>Ga0306867_1000825_pt1 | contig 16069 bp, 12 predicted proteins | sample AntRauTorckE6831_FD_190432 | JGI IMG/M metagenome (GOLD analysis project Ga0306867, IMG submission 190432) | Saline lake microbial communities from Rauer Islands, Antarctica - Metagenome Torckler E6 #831 (v2) (version 2) | ecosystem: Environmental > Aquatic > Non-marine Saline and Alkaline >... | reverse complement strand
CGGCTCAACGCCTTGCCGGGCAGTTTGCAGCCACAACTGGATGCTGCCAAACGTGCCCACGGGCTGGAAGACGAGAATCTTGAGGAACGTCTGAGCGATTACCGCAACACCGGCACCGGCCATTTCCTCGTGGAACTGGAGGCCCAGCGGCGCACCCAGCCTTACCGCGCACCCCGGAACCACCCACGCCCGGTCCTAGGCGGGCCCCAGACCGCCACCGTGGTGGGCCCCGAGGGCGAAGAAATCCACACCGATCACCTTAACCGCGTACGCGTCCAGTTCCACTGGGACCGCCAGGGCCGGCACAACGAACAGGCCGGCGTCTGGTTGCGAGTGTCCCAGCCCAACGCCGGCGCCGGCTGGGGCGGCGTATTCGTGCCCCGCATCGGCCAGGAAGTGCTGGTGGACTTCCTCGAAGGCGACGCCGACCGCCCCCTGATCACCGGCCGTGTCTACAACGGCGAACAGACCCCGGAATGGCACAGCCACGGCCTGCTCTCCGGGTTCAAGAGCAAGACCTACCGCGGCAGCAAGTACAACGAACTGGTCTTTGACGACGCCACCGACCAGGAACGCATCAAACTGAACTCCGAGCACGAAAAAAGCCAGCTCAACCTCGGCTACCTGATCCACCAGAACGGCAACACCCGGGGTGCCTTTCGGGGCACCGGGTTTGAATTACGCACCGACGCCTACGGCGCCATCCGGGCCAACGAAGGATTGTACCTGAGCAGTTGGGGCCAGCCCGGCGCCAGCGGCGACCAGCTGGATCTAACCCCGGCCAGACAACAGATCCAGAGCGCCTACAACCTGACTGACAGCCTCAGCCAGAGTGCCCGGGACCACAACGCCGACGGCCTGCAAGCCAGCGCCTCCCTCAAACAGGCCGGCGAAGACGCCGATGACACCTACGGCACCAGTGAGCAACTCACCAACACCGACCAGAACAGCGCCGCCGGCGCCACCGACAGCGGAGGAAGAGGCGAAGCGGCAAGGATGAAAGCACCCTGGTTGCACCTGGCCTCGCCGGCCGGCATCACGATGAGCACGCCGGAATCCACGCACCTGGCTCAGGGCCATTCGCTGAGCGTGTCCAGTGGCGAGGATGTGAACATCGCCACCGGTAAAAGCCTGGTGGGTTCTTTCTCTGAGGCGCTTTCGCTGTTCGTCCAGAAGGCCGGCATCAAGCTCTTTGCGGCCCGGGGGAAAGTACAGGTCCAGGCCCAGAGCGACGCCATGGAGCTGACAGCCCAGAAAGATCTCAAGATTACCTCCACCGAAGGCCGCGTGGAAATCAACGCCGCCAACGGCATCCTGCTCGCCAGCGGTGGCGGCTACATCCGCATCGAAGGTGGTGATGTCCAGGTTCACAGCCCCGGCACTATCGACGTGAAAGGCGTGCAGCATGCCTTTGGTGGGCCAGCAAGCCTGGATGTGCCTATGCCTGAGTTACCGGAGGGATCTGATTGTGCAACGAAGCACAAGGACGCTGCCGCCAGCGGCTCTTCTCTGGTGGATGGCTGAGGTCGCTCAATGACGTTTTGGATACTACACGACCACCTGAATGGTCCGTTGGAATTCAGCGAGGACTGCGAGCCTGTGGGTGCCCTGGCGCCGCGACGCAGGCCAGACCTGCATGCGCTGACACCGTATCTCTACAGGCTTGACGAGGCGGCGCTGGGGAAGATCAAGGAGAAGGCACACAAAACATCCTTACGTGGCTTGCCTCCAGCCTTCAGCGCCTTGATAGAAACCCGGGTCGAAGGGAGCGTGCTTATAGAACAGTTGAGCCGATTCTGTCTGGCAGCAACTCCTGCATCGCGTTGGACGTACTGTCGGTTCTTTGACCCCCGGGTTATGACCCACCTGAGATGGATTCTTACACCGGATCAACTCGAATCTCTATTGGGCAAAATCGAGCGTTGGGAATTTCTGGATATGTCATCGCAATGGGCGTCCGTAAATAATGTCCCAAGAGATCCTTATTACCTGAGGCTGACCCTTGATGAAAAACAATACAGGCACCTCACTGACCTGCCCGCCATTCGCACTTGCCTGCAGGAGTGGCGTAGCCACGATCCCTCCGCACCGAATGATGATCAACAAGCCGGTGCTCGTGTCGCCCAGAGTCTGGAGCGGGCACGTGATCTGGGCCTGCAAGACGACTACGACCAGATGACACTGGCACTGCAAGTGTTACTGATTCATCCAGATATCGGACAGCACCCCGATGTCTTAAAAGCCATTGCCATGGCGCGGGGGGATGCGACCTATCAAGCGGTGACTGCCAACTGGTCTCAGGCCCGTTGGGAAACCATTCAAGAACAGATGAACCAAGGAAAGGTGATGCCATGAGCCCAATACCGGACATCAATAAAGCCGTCACAGCGGCCATCAACAATCTCCCTTCCTCTGGCGCAGGCACGTCACCGGAATCCGGAGGATGCAGCAACTGTCCGATGTGCAAGAAATCTCCGGGGTTGGTGATTCTGCCGGTGCGTTATTCGGCGATCGCCGAAAGCGAGGCCCATGGTATCCACGGGCTAAACCCGATCAGCGACGGGGATCCGTTTGGGGAGGGCGTTCTGGATAAGTCCCTGAAACACGCCAGGTATATTCTGCGCTGCATGCGCCCCGGCTATTTCTACCTGCATTTCCCAAGCGGCGATGCCGACGGCGCGACCTGGCGAAAATACCGTGTCAGGAGCGACAGCAACTTCATCCCGGTACCGCTCGACGGGCAGTCTGTCCATGGCATGGAAATGAGCGAAGCCTGCCGCAGTTCCAGTGACTGGCAGATGGCTCGTTGTGTCACCATCTGTCAGCCTGAGAAGATCACAGAAGCCTGGCTGGCCTTCTCGGACACAAACTGGGACAGCACCTTGCGTGACCGGATCGCTCAGGATCCCGCAGCCCGCATGCAGTCATTCAACCCTTCTGCCTGCCTCTCTGATGGTTCGAACCAACCCCACACCGCACCCTTATCCGAGGTCGCTGACTGGGTGAGCGAATACCGTCATAACACCCTGCAGAGCTTCCGTCATACAGTGGCTGACCAAGACGATGCGGAAAATACCGCAACCTTTGAATCCGTCTACCCCTTCCACTGGCGCGCTTTCGAGGCCGAACACCTCCTCGAAACGGCCGAGCGGACGTCGCGGGGCCGGTCCATTATTTTCGCCGCTCACGATCCACGTGGTATCACCGTTGAACTCAATGCCGAGCAGATTCAGGCGGCAGAGGCATCGCTACAGAGGCGCAGTTGGGTGATCTCATCCACCCACGGTATTAACAGTATCAGGGCCGCAATAGAAGGCAATGCAGAGAGGAGCTACAGAGATAGCATCATTGGAAGAGTTCAGGATTCACTGGAGTATACAAATAGCCAGCTTGAGGATGTCTATCGTCAGATTGAAAACGGTAACAACAGTGAAGAGCGACTCGCCTACAGGACGAGGCTTGAAGAGAATCGCATCATCATAGAAGAACGGATAGAGCGGATGGAGGCCGAACAGATAGACGAGAAAAAAATAAAGAGGATTCGCCGCAAAGCCTGGCTAGAAACCGGAGCTGTAGATACCTCTTCGGGCAAAAACAAAGAAGATGCTGAACGGGAAAACAAGCAAACGCTTTTAAAGAAAAGTGAAGAAGACATTGAGCGGGAATACAAGCAAGCGCTTGACGAAGTCCGGGATGACGCGGAGGTGTGTAGCGACCTCATATCCGTAGACCACGCCTCCTGGTTGACATCGGACAGTCTGATTCGGGTTTTTCAGATGGACTATTTAACCAATCAACTGGATTCGGGAATAGATTATGTAAACGATTTCGTGGAGTGTATACAAGATGCCGCTGATCGAAAGGAGTGTGCGGACGTTCTGAGAGAATGGGTTGCTGCTGGTGACCTAAATGATATCAGCAATCCTCTGCTTCGGAGTTTGGGACACAATCAAGACGATCACTTGGCAGCTATCAACAATACGGCTCCTTTAACAATTGAAAATGCTGTTTGGGTCCTCGATAAGTTCAACGGCGCCTGGCAAAAAAGCGCCAGCGCCATGTTGGATTCTGAAGCCAGTGAGGCAGCGGGTCGCAATGCATTCTCACGCTTGATTTACCATTCAGGTGGACCAATCGCGCAAATACTGTCCAATGGCGTTGATAATACGGCCAAAAACCTCTACATGATGGCTTCGATGTTCTCCACTGATCAGTGGATAGTGGAGCGGCCAATAAAGGGTACTTCTCGTCAGTTTATCAGCCTACTGGCGGATGAAATGCGTCAGGCTATTCCCCCTAAAAAGCGGCCCTCTCGCGGCCAGATGCAGCATGCACTAAGGGAGATGCTAAAGAGGACTGGGCAGTATGCCCAACTTGAAGCACAGCACTTCGTTTTTGTGGATAGATCACGCTTGATGGACATCAGTGATGGAAAAGGTGCAGGTCGCTCAACGGCGGCCAGGTTGTTACGCTCCGGGAATCCTATCGTTTTGACTCCTGACAATATTCGCGATTGCATCATGCCAGGCTTCCGGCAGGCTGTGAGCGGAGAAGTGCGAATGCAGGCAGTTTCTTTGTTGTTTGCCGGCGTTTCGTGGCACTACGCTGGCAAGGCACTGGATAATGCTAATTCATTCAGTCGGCGTGAGCTTTCGGTTAAGTTTTGGGCGTCTCTGGCAGGCACTATAGGTGGACTATGTGAGACTGTGGAAGCCGGTTTTAGAGGTATGGAAAAGGCTGGGTGGCGATTCTCCCAACGTACTAAGACGGTCTTCAATGGTCTACGCGGAGTTGGGCGCTTTTTGGGCGCTGGGATGGCATTCGTTTTTGCTGTGTACGACATCGTGCATGCTTATGAATCGCTAAAAAAAGGTAATTTAGGCTTGTTTGCTTTGTATGGCTTATCCGCCGCAGGCAACGTTTTGTTAGGTTTTGCAGCGATATTTGTCGGCATTTTTTCTGTGGTAGGTGCGATAGCTGTTTTGGTCATGCTTGCGATTAATTTTTTAATAGGAATTTGGAAGGACTCAAAGGCACAAGAATGGCTTGGTCATTGTTTCTATGGTGTATATGAACGGTACCCGACTCTCAGAGAATCCCAAAAGAGTCTTAATATGGTTTTTGGAGGATAACTGGTGAGAAAACGTGATTGGGTTTTGAAAAATTTGGGTATGATTCCCAAGTGCCAGTTTGAACTTCCTTCCAGTGGTAAGGAAAAAACTTTTTCATTGGACATTCCGGCTTCTGATGAAGCTTGGCCCTCCCGACTGACACTGTTTTTAAATGACGAGTTATTGGCAATTTCTGACTCGGAATTTCAACGGCGCGGAATTTATCTGAGTTGGTCTACCTTGGGTAGCCTTATATTTGTTTTTTGTTTTTTTCTTTTTTGCAGCATGCCATTTTTTTTTCCTCTTGCGCCTTACTGGATTATACCTTTTATCGGCTTGGTAACATTACCATCGGCAGCTGGGTTTATATGGTTGGCTAAGCAGGAAATAAAAGGTTACGCTATATACCCCGTCATCTTTAATCGCCGCACTGGTAACGTTCATTTTTTCAGTATTCATAATGGGCAGCCGGTAAGCTATTCGTGGCGTCAGTGTATCTATTGTATCGTGCCAAAACGCAGTGGAGGTCCTGAGGGGCGTGATTATGAGCTTAGAGGGTATGTGCTCAATGATAGACATGGTGGCGTCATGGATAGTTTCTCAATCGGTGAAGAGAGCGTCAACTTGGGAAATGTCACAGAAGGCTTTATGAATCGTTGGCTCAGTTGTCAGTTTGAATACGTCCGTGCTTTTATGGCATCGGAGAATGTTGATGATTTAACTGTTCCCCGGAAGAAAGACTTCATCTCACTCAAACCCAACTTCAAGCAATCTATGCATATAGTGAACCCCAAAGAGGATATGGAATCGACGCTCATTGGGGCTCTCTCGTTTTTTATTTATGTTTTGCTGTTTATTCCCAAACTTGTGGAAGCGTCCGGGCATTATCTTTGCTGCAAATATTGCAAAGTACCTCAGTGGTCTGATGAGATCATTGAAGAGTGTGGCCCTGAAATCGTGCTTTCCAACCGTTGATTGAAGCCCCTTCCGCGGAAAACCACTGGATTGCTCATCACGATCTGGCCGCGGTAAGTCATAAAATCGAGTTTCGAACACAGTTTTTCCTGCTTGATAAAGCCTTGAAAGAGGTTGCTGATGGGCCGGGGTCTGGCCGGGCTGCCCAGGCCAGACTGTTGAATTCCGGTCATCCTACCGCACTGACTCCGGATAACATTCGGGAAAACGCCCTTCCCAGGTTCCAGGCATGGGCGAATGGCGATATGCGGATTGCCGCCGTGGGCCTACTGTTCAATACGGTATCAACACTTTTTGCGAGGGATGCCATGGCGGAGGCGGATGTGTTTGCAGACGAGGAGGCCACCGGGCGTTTCGCTGCCTGCAGTGCCGGTTTGATTGGGAGTGTGTTCAATTTGGTTGAGAACGGTATCAAACGGTTCGAAGTCAACGGCTTGATCGGTGAAAAGCCTAAGACCAAAGTTGCTGTGAGATGGGCCGGGCGTGTTTTTGGCGCGGGTGCGGCTTGGGGGTTTGCTTATTATGATTTCAAAAATGTGGCGGATAGTTACGACAAAGGAAATTACGGGATAGCGGCGTTGTGTTTTGTCTCCGGCGCTGTCAATACACTGCTGGGCTTCATGTCAATTTTTACCAGGCTACTTACTGCCTGGGGTGGGTTGATTTTTTTAATTGCGCTCGGAATTGCGTTGCTAATCGAAGCATTTCAGGATAGCGAAGCACAGAACTGGTTGCGTCACTGCTTCTATGGCAGTGAGGAGCGCTGGCCCGACATCCAGGCCAGTGACAAGGAACTTCAAAAAGTACTGGCAGTATAATTATGAACAAGGTGCAACAAAAGGTTCTCGAAGCGGTTGGTATATATAGTGATAACCGGCTGAGCTTATCAGAGTTCTCTAAATCGCATATATTTGACATTAAAAAAGCCTGGAGAGCCGCAGAGATGCCGGCCTCCGTTTTTTTTAATCGTGATAATTGTCTTGTCTTGGCGAATTCCTGGTTTCGGGAAAGTGGTATGTATCTTTCGTGGGGATCAATAGGAGGCCTTTTTCTATTGAGCGCGGGTTTTTTTGCAGCTCTGGCAGTTTTTTATAAAGAGGGATTGTTTAATGTGCCAGCAACGCTTGCCGCGCTTAGCATGGGAGCAACAGGATTTGTGACTGGTTATCCTCTTCTATTCTCCGCCAAGAGTGAGCTTAAAATTCAGGGCTTAAAGTACGTCATTTTCAATGCCCAATCGAAAAACGTCCATTTCGTCAGCGATGTCGATTTTGAACCAAAAACCTGCCGCTGGGACGAATGCACGTTCTGCCTGGCTTATTCGGCTGGCAGCATTGAGGGGTATTACTACGAACTCAAGGGCTATCTGTTCAACGAGGATGGCAGTGTCAAAGACAGCTTTTCGTTTGATGACTATCACCATATGACGTCGAACAGTGATTCTGCCCGACAGGACATGATTGACGATCTCTATGGGCGGTTTGAATACGTTCGACGGTTCATGGAAGAAGGTGCCGACTCAGTGGAACCTGTTACTCCCTCCCTCACCTTGTCTCCCAGTTTGTCCCAAGCCGTCGAGTATCTGTACCCCGGTTCCCGGGGCCAGACGAGGCTTGGGTTTCACATCATCTACTCAATCATTCGGTTGATACTGCTCCCTTTTGTGGGAGTGCAAGCAGTGGGGCATTACTTCTTCTGTCGCTACTGCCGTCTGCCGCAGTGGCCGCAGAGCGTGATTGATGAGTGCGGAGAGGAAGTCATCCCGAGCCGGTAGGTGTCAGTAAAGGATGTTAGGGCACCATTCATACCTTGATGACGTTATTGAAATAACGGTAAAGAAGGTTGCCGGTGGAGCATTATTCGCACTTTTGCCCCGGGCTGGCCTTATCCATGGACGATGTTGTTGCTGTGTGTGCCTCTGGGGATAATCGCCGTCGGTCGCATGCTCGCGATGTGGACCAGCAAGGTGCCCCAATGGCCAAAGGAAGTGGGACAGGAAAGCCAGGCCGATGAAGATGGCCTTCAACACCTAGCCGTTCCAACGCCGGCACCCACCAAAGGCGCCGGCGATCAAACCTTACTCCCCGTGCTTCTCGTAAATACGCTTACCCCAGGCTTCCTTTTCGCCGGGCAGTATCAGGTTGAGGATGACGGCTGCCACTGCGCACAAGGCGATGCCTTCGAGGTGGCCCAGCACCATGTTGCCGATACCGAACACCAGCGTCACACCAACAATGACCAGGTTGCGGGATACCGACAAATCCACCTGATGGCGGATCAGCGTGTTCAGGCCCACCACGGCGATGGAACCGAACAGCAAGCACAGGATGCCACCCATGACCGGCGTTGGTATGGTCTGCAGGGCTGCGCCGAATTTGCCGACGAATGCCAGCACGATAGCTACGCAGGCTGCCCACCACATTACCTTCGGGTTGAAGTTTTTGGTCAGCATGACGGCGCCGGTGACTTCAGAGTAGGTTGTGTTGGGCGGCCCGCCGAGCAGAGAGGCGGCGCTGGTGGCCAGGCCGTCGCCCAGCAGGGTGCGGTGCATACCGGGTTTTTCGATGTAGTTTTTCCGGGTTACGTTGCCGATTGCCAGTATATCGCCAATGTGTTCGATGGCCGGTGCGATGGCGACCGGGATCATGAACAGGATGGCGCCCCAGCTGAATGAAGGCGCGGTGAAGTTTGGTACGGCGAACCAGGGTGCTTCCTGCACCGCGGTGGTGTCGACAATGCCTGCGAACCAGGAAAGCAGATAGCCGACAATGACCCCGACCATGATTGGAATCAGCCGGAAGATGCCTTTGGCCCAGACTGACATGATAATGGTCACAACCAGCGAGATCATGGCAATCCAGATGGCGGTGTCGTAGGGGAACAGCTGTTCGCTGCCATCGCCGGTGCGGCCTGAGGCCATGTGCACGGCCAGGGGCGCCAGGCCCAGGCCGATGGTCATGATCACCGGGGCGATAACGACGGGTGGGAGCAGGCGGGTGACAAAGCCCGTGCCACGAACGCGGATGGCGCCGGCAAGAATGATATAGAGGATGCCGGCGGCCATCAGCCCGCCAAGCGTTTCTTCAACCCCGAACTTGCCCTTGGCGGCAATAATCGGTGCGATGAAAGCAAATGACGAAGCCAGGAAGATGGGAATCTGGCCGCCGGTCACCACGTGAAAAATCAGCGTGCCGAGCCCGGCGGTGAACAGGGCAACGTTCGGGTCCAGCCCGGTAATCAGCGGCATCAGCACCAGAGCGCCGAAAGCCACCAGCAGCATCTGGGAGCCGGCGATGGCCTGTTTCCAGACCGGCTCGTTGGAGTGTTCCTGCATTATTATTCGTCCTTTTGCTTGGTGCCGAAGATTTTATCGCCGGCATCACCCAGGCCCGGCAGAATGTAGCCTTTCTCGTTCAGCCGTTCATCCACAGACGCGGTGTAGATAGACACGTCCGGGTGTTTTTCCAGTACCTTTTCAACGCCTTCCGGAGCAGCCACCAGAACCAGTGCACGGATTTCGGTGCTGCCGGCTTTCTTGAGCAGGTCGATGGTGGAAATCATGGAGCCGCCGGTGGCGAGCATCGGGTCGACTATAAGGGCCAGGCGCTGGTCCAGTTCACCCACCAGTTTTTCCAGATAGGTTTCCGCTTCCAGTGTTGTCTCATTGCGAATCTGGCCAACCACGCTTACCCTTGCGACCGGAATCAGGGTCAGCACACCGTCAAGCATGCCCAGGCCAGCGCGCAGGATCGGCACGATGGTGACTTTCTTGCCGTGAATCTGTTCGACAGAGACGGGACCGGCCCAGCCCTCAATGGTTTTTTCCTGAAGGTTGAAGTCTTTGGTGGCCTCGTAGGTCAGCAGGGCGCCGACTTCCTGTGCCAGTTCACGAAAATTCTTGGTGCTGATGTCGGCGCGGCGCATCAGGCCGAGTTTGTGCTGGATCAGTGGGTGCTTCACTTCGTGGATCGGCATGGGGTCACCTGTGCGTTCGATTTTCTGGCTTGAGTTTTGATCAGTTAAACGGCAGAAGCATACCGTATCTGGGGCTTCGCGTCAGGCGTTGATCGGCCCGGATTCATCAACTTTTGGAAGGCTGGTACGAATATTGCCGTATAGCTCTCTGTACGGCGTATAGTGCCGGCTTTTCGACTCTGAAATCGACTGAAAGCATAGAAACCGGAGAACTTTCCAGCATGGACAGAGCGTTGGTCCTGAATAACGTCAAAGCCTTGACGCGGGGAAACCTGGGCGTCCCGCTGATGGTGATGGGGCTGTTGGGCATGATGATCCTGCCCATGCCGGCGTTTCTGCTGGATGTGTTCTTCACTTTCAACATCACGCTGTCCATCGTCATTCTGCTGGTGTGTGTGTACGCCATGCGGCCGATGGAGTTTGCGTCTTTCCCGACGGTTCTGCTGGTAGCCACTCTGCTGCGGCTGGGTTTGAACGTTGCGTCCACCCGGATCGTGCTGCTTGAGGGTCATGAAGGCGGTGATGCTGCTGGTAAGGTTATCGAGTCCTTTGGCGAAGTGCTGATCGGCGGCAACTATGCCGTGGGTCTGGTGGTGTTCGCCATCCTTATGATTATCAACTTCCTGGTTGTGACCAAAGGCGCCGGCCGGGTTTCCGAAGTAAGTGCCCGCTTTACTCTCGATGCCATGCCCGGCAAGCAGATGGCGATTGATGCCGACATGAACGCCGGCCTGATCAATCAGGACGAAGCCAAAGCCCGCCGCGAAGATATTGCCCAGGAAGCGGACTTCTACGGCTCTATGGACGGTGCCTCCAAGTTTGTGAAAGGCGATGCGGTAGCCGGCCTGCTGATCCTTGCGATCAATATTATTGGCGGCATTGTGATCGGCATGATGCAGCACGGACTGGATTTCGGTGTGGCGGTTGAACGTTACGCTCTGCTGACCATTGGTGACGGTCTGGTTGCCCAGATTCCGTCGCTGCTGCTTTCCACTTCTGCCGCCATCATGGTGACCCGTGTCACCTCAAGCCAGGACATGGGTGGGCAAATTCTCCAGCAAATGTTCAGTGCTCCCAAGGCGCTGGCTATCGCGGCCACCATTCTGATTATTCTGGGCCTGATTCCGGGCATGCCTCATGTGGCCTTCCTGGGCCTGGGCGGGATTGCCGCTGTTTCAGCCTGGTATATTTTCAAGAAGCAGAGCCAGACGGTGGAAGAAGATGGTTCCTGGGCCGGTAGTGGCTCGGTAGGCGGTGCCAAACCGCGCCAGGGTACGGAGGTAACGGCAGACCAGGGCGGCGGTCAGGCGTTGCCGGCGCCGGGTGAAACCCGTGAGCTTGGCTGGGACGATGTGGCCACCGTCGACATTGTGGGTCTGGAAGTGGGCTATCGCCTGATTCCTCTGGTGGACAAATCCCAGGGTGGTCAGTTGCTAAGCCGTATCAAGGGTGTGCGCAAAAAACTCTCGCAGGATCTGGGCTTCCTGATGCCATCCGTGCATATCCGCGACAACCTGGATCTGATGCCCAACGTTTACCGCATCACGCTGATGGGTGTGACCATTGCCGAAGCGGAAATCCATCCTGAGCGGGAGCTGGCGATTGATCCGGGCCAGGTATTCGGCAAGGTGGAAGGCATTGCCGGTAAAGATCCCGCCTTTGGCCTTGATGCCACCTGGATCGAACCGGACCAGAAAGACCAGGCCCAGACCCTGGGCTACACGGTGGTGGATGCCAGTACCGTGGTGGCCACCCATCTGAACCAGATTCTGCAAAGCCATGCCCACGAGCTGATTGGTCACGAGGAGGCTCAGAAGTGGCTGGATCAACTGGAGAAGATTTCACCCAAGCTGGCCGAAGAGCTGGTGCCGACCACCATCACCGTCAGTATTTTGTTGAAGGTGCTTCAGAACCTGTTGAAAGAAGAGGTGCCGATTCGCGATATGCGTTCGATTGCCGAAGCGATCGTGAACGTTCATCCGAAGAGTCAGGACCCCAAGATTCTCACCACGGTGGCGCGCCAGGCCTTGCGTCGGATGATTGTTCAGAGCATCTGTGGCAACGAGAAAGAGATCCCTGTGATTACTCTGGATCCAGACTTGGAACAGTTATTGCTGAAGTCTGTTCAACAGAGTCAACAATCCGGCGGACAGGAAGATATTGGCCTGGTGCTTGAGCCCAACATGGTGGAAAAACTGCAACGCTCATTGCAAGACAGCGTTCAGCGCCAGGAAATGATGGGCAAGCCAGCCATCCTGCTGGTCTCCGGGCCATTGCGGCCAGTGCTGGCGAAGTTTGCCAGCTACGGAGTAGAGCGCTTGCACGTGCTCTCGTACCAGGAAGTGCCGGATAACAAACAGATCACAATCGTCGCCTCTGTAGGCCAGTAAGGGTTCTCAGAGCAAGGCGGGCAGCCAACCGGCAGCCGGTGGAGGATGAAGCACTATGAAAGTAAAACGGTTTTTCGCGCAGACCATGGCAGAGGCCCTCAAGCAGGTCAGCAATGAAATGGGCCCGGATGCCGTTATTCTGTCCAACCGCCGGGTGGATGGCGGCGTCGAAATTGTGACGGCCCTGGATTATGACGAAAATATGGCGCGCCAGCGTCTTGGTGAAAAAGCGGTGGAAGCCACCAACGGCTCCCGTCTTGCCGAAATGCAAGCCGACCAGCATCGCCGTCTGGAAAGTGAACTGACCCGCTCCCGCAGCCGCATTCAGGAAGTACGGGAAAAGCGTGCATCGGCCGGCGCCCGGTATTCCGGCGTGGCCTTTGATGATGTGGCCATCGAAGAAGAAACGGCAGAGCCGGAAGTCAGCCTGAGCGCGGAATCGGCCACTAATGAGAAGGCATCCGGTGCGGGCTATTCTGACGAACTGGCCAGCATGAAAGCCGAGATTAATTCCCTGCGGGATCTGGTGAGCGGCAAAAAGACAGAAACCGCCCGGCCAAAGCCTGAAGGCGCCGGCAACGCTGTGCAGCAGCGTTTGTCTGAACGTTTGCAGGAGTTTGGTCTGAGCTCGGATCTGGGCGGTAGCCTGGCGCAACAGAATCGTAACGCCCGGCTGGAAGATGCCTGGAAACAATCCCTGAAAATGCTGGCGACGGGGGTGCGTACCGCGCGTGAGAACTGGCTGGAAGCCGGCGGTGTCTATGCGCTTGTCGGGCCCACCGGTTCCGGCAAAACGACCACCATTGGCAAGCTGGCTGCCCGCTATGTGCTCGAGCATGGCCCGGATTCGCTGGCACTGGTCACCACCGACCGTTACCGGGTGGCGGCTCACGAACAGCTCTTCGTGTTCGGTCGTATTCTCAACGTACCGGTTCGTGTAGTGGATGAAACCCATTCGTTGGACGACATTCTCGATGAGCTGTCTGACAGACATCTGGTCCTGATCGATACGGCCGGGCTTACCAGCTCCGATCGTGGCTACCAGGAACAGCTCGCTGAACTGGCACGCAGCCACCACAATATTCGCAGCCATCTGGTGGTCTCTGCCACCAGTCAGCCACGAATCATGAAATCCGTGTGGCATTGCTATAAGATGGCAAACCTTGCCGGTTGTGTGATGACCAAGATTGATGAAGCTCTCACACTGGGAGAGTCACTTGGCTTTGTGATGGAGACCGGTTTGCCGGTGGCCTGGTACACCGACGGCCAGAAAATACCGGAAGATCTGCACCGTGCTCAGGCGGTACCACTGGTCAGGTTGGGTGTTGAGCGGCTGCGGGCCATGCAACAGTCACAGGCGGTTGCCGAAGGTGCTTGAAATCACCGGCAGCAAAAAAGAAATCCGGCATGCATGCCTACAAGAACGTAGTGAGAGACTGAGAACAGTATGAGCAAACCACATCCGGTTCAGGTAATTGCGGTTTCCGGCGGCAAAGGCGGTGTCGGTAAGAGTAACGTGTCAGTCAATCTCGGTATTGCACTGGCCGAAAAGGGCAGAAGAGTCGTGATCCTGGACGCGGACCTCGGCCTGGCCAATATTGACGTGTTGCTGGGCATCAAGGCCAATCGCAATCTTCAGGACGTGCTCAACGGCGAGTGTGAGCTCAGAGAGGTTCTGGTAAACGGCCCGGGCGGCATTAAAATTGTGCCGGCATCTTCAGGCACCCAGCACATGACACAGCTCAGCCCGATGGAGCATGCCGGACTGATCAACGCCTTCAGTGATCTGGGTGACCAGATTGACGTATTAATCGTTGACACCGCCGCCGGTATTTCTGAATCGGTGGTCAGCTTCCTGCGGGCTTCGCAGGAGATTCTGCTGGTGGTTTGCGACGAACCCACATCGATTACCGACTGCTACGCCCTGATTAAACTGATGAACCGGGATTACGGCACGAATCGCTTCCGTATTCTGGCCAATCAGGTGCGCAATGATCAGGAAGGCCGGGTGCTGTTTGATAAACTGACCCGCGTCACCGAACGGTTCCTTGATGTAGCATTACAATACGTAGGAATTGTGCCTTACGATGAGGCCGTGAAAAAAGCGGTGCAACGCCAGAAAGCCTTTCTGGAGGCATATCCCCGGGCCAGGGCCTCGGCGGCTGTTCGTGCCCTGGCGCAGAAAGTGGACAACTGGCCACTGCCGACTACCCCTCGGGGGCATCTGGAGTTTTTCGTAGAGCGACTCATCGAAGCCTGACTCTGACCTGAACCCATTGCTGTAAGAAGCCGGATACATGACGTTGGCGAAAAATCTGGGATTGTACCAGCAGACAAGTGCCAAGACGCCTTCACAACTGATTGAAGAGCACGCGCCGCTGGTCAAGAAAATTGCGCTTCACCTGATGGCCCGACTGCCGGCTTCCGTGCAGTTGGAAGACCTGATGCAGGCGGGCATGATCGGTTTGCTGGAAGCGGCACAACGTTATTCCTCCGGTAAAGGCGCCACTTTTGATACCTATGCCGGCATTCGCATACGCGGTGCCATGGTGGATGAGATTCGCAAGGGTGACTGGGTGCCTCGTTCGGTGCACCGCAATTCCCGCAAGATAGCCGCTGCTATTAAAACAGTGGAAGACAGAACCGGCCGTGAAGCTCAGGATGTTGATGTGGCTGAAGAGCTGGGTATGAATCTCGATGATTACCACGCTTCCCTGGCCGACTCCAACAGCGGTCGACTTTTTAGTCTCGATGAATTAAATGAATCCGGTGAGCTGCCGTTACAAGAAGCAGACGCCAGTGATAATCCGCTGGATGGCATTTCATCCAGTGCTTTCCGACGAAATCTGGCAGAAGCCATTGAAGGGCTTCCCGAGCGCGAAAAACTGGTACTGAGCCTGTACTATCAGGAAGAGCTCAACCTCAAGGAAATCGGAGCCGTGCTTGGGGTCAGTGAAAGTCGGGTCAGTCAGATCCACAGTCAGGCGGCCCTGCGTTTGCGAGGACGGCTGTCAGGTTGGCACGACGACGACAAAAATTAGACGGGTTTTCACCTGCTAGACTCAAAGGCTGAATGAAATCCGGGTGTTACTGACTGGAGGTCCCATTGGACAAGAACATGAAAATTCTCATTGTGGATGACTTTTCCACAATGCGGCGAATCATCAAAAACCTGTTGCGCGATCTCGGCTTTACCAATACCGATGAAGCTGACGACGGCAACTCAGCGCTGCCCATGCTTAAAAGCGGCAAATACGACTTTCTGGTAACGGACTGGAACATGCCCGGTATGTCCGGGTTTGATCTGCTGAAGGCCGTGCGTGCGGATGAAGATCTCAAGGATCTTCCGATCCTGATGGTCACCGCCGAAGCCAAACGTGACCAGATCATTGCTGCGGCTCAGGCTGGTGTAAACGGGTATGTCGTAAAGCCGTTTACCGCTGCGACCCTGAAGGAAAAGATTGAAAAAATCTTTGAGCGAATTCACTAACCAGAGGTCAGATAGCTGCCATGAGTGACGGCACAGATAACCAACGGGGCCTGGACCCGGAGGTCACGGAAAAGCTGAAGCAGCAGACCTCGGAGCTGGCAGAGAGCGTCAACGCCGGTGACCATGCC
>Ga0306867_1000824_pt1 | contig 16070 bp, 20 predicted proteins | sample AntRauTorckE6831_FD_190432 | JGI IMG/M metagenome (GOLD analysis project Ga0306867, IMG submission 190432) | Saline lake microbial communities from Rauer Islands, Antarctica - Metagenome Torckler E6 #831 (v2) (version 2) | ecosystem: Environmental > Aquatic > Non-marine Saline and Alkaline >... | reverse complement strand
GAGGATGCTTTGTGAGGTACTGAGACTTGCTCACGGGTATTGTGTATCTTAACTCCATCTCCCATTTCTGGCACTGATCGGATTGGCTATGTTGACTAAGAGCTAACTGCAGCGGGGCCACACGCAGTCACTGGAAGCGGAGCCAGTGGCTGATTTGATGCTAGCACCGAAACGATTTATTTTCCTATTAGACGTCTGGCTATGTTCGAGACATGATGCCTCCGGCAAAACACCCAACAACCACTGGATCCAGTGGCCCCATCCAATCCAGTGACTCCATATTGACCGACAATTCGGAGTAAGCGCGCAACCACTAAACACGGAACGGCCTCGGCTCTATTTGCAATGGGTAACATTTCGGAGAAAGCAGCTAATTGGGAAGATGAAATTGACTATCGCTGCCCAAAGTGCGGATCCAAGAATTTCTGGCACGAATGGTTAAAATTTGAAACTGTGAGGTTTCCGAACAAGAGCCATAAGAATGTGAGCTACGTCCCCAGGGATTCAAGACCGCCTGCAGCGACCCACGTGGGATGCAACCGCTGTGATGCACAGATCGTCAAAGATGGCGAATTCGTTGCTGGTAAGTCACGCCCAGTCGAGGAAGTCCGTGAAGAGCACCGCTGTCTCGACGAACACTGAATCTCATCGATTATTTCTCTGCGTCGGCAGGTATCGTCGCTGCTACGGTTTATAAGGGAGTGTGCAGTTTGATTAGTTGTGATTATCAACATCATTGACCGAATTAAAGTAGAACTCTCACAAGAAACCACTCAGCGGCTTCAGAAGTGTCACAACGATCAGGATTCGGTTGATGATCTGATCACTGATCTCCTTGACGACACTCGCAATTCCGTCACGCTAACGGAATTCACCGACCTGCTCGTTGATGCAGTAGATCCCGATCAGATCGCCCTCTATGAAGACTTTTCCAGTCTTCTGTTCGTCGTGAACACCACGTCAACGGAAGAAAAATTGGAGGCTGCTGTAGAAGAAATTGATGCGGTAGAGATTGATGATGCCCAGTTCAGCTTCGATGTGATAGTCGATCCTGACGGTCCGCAGGATCTTGGGCGAATTTCCCTCTACACCACAGTTGAACTGACGGAAGTGAGTGGGAAAGGTATTGAAGATAGTGTCAAGCAACCTGTTTCACGTGAGGAGGGTGTCAAGAAGGTTGAAGAATGGGTTCGGAGTAGCGCAGAGCTGAAGTCGCTGTGAATTGCCTGAGTCATTGAAACGGTAGTAGCCAGTCGTTTTCTGGTAGCAGTCTCGCAAAACCTCATTCGGCCTTTCTGCTGTTCTCACAGATATCGAGACACGAGAGTAACTCTCGGAGTGCAGACTCTGGCTCAATTTCTCCCAAGTCAACCATTAGCGGGGTGCCCTCTATCGGCACAGTGTACATCGCTTCCATCGTTTGCTCTTGGAACCCGAAATCTTGGAGATCGAGCACGCACTCGACTCGGTAGTCCGGATCGATCTCTAAGACCGCGAGACGTTTTCCGTGGGGTCCTTTGTCTCGTTCGGCGATGTACAGGCTTGCAGCGTATCCTGCAGTGACTGCGTCCTTGATCTGTACGAGTGGTGGGATTTGGGCTTCAATTTGTGATGTCATCATATATTGATCCACGATCTTGTAACTTAAATCCTCGATAGAAAATAACTAACATGGGACCATGGCTCTATTCAGTTTCAACAGCGCAGTAATCGGGTTTCTTCCCCAGGTTTAAGATCAGCAGTTGACCTCAATAACACGGGGTGGTAGATCCCTGGTTGGGGTTCTGTAGCCCCGGATAAGTGGCACGAGCATCTTTCAAGACCGCTCATATCCATCTGAGAAGATTCTATACGAATCCTGTTGAAATTCAGTTTCGTCAGCATTTGCAGCCAGTGACGGGGGGGATTACACACGGCAAGTCTAATCTATCTATAATTGACTTGCCTGATCTAACCCGGCAACTTTCACCCACACTGTCCACGCTAGCCGTCTTCGCGTTCCAAAATCACGGTATCGACTGATGGGTAGAATAATCGCCGCTTGAGTCGATCATACCGACTCCGATCGACGATTTCCTCATACGTCTCGCTTCGGCGTCGAAACTCATCCTCGCCGAGTTGGTTGAGTGCATATCGTTCCGCACGGAGTTCCTCTTTGAATTTCACCCGACAGAACAACCACGAAAAGACGGTTGACAAACACAGCGAGAGAACCAGCAGTCCAATCACTTGTGGTATGGGGTTCGTTGCCGCAAACAAGCCGAACACAACTACGAATCCAACACTCACCCCAGCAGCTAAGAAGGTCAACGTTGTCCCGAGAAGGAACCACACCAGATTTATTCGACTCCGAGCTGCGTGTCCCCGCTCATGGAGAAAGATGTACTCTACAACGTCTTGTGGGTATCGCTCAGTAAGATTCTCGTTTAATCTGATGGTGTTGAACACTGTGGCTTTCGCCGGAGCACGCATGATGTCGGCTGGTATCCAGTATACATGCTCCGAGACTCCTGCGGCTTCAATTTCCGACTGCCTACCGATGTATGCAGATGGGAGTACTGAAATCTGGAGTAGACGCAATATGTCTTTTCTCACTCTACTCGATAGAACGCTCGTGGTATATGAAAATTCTTTGTGAGATTGGAAGTGACTGTTCACTACAGGCGCTCTGTATTCAGCATAGCCCGCTAAACCATCAGTTACTGAGGATTCCAACAAAGCCTGATCTTCTTTTTTGCGATTGCGTCTGCCACCAATTCGCGTCTGTACCTCAGTAGCGACTTCTCCCGTTCGATGGCGTCTGGGATCTCGTCGGTGATGTCGCGGCGTAGCTGCTCAAGTTCCTCGTGGGTGTGTTCTTCGGCGAGCCTTCGGACTTCTTCGCGGCGGCTCCACTCCTCGTCGGTTATGACGTGTGTATGCGTGTGCGCCGAATAACACCCTGCGTCAGTGACTCGGAACAGGCGACGTCAACGTAGCGCGTGTCTTGTGTCTCTCAGGAGGGCGCTTCCTACGGTTTCGCATAACAGCGATACGGCAATTTCAGCCCAGCATCTTTAGGAGATTCAATTCCCGTCCTCATTATCCCCATCCACTATCCGAATTCATCATCCGCATCGCCCATCTCCACACCTTATCCGGGTTCATCATTCGACTTCATTATCTCCCAATTCCACCTATTCTTCCTTCTTCACCGAGTCCACCTGTTTCGCCTACTCCATTTATACGACTATTTTGACAATCACACCGATTCCAGTGACTCTCCACCATGAGCAGCTCGCAGGGCACAAATCATTGGACACCACCCGGTCATACGTCAGTGACGACCGGGACGCCACCCTCAAACACGCCGACCAATTCAACTAACCCTCCCAGAGTCACTGGCCAGTGACTCACGAATCAACACCGCACCTGAAAACAGAACGCTGTCGACGCTCCCAGAGTCACTGACCGCCTCGGTCTACTCCGCAGACACCGACTCCGATTCCGACTCGTCCGGAAGACGCGACTCCCAATCAGTTTCATCCGACCAGTAACGCTGATCCAGACTCTCATCAAACTCGGTGTACTCACGCATATCCACGCGCAGCACACCGGGAACCGGATCACGTTGTGATTTCTTCGTCTCCTCAACGATAACCCACTCCCCATCTTCGTCATTCACTGCCGACTCATACTCATACACCGCCCTCGCAACCCTCTCACGAATCGACTCAGCATCATCAACTAAATCACTGTGAGAACACATCCAGTTCACATTACCAGCACTATACTTCGAATACCGACTAATTGCCTGCTCTAACGCTGCCTTATAGATGGTGCCCCCATCCTGGTAATAATCAGGCACCACATCCAGAGACATCTCAGACACCGCAGCGTAGGCTTCATCGCGGTCCTCAATCTCATCCAGATCCAGTCGCTCAACAATCTCAACTATCGACATAGAGTACTTAGCCCTCTTTACGGCTGTACTCACACCGCTTGCCGTTGGCAGATCTTTCCGTCGAGAGTGGAACTCGCTAACGGGTAGCGAAATATCGCTCGCTTCCTCCTTCACCGCATCTGGAAGATCAGAGACGAATTCCTTATAATCATCAACAATCGCGTTGACGCTGTCCCGATACATCGGAGAGTCATCCATCTCAGCGACCTCCAAAACGCGCATCGTTCGCTGTGCCCACGTTTCCTCCTTCTCTTCAGCGATCGGCACCTCGCGCTCGACAGCTACCTCTAATGCTTCACTGTGCCGTTCTTCAGCCGTGGATACCGCATCATCAATCCCGGCCATGACCTCGCGGACATCCGTGTCATACGTCGTGTTCTCCTCTACGAGACGCCGTGCGGTTTCTCCAAGCTCCTCAATCTGATCGAGAACATCCTCGTTCTCCGCCACAGACTTTTGCCCATTGAACGCGGTGTTCATCTCCCGCATCTCCGCAGTCACTGCCTCACCCGCAGTCACTGCCGCGTCCGACACCGCCGCATCAATCTCAGACATGACATCGCCAACATCTACGTCAGCCATGTCATCTACATACGAATCAACCATCTTCTTCGCTTTCTCCCCACCATCCACAATCTCGGACAGGGACTCCTCAACACCCTCTACATCATCTGCGTCGCCGACAACCGATGTCATCACCCGTAACTCATCAGCCGCTGCCTCGCCCGCAACTACCCCGGCCTCAGACACAACTACATCGATCTCAGACAGGATGTCGCTGACATCCGTGTCTTCCAGCGTGTTCTCAGCCAGATCATCCCGAACATCATCCGCCGTGTCCGAGATCCGATTCATAACCTTACGGATCTCGTGCAACCCATCCACATCATCAAACTCGCTGAACATCCGCCGCAGCTCATCCACGCGAAGCCTCGCAGACTCCACCGTCGACTCCGACACCTCCTGCTCCCGTTTCTGCTTCAGATTAGCAAGATACGGAGAGAAATCCCCATCCATCTCTGAGAATCTGTCACCGATATAATCTATACTGCCATTCTCATCCAGATAATATGCATAACCGACAGCATCCGTATAAGCAGAATCAATCGTAGAGAGCGAACTCGCGGACTCAATCGTGTCTATTTTTGAGTTAATCCTCGTGCCGACCGCCGTAAAAGCGTCCATTGCCGTGTCTCTGTCCCCGATGTACTTCGAATCGTCAAACGGATGCTGTACCACAGCCTCCTCAATTTCGGTGGAGAATCCATTAGATTCCATGTAGTTGCGCGTCCAACCGAGATCATCAGCCACCACATCCACCAGCTGACTACCCTTTACTGCACCCATCTCCCGATACGCCAGTACACCCCTCGTGAGCGCAACCGCGTGTGTCATCCCTTGTGGGCGATGATCCGAGTCAACGTGATCCGGGTTTAGTTTCGGCACGAAACGGGCGCTGTGGTCGGCCCACTCCGCCCACTGCTTCAGCGCCTCGCGGGACAGTACATCATCGCGGCCATCAGGCGTCATTGCGTCCGGTAGTTCGTCTGCATCCGCATCGTAATTCGATGAAATCATAGCCATCTCATCAGTCACGCCCTCCGTGACTGCACTGAACTCCGATTCGTCGCTGGACGTGGAGCCGCCGTGATTATGAGACCGGGTACTGCCGGAATTTTGGATCGCAACCAGCAGGTCGTGGTTAGTCACACCGGATTCTCCCGACTCATCTGGGCCAGATACGTCGACCTCGGTGATCAGCTTGCCGTGAGCCACAGACGCCTCCATACAGTTACGGAGCGCCCCAGAGCGCGACGAGTCGATGATCGAATCAAAGTTGTTGACCAGTTCTTCATCAGCTTCAAACCTGACTTGTTTATCCGTCATATTCGTGTTTATTTCATATCCACTTATATACCTTTCATAGAATGATACCAAAATTGTACCAAACTCAGAAAGATCAAACAAAAACCAAGAGCGAACTGATCAACCATCCCACACAACTGAATCCCCACCACCACCCAGTGACTCGCCCCAGACACACAGCATTGTACAACACCAATACACCGTCTGAATGAAGGTTCACGCCCCCTATCTCGATTGAGTCGCTCCTGAAACCCGGAATTGTACAACCCCACCTTCGTTTGTTGACGGCTGTGAGAGTAGGCGAGGCTGACGCCCCCACCCCACCACACTCTCACTGACCTCTCCCGAAACATAACCTCACACGCACCCACCCAGTTCTCGCGCGCACCCCTACACCCCCAAACCCGTCGTCAATCCTACAGGCGGAATCGTGAGATCACGACGGGAAGTCGCTCCCCGACTCCAGTGACTCGCCCCAGACACACAGCATTGTACAACCTCAATACGCAGATTGAGAGGACGCTCACGCCCTCTACCCCGATCTGGTCGCTCCCGAAACCCAGAATTGTACAACCCCACCTTTGTTTGTTGAGTCGTGTGAGAGTAGGCGGGAGTGACGCTCCCCCACAACTATACTCCCTTTGTAATAAGAATAAATAATACTTATTACAAAAAGGTTTATATATCCATGTGCCTTAATATTCCGTAAGCCGCCTTTTCTGCAAAGTAGGTGGACGGCACGGCCCGTCCACCGACGCCGACCGCGCCACCACCGCCCAGCCTCACAGCCGTCAACAAACAAAGGTGGGGTTGTACAAATCGCCACCGTCAAAAAGTGAAACACGAGAAAGAGGGCGTGTAGACCGACATAACAAGCAGAACGGAGTTGTACAAACCGAGGTACAACCGCGTTACCGTCACCGAGTTGAGAACCGACATTTCCCACCGACAGATGCCACCCGTCAGAACCGAAAACCAAGAGATTGAGGGCGTGCAACCCGTGAAAACACGGGAATCGAGGAGTTATCCGGGGTGTGTTCCGCGAGTCACTGAACTTCAGTGACGCGATCGTCTCTCGGAGCGCGCGCGAGAGCAGTGACTCGTTCACTGATGCGACACTCACACAGTCACTGACGTGTGGGGTATGTGGATTTTGGTGGCGTGACTGGGTCTGTATTCCGTGTTTCCGTTAGCGTCTCTCGGATTTGGATGGAAGTCTTATACCACGTGATCCGGTAACAGTAGACATGATAAGTGAGTCTGGATTTTACCAGTTACCGAGTGATTGTATCGTGTATCCCGGGTCGATCGACCCGCGTGAGGGAGTGTACAAGCAGTGGTTCTGTGTGATGCGAGAGAATGGGGACTTCGAGATTCGAACGGGGAAAAGCACGCCCCGGCTCAAGCCTCATCCTCTGGATGATCATATCCGCCCGGGCGACATCTCTGCTCACGTCCGTCAAGAGGTGATTTATGATTCGGATCCCGTGGACTTCGCAGCAGTGGCTGATGACTGCCACCTCTCGGAGGACTCGTGTGTGCCACGTGTCTGGGGTGGGCTGCCCGTCGAGATAGCGGAGATGCATTTCGAGACTCCGCACGCGGCTGCGTCGGTGTCCACGCGATTGACTGGGTCGATGCGGGAGGATCTGGGTCGGGGTCGTGCGGCACCGCATTTTGATGATATGGAGATCATGCAGTCGTATCTCCCTGAATAGGTCTTGGTGGAGCTGTCTTTCTGTTCACGAGGTGTTGCTGGTGAGTCTGATTAGGATGCTGTGAGTGGTGTCTGCGGTGCGGTGTGGGGCGACGTGAGTCACTGGCCGTCCTCACGTGTGCGTGCCCGTGTTCAATAACATGGACAGTGACTCTCAGTCAAAAGCAAGATCCAGATCCCGGGTGAGACGTTTGAATCCGGGAGAATCGGAGGCCTCAGATCACGTGGCCAGTTGTTCACTGAGCGGCCAGCAACCCCGATTTCTCTTGGGACTCCACCTATTACGATCAATGACCTTTCTTTCTGCGCGGTGCGCTTGTTCATGTATTTGATTAATATAAAATCTGCCGGATTATTGTATGGATGCGTTCAAAACCCGGTTATAATAGACGTAATAGGTAGAACAGGTGGAGTAGGCGTAATAGGTAGAACGGGTAGAATAGATGTTGGGCGGCGCACACGGGTGCAGTGACTTTTCCTCCCACCCGTCGTCGACGTTCCAGGGTCACTGAACCAGCTGCACCACCGTGGAGAACACGATTGATTGCATGACCGTGCTTGGGGTGTCTAGGTGCCGCGCACACAACGGGGTTCGACGCCGTCCGTGCCAATGTCCACGGGACTCGGACGCTCCCCACGGTCGCTACGGCAATATAGCATTCAGCAATGACAGCTACAGCACCTGCTTTTCCGATTCCTGCTCGAAGTCACTGGCAGTGATTCATCTCCCTGATTTATCTCCATGAATCATCCGAATCGATTATCTCCATGAATCATCCGAATCGATTATCTCCATGAATCATCCGAATCGATTATCTCCATGAATCATCCGAATCGATTATCTCCATGAATCATCCGAATCGATTATCTCCGTGGATTATCCCGATGGATCGTCTGATGGTATCATGTCTCTAATTCATCTGAACCCATTATGTCTCTGAACTTCCTCATTCCAAATCACCTCCTCAGTTCCCTGCTCCAAATCCGTATTCTCTTCCTCATCCTTTACTCTCGCAATAAATCTTCTCTCATCGCCACCTTACTGTCATAACCCGCCTTAGTATGCGAGCGATTCTGACTCGTTACGATCGTTGACTCATGACCTGTAGGGTATGGGTTGCACGCCGTGATCTACGGCTGAATCGTAGCGCGTTACCGTTGCGCGTTGCTTTGGTGAGCGAGTATTCGCAGCTCGGTGTGAGTGACTCCCCCGCGCAACTGTTATAAATAATACGTCCGCGCCACAGCTGTAACATGGATTACAATGGCGTAACTCTGGACGGCGATTCCCTGCGAGCAATAGATGCACTGCATCGACAGGATGATCACCGACTCAACACTTCGGAACTCCGTACACTCCTCGGTATCGAGAGTAACGATCGTGCGCGTCGCCGAATCGTGAAACTCGGCGACGCCGGACTCGCCGACATCGACGTCGACGATCGAGCGGATACACCCATTCCACCGAAGCGCGCGACACTGACCGACGACGGCGTGCAGAAAGCGAAGGAATGGGATCTCGACCCTGATTCAACGAACATCCGTTCTCCAGAAGATCGGCTTCAGCGCGTGGAGCGCCGACTGACCGACATCAACGAACGTCTTGATGAAATCGAAGCAGCTGCCAACAAGAATACAGAACGAATTCCGGGACTGCTCGAAACTCGGCGCTTGGTCGCGACGCTGAACGATTACACCGTTAAGGAATTCGATGCAGATCTTGGAGCGTATTATCCGACAGAATCGCCTTCGGAGTAGTTCGTCGGCCTTCCATGAGTCACTGTTTTTGTCGTAGTCACTCCCCGGTTCAGAAGCGTGTGCTGTCTAAAAAAGACAGTCACTGATCGGTGCCAACTCGCAGCAGCTCAGACTCAGTTTTCCCGGGTAGTAGAGGTCCCACCACAGTCACTGGGACGTATCGTTCAAGTCACGGTTTAAGTAGCAATATGCCATATTTTGGGATGCGCAGGGCGACTCAGTCTGCGGGTTTTGAGGTTTGCTACCCCGACTGAGTTTAAAACCCGTTACCTGCCAATCCAGATTGCGATGAACAAATCAAAATCTAAGCATGTTGACGACGGAATCGTGTGGAATAGCGACATCACTATGAGCGACGTCTCTCCTGGTGATGAGATTAATCCCGATCTTGTATCCCGAGGTGCGTTTCCGTTGAGAGATTGCCAGCTGCACGCTGTCAGCGATCGAAATCGCCTTGATGACACTCACACTCAGATTCTGTGCGATCTCTCAACTGAAACCTACATCTACGCAAACTGTGTCGATCGGCAGAGTGCTTGGAGCAGGTCTGAAGCAAACTGGACTGTCCGTGATGTGGGATCGCAATTTGAATTGTCTGATGTTGACATCGAAGAGCATCGTGACTACGATCTTATCGATGATGACCAAGAGTTCGCAGTTGATGTCCTTCAGCGCGCAATTGATGAGAGCCTATGTGGAAGGGGAGTTCATTCCCTTAGCATTGAGAACGGTAGGGTCGAAATCAGGAATAACAGACACAACACAGTCATTACGGCAGAATTCAGTCTGACTAACTGATTCTGATTGCAGACTTTCGCGAACTCATTCCCAGTTAGTTTCTACTTGGATTTAAGACCAATAATCGATGTTGGTATCATGGGGCAGGTAGATCTCTGATTGAGTTTCTGTGTCCAGATTAGTGCCCCGAGCATCTTCCCACGAGCCAGATCCATCTAAGAAAACAGAGGATCACGAATCGCTCAGTACAGGGATTTGATAGACCACACGATCACTGATCAGATGGTAGAATACACGATAGGAACCGTATTACCCAGAGAGCGCGGAGAGAGCAGCAGAATGTACCGTGAGATTTCGTGGGCTGTTCCCGCTGACCCCTATATTCTAGAGGAGTTGTCTTCGTACGACGGGTGGCAGACCGCGAAAAATCTTTCAATCAATACGGGCTTCAGCCACCAGTGGACCGGTCAGCGTTGTAAAGTGTTTGTTGAACATGGATTGGCTAAGCGCCACGAAACTGAACCTGCGTATCGAATTACTGAACGCGGAAAGAAGGTAGTTGCTGGCGAAATTGCGTCGGACTCTCTTGATTAATTCATAGGGAGTCATAGAACGGTTAGCACACCTGTCTTCTAACTCACTGATTTGGTCAAGAGAGGTCTCACAAATCGCTCAGTATAGGCATCTGACATCAAGAGAATGTATTTATCAGTCCAAGAGTAACGCTGTAACATGCGTCGAAGAGCCCTCCTCTCGCTACTCGGGACCGTAGGTATTGGTAGCTTGGCAGGCTGTTTAGCTGATTTCTCGACGATGACCACGCCTGAAATTGTATCGAGCAGTATTGAGGCCCAAAATCGGAGCTGTAGTGATACCCCGAATGAATCAGCAACGATAGCAAGTAATTCAGATGACGGGACACGAATAGAGGTCGAGGGGAGCATCGCAGTCCCACGGATCGCTGATAGATTATACGTACAAACTCAGAATGGCGTCGGAGAAAGCGATCGAGACAACGCAGATATGACGGTTCACATCGATTTTGGCCCTTCCGATTCGCACGAGAACACAGATGTTCCTGAGTGCGAGGGGCAAATAGCGTACAACGCGGAAGTCGAGTTTACACACCCTCCGAAGGACGTAATTGTTCGACACACTGTTGAGGGGGGAGGGAAGTATAGGCTGAAAACGATGACCACTCAAACTATTACTCAATAAGCAGGCCTCATCGACCAGCCGCTTCAGGCGATATATGTCTGAAGAATAGAATTTCAGCAGAGCCCGTTATTTCTCAAGTACCTCCCTCGCCTCATGGACAGGGTCGGACACATCTTTTCGCCACTTACCATCTTCCTGAATCTTCTTGACACTCCGAGCCCCGTTGTCGGCCAGCGTCGCCAAAGCTGTGCGATCGACTCTAACTGTTGACTCTTCCGTTCGCTCTATCCCGGTCTGTTCACTCATACGGTCCAGCGCAAGTTCGAGGAGCGTGTCGGCCTCAGCTCGCATGCCGACAACCTCACGGTAGTACTCAGGCTCAAGCTTGACACACAGGCCATGACGACGACCGTACCATCCAGTCCCGACCATGACTCCATTGTACTTGTTGAAGACATCGGTCGGGATGCCGTCAACCCAAACTCGCTCAGAGCCGCCCATCATAGCGTCATCTCACCAGCGGTGGCTCCCGGTGCTGGGTTGAGTTCCTCGGTGAACACCCAGCGGTCCACGCCAAAATTTTGGACCACCTTCATCGTCTTTTGGTGGTGCGACTCTTCCTCTTCTTCAACGTCAACAACAATTTCGTCAAGAGCATCTTCAATTTCTTCACCAGTGGAGATGTCGCTCATAGTGATGTCGCTATTCCACACCGTTTTGTCGTCAGAATCGTTAGATTTGGACTGAGTCATCTACTTTGAGTGGCAGGCAACGGTGTTTAAATCGTTCCGAGGGTTGAGTCTCGAAACCACTAGACTGAGTCGCCACGTACATCCTAACATGTGGCACATTGCTACTTAAACCGTGACTTGAACGATACGTCCCACCAGTGACTACGGCAGGGAACTCGTCAGTCAGTGGCTATTCTGCAGTAGAAACAGCGGGGTGATCTGAGTCCATCCGTTTCAAATACATCTCCCGGTTCTTGCGCACGATTTTTCCTACTCCACTTTTTGAGATTACCTTGACTTTATCCGAGATGTCTCGGTACGACAGCCCCTCTTCCCGTAGGGTGAATACACGCTCAACGGTCGGCCACTCGTCCATGTCCTTGACCAGATACTCACCGTTAGCGTCGAATCTGAGTCCGAACGGTGGGGATCCGTGATGATACCCCTGCTCCCGTCGATGCTCTACCGCTGCCTTTGATTTCTGGATTTCCTTAGCTTTCGTTTCCGTTTCTACGATCCTCTGAATTCTGAACGTGAGTCGATCATCCGGGACATCAGAGACGAATTGGAATTCGCAGTCACCTTGGAGCGCGGCGTACTGAATCACGGAATAGAATTCATCTCGTGCGATTCTGGTATCGTCGTGTGCGATCAGGTAATCCCATTGCCCGGCGCGCAACCCTTCAATCATCTTCTGCACCTCAGGGTGAGAATCCAGACGCTCATCTCCTGGGTCTTTTCTAAACAGGCTAAAGCCCGAGTGATTATTCAGATCTACTGTGTCGATCAAGTCCGCGTCGAGATTCTCAGCCAGCGCCCGTGTTTTTTCCCGCTGCTGCTGGAGTGAGATACTGTCCTCGGTGCCTTGACTTTGCCTGATGACGCGCACCACGTCAGTCATCGTCCACCCGGGTAATTTTGAGAGATTTTCCTGAGTCGACCGACCACTCTACTTTTTCGCCTGCAAGTGACATTGCGTCACCAAGCGATTTGGGGATCCGGATTCTGTAGTACCCATCACTGTCCTGAACGACTGTTGTCTTCGTGGTTTCTGGCATGGTTTCCAATGGGAACAACTCTGTACCCATACTTGGATCTGTTGGGGGTGGCCCCGTGGTGGAGGCCCCGTGGACACATCACCGACTCGCGAACGGCAGATAGTCGGAGATCACGTCACGGTATCACGCAGCACCCAATTCCTAATCCGACCTCAGAACGTATGCGATCACATGACTGACACAGACGAGATCAAGGGCACCGCAACCTTCCAAGCAGTTCTCGACGCCGATCGAGACGACATCCAAGTATTCCGCCGAGAACACGGCGACGACAAGCTCGCGGAAGCTCTCGAAGTGACAATTGATTTTTTGAACGCGGAGATGACGAGGAGAATGGCCGAGACAGAACTCAGAGTAAGCAATTACGCGGGAATCACGATAACAAACGAGATCGAAGAGGTCGTCCGAGAAATGCACGGAGGGGATCCGTGGCTCGATCGGCAGCTCAGGGATGATGTCTTCGAGTGACGCACACTGAAAACATGGGGTGTACCCCCTCCCGGAAACAATACACAGAGCCTCTGAATCGCGGGTTTACACTCGCAAGATGGAGGTCCTTTTAAGACTCAGACCTCGGAAACCCCCGAGTCTGTTGGCAGCCACTACCAACACACGAATATCACTCCACAACGGCTCTGTTGAGATCCTCAGCTGCTGATAGCTTTTTCAGGCCGTGCTGAATAGAGCGCGCGCATCCATCAGTTGACTCTTTTTGTTTCTAACCGTCATATACAGATAGTTAGCCAATATGATGTTAGTATAAACTATGTCGGATACAGTGCCGAAGCCATATTGGTATGACACACTCAAGCAAATGCATCTGAATGGTCCCACAGAGGCTGGTAATATTAATAATAAAGACGCTCTCGAGGAGTTAGAATACATTGTAGAGGTTGATGGTGATGAAGAATGTGTTTTAACTTCTAAGGGAGAATCAGCACTTACCGAGTATCAAAGTCGGAGTCTTGAGTTTGCGAGATATAACGTTTCTAAAATTATAAGCATCATTACTGCCAGTTTGGCTGCTGCTGCTGCTGTTGTGAATGAATTATCAGGAATTGATGGGTTTACTCTTTTATTTATATTCGTGATTGTCGTGTTATTCGCCGCAGCGTATCTAATAGAACGTGCATTTAATAATGCTCTTGATTAACTCGTTAACACAAAATAATTCACTTATAGTAAATATCTACACGACAAATTGACTCGCGCTAAAGATACTACTGACTACATTCTCTGTATCTCGCACGACATCCCTGTCAGTTTCTAAGGATTTCAACAGAGCCTCCACAACCTAATCACAAGACGGGAACGCGAGTCGGGTGCTTGTAGGAGGCAACCCGGTCAAGTCAGAGGCACACGTCCCCATCTATTCATCTGGCCCGATTCACACATAAACCACAGGTAGATTCAAGTCACTGCGACCGAGTCCACTCGATCGCGTCCTCAATCAGCGATAGTCGATACGCCACAAGTTCTGAGTCCCGCGCCTCGGAGTCTGCCTCTATCTCTGATCGCATCTCGATGAGATCACCCCGATCGTGTCTCTCCAATAAGTCTCGAATCCCCATCAGTCTCGTGTGCAGCGGATCCGGGGAATACACCGGCGTTCCCCCTCTCTCGGATTTCAGAAGGACGCCCAGATCAGCGAGTCGATCCAAATACTCTCGCGCCGTCACCTCAGACACTCGTGCCTCATCAGCGATATACTGCACGGAACGAGGCTGAGACACAGCACTGGCGATTGACCGCACCCGGCCAAATGCAGTCGTCTGATCCACCCACTCCGATACACCATCGGTGGGTTCGCCCATATACCGACCCAGTGACTCCGAGAAAATGAATCCACCTCCTGAAAACACAGTGATTTGGCTCTATTGAAACACTCGGCTCTGCTGAGATCTGAGAATTTCAACAGAGCCGCCTTTTATATACTGCACGAGTTTGGTTATCACTGTGCCCGTACTCCACTCATACATAGATGATGATGGATACTATATTACCGCTCGTCCTTCTGATGTTGGCAATATTACATACCAAGTAAGCGAAGAAGCCGAGACTCTCCTTTCAGAGTTGGATTATAGGGATGAGGATGATCTGCCATGGGGCATAATTAATCCACTCCGTTCAGCAGGTCTAATATATACCAACAGCCAGGGCGTTGATCACCATGATGACGCACCAAATTTGGATCCGACGAAGTTGCCAGAACTCACACAGAGTGAAATACAGAAGTTGCTTGATTATCTCGAATCCCGCAAGGACATTTCCGAAGAAATCTATAGACAGATTGAGGAGAAAATTGAGTCCAAGGACTCACTGCTTGAACAAATCGGACAGAGAATCCATCCGAAGTTCCCAGACGAAGAGACCTACCTTCACGTCACTTGGGCTTCTGATGAGGCTGATCATAAAATTAAGAAACTCAGAATAGAGCTTAGAGATAGGGACGTAGCACACATAATCGGTATGTGGGGCGACTCTACGGTTGATGAATGGAAAATTGAGCATCCATACGGAGATAGTTGGCACGGAGCAGCCGAGGCATCTGAGGCTCTTTCAAAGCTGATGAACGCTCTGGGTGATATAAATTCCGACCTCCCTGTGGGCGGATTCTTCGGATCGTCTCCCTTGATATATCCCGCGTAAGCTGTATTTGCGTTCGCAAACGCGGAGTCCTCCTCAGCAAGTGCATTGTGAAAAGCGAAGTCGACAGAGTGCTTTACATATTCGTCGTTGACGTGATCCTCACCAAGCACGAGCTGTTCCAGCTCATCGGTCGTACTGGTTGGATCAGTACTACCACCGCCGGGGACACTGAGCACTGACAGAAACCCGGCTCGCTTGATGATGCTCCGGCGGGAGAGCTGGTCTTCATTCATCCTCAATCGAATACGCGATGACTTGGAGCAACTCCCCTTCAGTGAGATTCAGAGCAGCAATTTCAGCTTCAGGGATAGTCACAGTACCGTCTTGCTTGAGTACTGTTTTGAACACTGCTTGGGTGTCTGGATCCACAGAGGTTCCAGCCTGCTGAGTAGATTCGACCGCAGTTGGAGCCGATCGATCCATGCCACTGCTCCTATTCGACAGTCGTTCAA
>Ga0306867_1000817_pt1 | contig 16181 bp, 9 predicted proteins | sample AntRauTorckE6831_FD_190432 | JGI IMG/M metagenome (GOLD analysis project Ga0306867, IMG submission 190432) | Saline lake microbial communities from Rauer Islands, Antarctica - Metagenome Torckler E6 #831 (v2) (version 2) | ecosystem: Environmental > Aquatic > Non-marine Saline and Alkaline >... | reverse complement strand
CTGGTATGTCCAATCAAAAAATATTTATAGCTAATATAATAGATTATACGTATTATGTCAACAATATATAACAGTTTAACAAATTTCGGGCGTGTTCGGTACGGAAAATCCTATTTTTGGCCAACTTTCGGAGCAATTATCCGAAATTTGGAGCCATATTATGGACAGACACTAGTTAGGTAACTGAGCCCAATAACAACTCCATACCGGAAAATAAGGTGGCTCTTTTCTAATCAATGAGTGATTTATACAAAAGTATTGTGAATAATAGATTATCAAATAGTTAAAGCTATCAGACTTAACATTGCGTTGTATTCGTTTCATTATTTGGTAGTAGTTTAGGGTGAAGGTTGGCAGTGCCGAAAAACATGCAATCTTTGATTGCTTGCTTTTTCGAGCATCCTCGAAAAAAGATAGATTATATTTTTCGGGATTGGCAGAATGCAGTTGGCAAATTGCCAACTGCCAACTGCTTTTTGCCAACTGAACTTAACCCCCTGAATATTTGCATTATGTGAATACATTTTATCTGACATTAAAATTTAAAACACGTATTATAAATCATTTAGCTTTTAACAATCAATAATTAGAACAGAGCCAATAAGGTTATATGAATATCGTTATCAGCCCCTGGATATTGTCAGAAAATACTGTCCTGCGTCTCTTCTATGGGGTAGTTCCCTTTAAAGATATTGCCGTTTTTTCCGTCGATGGCTATTTTGTCTCCATTTTTGAAGGATGTCCCGTTAAGCTCGCAGGTTTTGTTATCTTCATCCACTTGCAGCGCGGAGCAGTTCACCACACAGGTTTTTCCCAGACGAACGGCGGTTACTGCGGCATGGCTGGTGGCGCCGCCTTTTGCTGTGAGCAGGCCGTCGCATTCAAAAATCATCTCAATATCATCGGGAACGGTGTCGGGCCTGACCAGGATAATCTGGTCGCGGGGTTGTTGTTCTTTCAGGGTGGCGATGTCCTTTTTATCGAAAGCGATGATGCCGTTGAACGCGCCGCCACCTATGCCGGTACCTCTTCCGGCAAGTTGCATCTCTTCGCGTTTTGTGCTGAAGATATTGATGATATTGGGCTGGGCGATGTCCTGGTCGCGTGTTTGCAGGATATACAGCTCCTCAGGGTTGTCCGACTCAAAAGTAAACTCTATTTCCTGAGGGTTATAGCCCTGGTTTTCGGTAAGCTCGGTGGCTATCTGGTGGATACGTTTGTAGATTTCCGGCAGCATCTCCTGCAGCGACTCTTTTTCAAGGTCTTGTTGTTTACGCTGTGTTTTGCCTACGGGGTGCACATTAACCAACCCTCCCACAATATCTTCTCCCTGGCTGGTGAGGGTGAAGTCGCCATAGAGATGCACGCCGGGCCGCTGCCGGTTGGGGTTTTGTGTAAACACCACCCCCGTGCCGGAGTTGAGGTTGAGGTTGCCGATAATCATCTGCTGCACAATTACAGCGGTGCCCCACTCGTCGGCTATTTGGAGGTGGTCGCGATACACCTGGGCACGCTCCGACGACCACGACTCAAAAACATACATGATGGTTTGCATAAGCTGCTCAAAGAGGTCCTCTTCAAAATGGACGTTATTTTCTTTAAGCACTGCCTTGTAGGTAAAAGCCATCTCGCGCATATGCTTAGGCCGGAATTGCACCTTCAGCTCCACATTATATTTTTCTTTAAAATCGATCATAATCTGGTCAAACACATCGCGGCTGATGCCATGGAACATGCCCCATGATTGCAGCAACCGGCGGTAGCAGTCCCACGAGGTCCAGCCAAAGTTGGGTTGTTTGCTCAGCTGTTCGGTAAACGCATCGTTCATGCCCACATTAAGGAAAGTGTCCATTGCTCCGGGCATAGAAATGGCGGTGCCGGAGCGCACAGAGATAAGAAGCGCGTTTTCCGGATCGCCGTAGCGCCTCCCGGTGTGTTTCTCCAGGCGCCACAGCTCCTTTCTTATCATAGTATCCAGCTCCTGTTTCACCACCGGATGGTTCATGATGGTGTGGATGCGGCGAAAAACCTCTGTGGTGATGACGAAGCCCGGCGGTACGGGCATGCCGGAGAGGTATAGCTTTTTCAGAAAAAAGGCCTTGGAGCCTAAAAACACCTGGTTATCGAGGTTGGGTGTTTTGTTGCCGAAGGGGCTTATGGCCATATCGCTGTTGTAGGTCATGATATCATGGATCCACTCCGGCTTAACGCTGTCTACCATGGTCTGCAAAGAGTCAAGAATTCGCGAGATAAAGATGTCGAGGGGCTGCACCAGGAAGGCGCTGGAGATGATTTCCCGGTAAAAGACCTCTGATTTTTCGTTGAGCAGGCGGTTACGCTCGCGGGTGGTTTTTTTCTCGTGGCCTTCATAAAGCTGGGGGATAATGATTTGCAAAGGATATTCATATGATTTCAGGAAATATTTGTTGATGACTTTTTTGACATCATCGGCCATAAACTGAAAAATATTGATGTACTGATTCAGGGAAAAGCTGCGCGAAGAAAGGCTGTATTTCAACATCGAGAGGTTGGAGTTGAAGGCCTGGCTGGTGATGCCGTCGAGCTCCAGCCCCTCCCGGAAATAGTCGAGGATGTTAAAAATTTCCTGTAGTGTTTTGTTGGAGATATAGTTCAGGTTAATATTTTGCACCACTTTTTCCATCAGCCGGGTGGCGATACGTTCCAGCCTGAAGGTGAGCCCCAGCGCATCGAATTTGGGCTCCCGGTAAACGCCATACATCGAGGGAATACCTATGGCGATGTGGCGCTTGTGGTAAATGTTTTCCCATCCCTCTGAAGGGTTTGGGTTAAAAATGATGGCTTTGAGGTGCTCCATAAAGTGATAGATCAATTGTAACGATTTTTCAAAATCACTCTTTTCCAGTGCTTTTTCAAAAGCCGCTATATTTTCTTTTTTCAATCCCGGAAAGGCTTTCATCAGCGGGATAATGTTCACCGTTTCGAAGGAGTACTTCTCTTTAAGCAGCGCATACACCTTCACCCCTTCGCTAAGGCGCAGCTTATCTTTTTTGTTGGAGCGTTTTGCAGGCAAAGCATCTATGTAGTTATCGGCCTTTTCAGAAGGGAGGCTGATAAATTCCCGGATAGTGAGGTTGTTGTTGCGACAGATGTGACTGACCATTTGATGTATGGGCTGAAAATATTCGCTATTAGTGTCTACGGCTGTGTAAACATCTTCGGGAAGGGTGTTTTTAAGCTTCGATTTGTCGGCATCATACCAGAACTGAAACACTTTTTCCGTAAGGGTAATGAGCGTGTTGTTGCTTTCTGTATGCACCTGCTTTCGCAGGAAATGCACCAGGCGGTCCTGCCGTTTAAAGACCTCATCCATGGCCGTGGTGGTGTCGCGGATTTCCCCTTCTGCGCCAATTTCGTTGAAATATACCGGAAAGATACGCGTAAGCTGTTTCACCTTTTTGTAGTAGGGCGCTATATTTGAGTTGAGGATTTTGGTGATATCGCGCTGGAAAAGGTCGGTGTCGCTGATAAAGATGCCTCCGAGGCGCAGGTTAACGATAAGCGCCGCAAGCAATTTCTCCATAATCGACTGCGAATATTCGATAAGCTCCAGCCACACACGGATGTTTTTGATGTGGTTTTCGTTGACGTGCAGCTGCCACTCTTCGTTAACATATACCATGCCCGGTGTTTCGAAGCCGAAATCGATAAGTTTTTTCTCAAAATCGTTGATAACAGACTTGTCTTCGGTAGTGTCGCGGTCGATAATTTCTTTGCCCAGCGTGAGGAAAATGTCGAGAACGGAAGACATGTGGTGCTCCTGCATGGCATAACATAGCCCAAAGATGGTTTTGGCAAAGGTTATCAGCTGGTTGTCGGGGAGTTCCTTTAATGCGCTGCGCAGTAATTTATTGACTTTCCAAATCAGGCGTTCCTGCCACTCTGCCATGCCCGGCAGTTGCAGCAGGAAAAAGATGTAGTAGAACTGCTCTATAAAAGTGGGTAAGCGCCGGGTGTATTCCTCCAGCGCTTTAGCGATATCCTCATAGTCGGGGGTGTTTTGAAGCGCCTGGCTTGTATGAGCTTCCCGGACTTTTTGTGCCGTGCCCTCCAGGTAATCATCAATAAAACGCGTGAGGGCATTTTCTGTTTCCGCAGAAAAGATGCCGGGGTGTTTCTTCAGCCATTGCTGCAGGTGCAGTGTGTTTTTCCAGAAAGCGATATTTTCGCGGAGGATGGCCTGGAGGAGCCTGCGGCTGTCATCGGCAAAAGAAGGAATTTCCATTACGGGCACCAGGTATTTTTTAAAGGTGCCGGTAACCTGGATGTAAGACTGGGTATGCTTCGGCAACCGGCGCGAGAGGATGTCAAGACTATAAGTAACGGCATCGCTGAAATCATCTTTAATCCCTTTTTGGATTAACTCCAGCAGGGTGCGGAGGGCTGTCTTAACCAAATCAGGCTTAAGCTCCTCAGAGAGGAGGGCGTCAAAGAGCTGTAATAAGGTTGAAAATGCTTGCGGAGGATGATCCACAGCTTGATAAAACCAGTAATCGGTTATCAGCAGCTTTCTCAGCTCCTCGGTTACAAACTTTTTATTGGAGAGCGGATGATGGAATTCAGTGATGCATTCCTGGGCGCGCTTGTTGAGGCCATAGTATTTTTTGGAGAGGGCTATAAAAGCCTGATGCTCTTCGGGGATATGAATATCCTTATACCTTGTTTCGGCCAGGTTTGCCTGCAGTGCCTGCGATTTAAAGTCTTTATCCATAGCTGTTGATTTTGGGAACCCCTTCAAAAATAGAAAATATGGCGTTGGGGAACAACTAAAGGAAGATTTTCTTGTTATTTAGATGCAAACATGCAAACGTTTGCGGCTTAATAATTGATATTTAGTAGATTATTACTTTACGGAAAGGGCTGCATGTATTATCTTTGTATCGCAATTAAAGAAAATAAATATATTTTCATTACATTAAAATTATACGATTATGACAAAAATTAAGCTTGCAATTAACGGTTTTGGTAGAATTGGACGAATGGTATTCAGAATAGCGCTTGAAAAAGGCACCATAGAGGTGGTAGGTCTTAACGACCTCACCGACACCAAAACACTCGCTCATCTGCTAAAATATGACTCCACGCAGGGAAGATTCGAAGGCACTGTCGATTATACCGATAATGCGCTTATTGTGAATGGCGAGGAGATTAAAGTGAGTGCTGAGACGAACCCTATCAATATTCAATGGGGCAAAACACCTGACGTTGTTGTAGAGTCTACAGGAATATTCAGGGAGAAAGAGGGCGCTAAAGGCGGATATGGCGATCACCTGAAAAATGGCGCCAAAAAGGTTATCCTTACCGTTCCTGCCAAAGATAAGATAGATAATATGATTGTTCTGGGTGTCAATGATGACGACCTGAAGGAAACCGACCAGACCGTGTCTAACGCATCATGTACTACCAACTGCCTGGCACCTATTGCCAAGGTATTGAACGACCGTTTCGGTATTGAGCAAGGATTTATGACCACCATCCACTCATACACTAACGACCAGCGCATCCTCGACGCGCCTCACTCAGACCTGCGTCGCGCCCGCTCTGGTGCCGTTTCTCAGATTCCTACCACCACAGGGGCTGCAAAAGCTGTAGGAAAAGTGATTCCTGAGCTCAACGGTAAAATGGATGGTATGGCGGTACGTGTTCCTACTCCTACAGGTTCATTGGTTGACTTTGTTGCCAACCTGAAAACAGAAGCCACCAAAGAAGAAATCAATGCTGCTATGAAAGAGGCTGCTGAAGGTCCGATGAAAGGCATCCTGGAGTATTGCGAAGACCCGATTGTTTCGGTGGATGTAATACACAACACGCACTCTTCTGTCTTCGATGCGCAGAGCACGATGGCAGATGGCAAAATGGTAAAAGTACTTGCCTGGTACGATAACGAGTGGGGTTATTCTTATCGCGTAGCAGACCTTGCAGAGAAATTATAAATCGCTCAACAGATTTTAATGACCATGAAAAGGCTGTTCCTGAGGGGATGGCCTTTTTTTGTGTTATGCAGCAACAAACTTCTCCGGGGAATTATTTGTTTCTGTTAGAGACAACAGCGCACTTTGTTTATATTTGTTGTCATTATTCTGAGAGGTGATTATGTATAAGGTTGATGTAGAACAGGAGAAAAGAGAAATACTGCGGCGCTATCGTGAATTGATGGCAGCGTGGCAGCCCCATTATCATAACGAAAAGAAGCATAAAAACATCCGTAAAGCGTTTAACCTGGCGCTGGAAGCGCATAAAGACATGCGTCGTAAATCGGGTGAGCCCTACATATATCATCCTGTTGAAGTAGCCACCATTTGTGTGAAAGAACTAGGCCTGGGCGAAACCACCATCATATGTGCCCTGATGCACGATGTGGTGGAGGATACTGATTATACCCTTGATGATATCCGCCAGATATTTGGCGAAAAGGTGGCTGATATTATCGATGGGCTGACCAAAATAGATGTTTTCCTCGATAAGTCGGAAGAGCGCTCCAAACAGGCCGAGAATTTTAAAAAGATTCTGCTTTCGATGTCTAAGGATATCCGGGTCATCCTTATAAAGCTGGCCGACCGGCTGCATAATATGCGCACACTGGGTTCTATGCCGCATGAGAAACAGCTGAAAATCGCTTCCGAGACGCTCTATTTCTATGCTCCCTTCGCCCATCGTCTGGGCTTATATGCTGTAAAAAATGACCTTGAGGACTTAGCATTAAAATATACCGAGCCTGATGTTTTTAAGGAATTGTCGGCAAAAATAGAAGAGTCGCGAGAAGATCGTGTGGCGTTTATAGAGTCGTTTATCTACCCCATCAAAAAATCGCTTGCCGAACTGGGCCTGAAATATCGTATCGTCACCCGCCTGAAATCCATTAACTCTATCTGGGAGAAGATGAAGAGCAAGGGCGTCAGGTTTGACGAAGTGTATGACCTGTTTGCCGTACGCATTATTCTGGATGTTCCGCAGGATGACGAAATAATTGAGTGCTGGAAGGTGTATTCTGTAGTTACTAAACACTATATCCCTAAGCATGACAGATTGCGCGACTGGATATCCACGCCAAAAGCCAATGGCTATGAGTCGTTGCACACCACCGTAATGAGCGACCAGGGCCGCTGGGTGGAGGTGCAGATAAGGACGGAGCGGATGAACGAAATTGCCGAAAGAGGATATGCAGCGCACTGGAAGTATAAAGATCAGGATGACGGTGAAACCAGCCTGGACAGATGGATAAGCAGGATAAATCAGCTGCTGAAGGATAGCGAGAACGAAGACAATGCGCTGGAGTTTTTTGATGAGTTTAAGCTGAACCTGTTTTCCGATGAAATTTTTGTATTCACTCCTAAAGGCGAATTACATACCCTCCCGAAAAATGCCACGGCGCTGGATTTTGCCTATACTATCCACTCCGAAGTGGGCAACAGGGCGCTGGGCGCAAAGGTCAACCATAAGGTGGTGTCCTTAAATCAGAAACTCTCCAGTGGCGACCAGGTGGAGGTGCTTACCTCCAAAAAGGTGTGGCCCACCGAAGAGTGGCTAAATTATGTAATCACGCCACGGGCTATAAATCATATCAGGAAAGCGATAAAGCAACATCGCAAAAAGTATTATAAGGAAGGCGAGGAGAAGCTAAAGAAGCTGTTTGGGGAGCAAAACATAGAGTACACACCGGAAAACCTGGCAAAATTCAGGCGGCATATCGGAGTAAACAGCAATATCGATCTTTTTTATTTTGTGGCGGCAGGCCAGCTTACGGCCCGCGATTTAAAGGATTGTTGCAAAAAGGCAGAAAATGGCGCAGTAACAAAGAATATCCTGAAGTATCTTCCGCGTCCCTTCCGGCGTAAACATTCTGATGAGCAAATAACGCTGAAGTCGCAAATCAATAATAAGCTTAAGGAGAATCCTAAAGAGCTTATCCTGGGCGATGTGGATAGTATAAAATGGGAGACGGCAAGTTGTTGCAACCCCATTCCGGGAGATGATGTGATAGGATATATTAAATCGGATGAAGTGATAGAGGTGCACCGCATCAATTGCCCTACCGCTATTCAGTTGATGTCTAAATTCGGTACGCGGATCGTTAAAGCCAAGTGGCGCGAAAAAGGCATGGTGTCCGTATTGGCCGGCATTAAAGTGCAAGGGATCGACAAAAAGGGCCTGGTGGGCGAAATCACAGATGTTATCTCCCAGCGTCATAATATCAATATCCGTTCCTTTAACCTCCAGGCCAGCGATGGTATCATGTCTGGCGAGATATTATTGTATGTTAATGGAAATAAAGACTTGCTGGAGCTGATAAAGCACCTTAAAAAGATAAAAAGCCTGCAGAAAGTATATCGTATCAGCCGCATCAGTTAATCCTTTCCGGAGTTCCCGAAACCAGCAGCACCATATCTGAAAGATTCCTGAAGCGGTATTTTTGGGGGATTATAGAATCTTTTTCTAATTTAAACCAAATAAGAATAAAATATTTTTATTAATTTTATCGAAAATTTCAAGATATGACTACCAAGGTTGAAAAGAACGAAGATATAAATTTTGAAACGGTTAAAAAGATATTTACAGAATATCTCGAGAAGAACGGTCACAGAAAGACTCCTGAACGGTACACTATTTTAAAGGAGATATATTCTACGGACGGCCATTTTGATATTGAATCGCTCTATATCAGGATGAAAAACAACAAGTACCGCGTCAGCCGTGCCACACTGTATAACACCATAGAATTGCTGCTCAATTGCAGCCTGGTTACCAAGCATCAGTTTGGAAACAATTGCGCCGAGTTTGAGAAGTCGTTTAAGTTTAAGCAACACGATCACGTTATTTGCCTGGACGACGGCAAGGTGCTGGAATTTTGCGACCCAAGGGTGCAGCAGATACAGGATGCTGTTGAAGAGCAGTTGGGGGTAAAGATTACCCACCACTCCCTCACCTTTTATGGTGTTTGTAATAACAACGGGGGAGAGAAGAATAAAAAATAACCTGTTGATAAACAGCTTATAAAAAAGCCCTGTAACTATCCTTACAGGGCTTTTTTAGTGCCGCGCCCTGCTATTTTTGTTACCTTTGTCCCTTTGAAAATTTACACACCAAACAGCGTGTTTCATGAAAGTTGATGTATTGTTAGGCCTCCAGTGGGGCGATGAAGGAAAAGGTAAGATTGTAGATGTTTTAACACCCAAATATGATATTATAGCCCGCTTTCAGGGAGGCCCTAATGCCGGCCATACCCTTGAGATACAAGGCGATAAGCATGTGCTTCACACGATCCCTTCAGGAATCTTTCATCCCGAAAAGATGAATGTGGTAGGTAACGGCGTTATTATTGATCCCTATCTTTTCCTGCAGGAGCTCAACGGGCTGAAAGCTAAAGGGCTGGCGCCGGAAAAGAACCTGATCATTTCGAAAAAAGCGCATCTTATCCTGCCTACACACCGCTTGCTCGATGCTGCCTACGAAGCTGCGAAGGGGGCAGCAAAAATTGGCTCCACGTTGAAAGGTATCGGGCCGGCATATACTGACAAAACAGCACGCACCGGACTGCGCGTTGCCGATATTACGGGCCCGCAGTTTAAAGAAAGGTATGATAGCCTGAGGCAGCAGCACCTGGATATTGTTGACCGTTATGGTTTTGATTATTCAGCGCAACTGCTTGACGGAAAGTCTTTTGAAGATTATGAGAAAGCCTGGCTGAATGCGGCAGAGCAGATGAAGGCTTTGCAGACGGATAACACAGAAATTTATCTTAACAACGCTTTAAAGGAGGGCCGGCGGGTGCTTGCCGAAGGGGCTCAGGGTACGCTGCTGGATATAGATTTTGGCAGCTATCCTTTTGTGACTTCCTCTAACACTATCTCTGCCGGTGTTTGTTCCGGATTGGGCGTGGCGCCGTCAGCTTTGGGGCGTGTTTTTGGCATTGTAAAAGCGTATTGCACACGCGTGGGCAGCGGCCCGTTTCCCACTGAACTGAAGGATGCCGACGGACAAAAGCTTCGCGATGAAGGGAATGAATATGGCGCCACTACAGGGCGCCCCCGCAGGTGTGGATGGCTCGATATGAACGCACTAAATTATTCTGTGATGCTTAATGGGGTCACCGATTTGATTGTTACAAAAGCCGACGTGCTGAGCGCTTTTGAGCAGTTTAAGGTGTGCGAAGCTTACCAGGCTGCCCGGGGAAGGATCACAAAGGATTTTGATATCGATATTACTGAGAAAACGCCGCGCTATAAGACCCTAAAAGGGTGGAACACTTCACTGGACGATATCACGGACGGCACGGAGCTGCCCGGAGAACTTACAGCCTATATCCACTATATAGAAAAAATGACACAAGTGCCTGTTTCTATTGTGTCGGTGGGCGCTGACCGGGACAAAACGATAGTTTTAAACCGCGATTTATAACTCCCCATCAAATCGCTGAAAAGCAGCTTTGAAATGCTTCTGTTCATAGCGCCATCATCGTGTTTTAAGGCGTCTGCTTCACGCTTTTAATTCAAAAGAAATAACATACCTTTGCCGCATGAGATTATTATCGTGAATTTATTAACAATTTAAATGAGAAGATTATGGCAGAACACGTCACCTCGCAGATGGCGATGGATTTAGAAGAGAAGCACGGCGCCCACAACTACCACCCTTTACCTATAGTGCTTGCTAAGGGAAAAGGAGCTAAGGTGTGGGATGCGGAAGGCAAAGAGTATTATGATTTTTTGTCGGCCTATTCCGCGGTAAACCAGGGACACTGTCATCCTAAGATTACCGAGGCTATGAAAGAGCAGGCCGAAACGCTGACGCTTACTTCGCGTGCTTTTTACAATAACGTATTGGGGGTTTTTGAAAAGTATATCACAGCGTATTTTGGATATGATAAGGTGCTCCCCATGAACTCGGGGGTGGAAGCTGTAGAAACCGCTTTGAAGCTGGCCCGCAAGTGGGCGTACATGGTAAAAGGCGTTCCTGAAAATGAGGGCAAAATCATTGTGGCTAACGATAATTTTCACGGCCGCACCATTACCATTATCAGCATGTCTACCGATCCGGACTCTTATAAAGGTTACGGGCCTTATACTCCCGGATTTATCAATGTAAAGTATAACAATATCGATGAGCTGGCCAAGGTGCTCCAGGAAGAGCCTAATGTGGCGGCTTTCTTAGTAGAGCCTATCCAGGGGGAGGCCGGTGTTTTTGTCCCTAACGACGGGTACCTGAAACAGGCTTTTGAATTGTGTAAAGCACATAACGTGCTGTTTATGGCTGATGAAGTTCAGACAGGTATTGCCCGCACAGGGAAGCTGCTGGCGTGCGACCATGAAGCGGTGCACCCTGATGTGCTAATCCTTGGCAAAGCCCTCTCGGGCGGCGCTATGCCTGTATCTGCCGTACTGGCCGATGACGAGGTGATGCTCACCATCAAGCCCGGCGAGCATGGCTCTACGTTTGGAGGAAACCCGCTGGCAGCAAGAGTGGCTATGGCTGCCCTTGAGGTGGTGAAGGAAGAGAACCTGGCAGAGCGCGCCGAATATCTCGGAAAGATCTTCAGAGAAGAGATGGAGAACGTGGATACAGATATGATACACATTGTAAGAGGAAAAGGCTTGCTTAATGCCATTGTTATCAAACCGAAAAACGGGAATACCGCCTGGGACGTTTGCGTGGAGATGGCAAAGAACGGCGTGCTGGCCAAGCCTACTCACGGCGATATTATCCGTTTTGCGCCTCCACTGGTCATCTCGGAAGAAAACCTGAGAGATGCCATAGAGCGCATCAAAAAATCGATAATTGCCTGCACGTAAACCTGTAATACCGGGTATCAGTTGAAATGCGCCTTGATACCGATTCCGATTTGATTTGCAATGGGTACAATTTCAATGTTTCGCTGAGGCTCACTTTAAAATACAATTGGTGTAACCGGCAGGTTTACTCATGCCAACAGGAATAGTGATAAAAAAGTGTCGTTACCATTAACGGCACTTTTGCTTTTTTACCGCTTCCAGCAATCCCCGGCACGCTTCCTCCAGCATATCCAGCACCAGCTCAAAACCCTGGCTGCCGCCGTAATAGGGGTCGGGTACTGACTTCCCGGCATTGTTTTCTGAAAAATCATTCATTAAAAATATTTTATGATGACAGGCCTTGGGCAGCAAGGCCTTCAGGTCTGTCTTGTTTTGCTTGTCCATGGCAATAATAAAGTCGTAACCGGGGCCATCTTTTTCCGGGATAACGGGGCGGGAGAGGCTTGTGAGGAGGTAGCCCCTCAGTATGGCATGTTGCTGCATGCGTTCGTCGGCGGGCATGCCCTGGTGGTAGTCTGTGATGCCGGCAGAGTCTGTGGCCACCTGGTTTTCGAGCCCCGCTTCTTCTACCATTTTCCTGAAAACAGCTTCGCCACTGGGCGAGCGGCAGATATTTCCCAGGCAAACAAAAAGTACATGTGTTTTCATAAGCAGTGTTTCCGGCAAAAATAGGAAAAGATATGTATGCGTTTATGGCGGGAAGACCTGACCCGGTTTTTTTTCGGAGAAGTAAAATGCGCACAATTTCTTTATCTCTAAAGTCGCAACAGGCTGTGAGCGAGCATCGCAACATTTGGGTGATAAAAAAATTCCGGCAAAAAGCCCGGGAACTGTTTTGTTGAAAGCCCGACAGCCCTGTTCGGATACCAGGCTTGAAAATATATTTAAGAATAATTTGGAATAAGGATTCAAAAACCATAGTTTTACACTTTATCGTTTCAGACACAGCTATGCAACCCATGTGATAAAGAGAAATTTAAAAGATGTAAAAAACCCATTAAGATGATTTCAGGATATAATAAATACCAAAAAATAAAACCAATAAATAAAACCAATAAAAGGTGTATATATCTACAACCATTTGTTGGATATAGCCGGAAAAGGTGAATATATAAACAAGTTATAAGTAAGGTGTTTAAAAATTTTCTGTAAAAGTTATCTCATTTGTAAAAGTTCGTAAATTAAGAATCAATTTTAACTGTTTGATACTTTTTGCAAGTTGGAAATTGTATCTCATTTTGATAGTTAAAGTTTAAATTATATTCTTAGCAGTTTGATAGTAAATTTATTGGGATAGGTTTGGTAATAATGATAGTAAAAAAATAGTATTCCCACGCGCTTTTGCCTACGGCAATTTGGAAACCAACCGCACATTAAAGCACTTTTGCTTCGCAAAAAAGCTTTAATTTTCCCACATCTTTTTGTTTTGTTTATTTCTTTACTTAAAAAATATTAATTTAGGTCTTTGTAAGAAAAAAAAATTGTTGAGAAAATGAGTTTATTTCAAACATCTGTAATTAAAAAATACCTGAGCGAGTTAAGTTCAGAACTTATTGATAAAAAATATAAAGAATTTCAATCTTATTTTGGAAATGCTGAAAGACAGGAAAATATAAGAAACTCTAAGGAAGAAGAATATCAAAGTGGTTTTATTACCGCATTATTTGTAAATATTCTTGGGTATACTTTAAATCCTGAACCAAACTTTAATATTGTACTTGAAAAGAAGAACGTTGACGACAGCAAGAAAGCAGATGGAGCAATTCTTAAAGAAAATGAAGTTATTGCAGTAATCGAGCTTAAATCGACACAAACAACCGACCTTGGTAAAGTAGAAACACAAGCATTTGGATACAAGCATCATAATCCAAAATGCCAATATATAATTACTTCTAACTTCGAGAAAATCAGACTTTATATTCAAAATGCAGTCGATCATTTGGAGTTTGATTTATTCAACTTAACACGAGAAGATTTTGCATTACTTTGGTTGTGTTTTGAAAAGGATAATATTCTAAAAGATATTCCGCTAAAAATTAAGGAATCATCAGTTTTACAAGAAGAGAATGTAACAAAGCAACTTTACAACGATTATTCTAAGTTCCGAAAAGATATTTTTGACAATATTGTAAAGAATAATCCTGAATTTGATAAGTTGGTGCTTTTCAAGAAAACTCAAAAACTACTTGATAGATTTTTATTCATATTCTTTGCCGAAGACAGACTTTTACTTCCACCAAATTCAATAAGCGAAATTGTAAAGCAATGGAATGACTTAAAAGAAAATTACGATGAATATTTCCCACTTTATGAGCGTTTCAAGAAATATTTTGGCTATTTGAATACAGGTTTCAAAGGAAAGAAATATGATATTTTTGCATATAATGGTGGCTTGTTTTTACCTGATGAAATTCTTGACAACATAAAAGTTGATGATGAAGTATTGTATCAAAATACAATTCAGTTAAGTAAATACGATTTTGAAACAGATGTTGATGTAAACATTTTAGGTCATATTTTTGAACATTCATTAGGAGAAATTGAAACTGTTCAAGCTGAAATTGAAGGAAAAGAAATTGACACTCAAAAAACAAAACGAAAAAAGGACGGGATATTCTATACTCCAAAGTATATCACAAAATACATTGTTGAAAATACGGTTGGTAAACTCTGCGAAGAAAAAAGAGCTGAAATTGGAATTATTGACGAAGAATATGCAAAAGGAAGAAGAAACCGAAAGAAAGAAATTGTAAAGGATTTAGATAATAAATTAACTGAATATCGTGAGTGGTTATTGAATATAACAATTCTTGACCCAGCTTGTGGTTCAGGAGCATTTTTAAATCAAGCTTTAGAATTCTTAATCGAAGAACACAAGAAAATTGATGAATTGAAGTTTCAATTGTTAGGCGGTTCAATTGTATTTCCTGATGTCGAAGCAAAAATTCTTGAAAAGAACATATATGGAGTCGATTTAAATGAAGAATCTGTAGAAATAGCAAAACTTTCACTTTGGTTACGAACAGCGCAAAAAGGGAGAAAACTTACAACATTAAGTAATCATATTAAATGTGGAAATTCATTAATTGATGACTCTGAAATCGCTGGAGAAAAGGCTTTTAATTGGCAAAATGAATTTCCTGAAGTTTTTGATAATGGTGGTTTTGATATTGTAATTGGTAATCCTCCTTATGTCAATCTGTATAATATGAATAAAATTGAAAGGGATTATTTTGATAATTCTGATAAATTTAAATCGACGTATCTAAAATATGATCTTTATGTTTTGTTTATTGAGAAGGGTATTTCTTTAGTTAAAGAAAGTGGTTATTTAAGTTATATAATTCCGTCTGTTATACTTTCTATTCCTTACGGAACAATTATTCGAAAAATATTGGTTGAAAATTACACAATATCAAGGATTGTAGATTTTACTGGGTTTATGGTTTTTGAAGATGCTATGGTTGAAAGCTGTATTGTTAATTTTTTAAAAAGAAAATCAACAAAGGAAAATAAAGTTTTAATTCAGAAACCATTAAAATCAATTTTAGATTTTCAAAATAATACAACTTTTATAAGTCAAGATGTTTTCTTAGAAACTGAAAATAATCTGTTCAGGTTAGATTTGGACAATAAATCATTAAAAATAACCGAAAAATTTAAACAATTTAACTTAACAATTGGAGAAATCTATTATGTAAGCAAAGGTATTGTTGCATTTAGTAAAATTGATAACAGAAAAAAAGAAGACTTTTTATTTGATAGTAAAATTGATGAAAAATGTCAACCTTATTTGGAAGGAAAAGATGTTAATAGATATCAAATAGAATTTAAAAATAAATTTCTACAATATGATCAGGAAATAATGTCCAGACCTACTTTTCCTGAATTACATAAGAAAAATAAAATTTTAATTCGAGCGATTTCAGACGGTTTAAATGCAACATTTGATGATTCATCATATTATATTGATCAAAAACTAATAATTTGCTCAAATCGATGTGATATTGAAGATTACATCGCACCATCTAAAAGATCAAAAACTCCTATTTATAAAAAAGCTGATGAAATTGACTATTTGTCAACTATAGGTATTTTGAATTCAAAACTTAGCAGATTTTATTACAAAAAAATGCTGAAAGGTGGTGTAAGTATTTTACCTGAAGATATTAGACAATTTCCAGTCCCTCCTGTTTCTGAAAACAGAAAGAAAATTGGTTTTCATGTAGAATCAATTATTAATTTGGGGTGCAGCTCTCATATTACGCAGCTAATTTGTTATAATATCTTTCGGAGAGTTCATTCCAAAAACCTTCCCATCTGTTTGATTTTACCATTGCCCTCAGGTTAAGAATG
>Ga0306867_1000806_pt1 | contig 16361 bp, 7 predicted proteins | sample AntRauTorckE6831_FD_190432 | JGI IMG/M metagenome (GOLD analysis project Ga0306867, IMG submission 190432) | Saline lake microbial communities from Rauer Islands, Antarctica - Metagenome Torckler E6 #831 (v2) (version 2) | ecosystem: Environmental > Aquatic > Non-marine Saline and Alkaline >... | reverse complement strand
TTTATTTATACTCTCTCCTTTATTTGTTACATTACCCATAGAATCTATATCAAAGTTTTCGTACATTTGATTTAAAGTGTTTCTTCTACGGTTATCATTAAAGTTGGATGCATTCAGTTTTCTTAGGTAGTCGTAAAACTGTCTTACATTTTCTTCTGTAAGTGATTCTGCGGTTTGTTGTCTCCGCTCGTAATCTAGAGCATCTTCGGCTCTTGCAGCTTCTTCCCCCATTTGTATTTGAGCGTTGGTGTTTTGCGCTTGATTTCTTATTTGGGCATTGTTCATTTCTGTTTGAGAAATAGCCTGATTGTTTGCTTGCTGTAAATTTGCATTTATTTGAGCTATTGTTGCTGCTCTTTGAGAGTCAGGCAAGTCTTGCGCTGACCTTATAGCTGCAGTTGCTTGTCTTTGATTTTCTGATATAATAGCTTCAGCAGAAGTCAACTCTGGATTTATTCTATCGTATCTTCTAGTGACATCTAATTGAGAAGCCATAGCTGAAGGTGGTATAACTCCTTGGTCAGGTGTCATAGGCATATTTACACCTTGATTATTTTGACCTGTGTCATCTCCTGTCTCTGTGCTACTTTCTGTTTTCACCTTATCTTCAGAAGCCGTTTGGGTGGGTAAGTCTCCCATCCCTTCGTCAGGCGTTTCTAAGAAAGGAATGTAAGCAGATTGAGTTTGTTCTCCAAACTTACCGTCTACCTCTAGTGTTGAACCTTCCTCTACTTTTTCATTGTATTTTGTTTGGAAGTTTTTGACTGCATCTTCTGAACCATCGAAAGTACTCCAATCATACCAAGGGTTTCTAGTTACTGTTTCTAACACTCCTTTAGCGTCTACATCCCCATAAGCTGTAATACCTATTTCTTCTAGTATTTTTTTGGATTGCCCTTCTGGAATATCCTTTAGTGATTCACTTTGTCCTATCAAATCTTCTCCTGAATAACCTGCTTTATCTAATGCAGCTTTCACCTTGGACTTAAAGTCTCCTCCATCTTGATAATAACCTCCCTTCTTAAACTCATCAATAATCTGTTTAGCCCTTTTTTCTGGAATGCCGTATTTTAAAGACAGTTGTTTAATTCCTCCATCTTCAAACTCAGAAGTTTCTTCTTCTTTGGGTTTTGGTTTGGAATTCTCTTGCAATTCGAAAACCGTAGTAAGTGCTTCCTGTCTTAGTGGTTCTAACTCATCTTTTTTCTTCTGTACTTCTTCCAACTTTTTATAAAGGAACTCTGCATTTAAGTTTTTAGTGGTCTCGTCTTGTACTTTTTCCTCTACCTTGGATAGTTTTTTAAGTATTTGTTCTTCTTCTTTTATGATTTTACTTAAACCTATAGAACTATATATTTTATCGACTGCTTTGGCATAAGTATCTTTTGTTGAAAATTTGTTATCGAATTTATCTTTAAGTTTCTTAGCGTTTTGTTTTTTGAGTTGTAAGTTATTAGAAATAATTCTATCTCCTTCTTGTAATTCCATTTTCTCTCCTCCTTCCTCATGGTCTTTTCCTTCTACTTTAATGGAAGAGCCGTCTTGTGAGTGAATGTGTTCCCCTTGCTCAAGTTCGCTATTAGGCTGTACTCCTTGATTGTTTTCAGAGACTCCTTGCATCACCTCTCCTGTCATAATTTTTTCTTGCGGTAACTGTTCGCCACCATCTTCGTAGACATTCATCCCTTGATAAGCAGATTGCATTGGTGCAGGCATAACGCCTCCCATTTCATAATATCCACCATCTTCCTTGTAGCTTGTATTGCCTTCCATTTGTTCTTTTTGGTTTTCTCTGTACTCGTCATTTATCTCTCCTCTTCTCCTTTCTCTCCCCATTCCACCAAATATATTTCTAGCTAAACCGACCCCTAGTTTTGCCCCTGAAGCTATTCCCATACCTACGTCTCCAGATTCTATTGACTTTCCTAGAAAACCTGCTGCTGAAGGTATATCTACTCCTACATAAGGGTTAAATTCTGTAGTTTCTGGTTGTGTTGTGTCGCTAGAAGTTCTCTCTATGTCGGTTAGATTCTTTGAAGCGTCCGATGGTACTAGTTGAGCAGATGGTGCTTGTTGAATCATTTCAGACTCCATTATTGGATTACTCGCAAAACCTTCAGATTGTACCGAAGTTTGTGTTGCTCTAGATGCAGGCTGTAGGTTGGATTCTGCCCAACTTAAAAATTCAGGTGTGTCCACAACGTTTGTGAAAGGTGTTAAATTAGCACCTTTATATAATGTTTCATCTTGACTTGGTAAGAATGCGCCTGGATTTTGTACCTCAGAAATAGAATTTTTAGGTTCAGGTGTGTTTTTTGGGACGGCATTTGAATCTTTCTGCTTTTTTTCCCTTGTTCTAAACTCCATATACCCCTCAGAAGAGTTTGGGTTTGTCACAGCATCTATAGTATACCTGCCTATGGTTCCTGCTTCATTCGAGAAGCCATTCATGTAACTATCATCAGTTTCAACTATCCCTGCATTTTGATACTTTCTTACTCCTCCGTTTTCATATTTATCTTCAAGCTGTTCTATCTCCCCTGCTCTTTGTCTTAAAGAGTCTCTTACTCTTTCTTTCTCAAATAAAGACTGCCTTAAAGCCCGTGAGTGTTTCTCTGTGCTACCTATGATTTCTTTATTGAAATGTCCTTGCTCTGAGGCGTAGAAATCCTTTATATTTTTCTTTGTTTTTGCAACTTCAAAAGCGGCATTATTTATTTCTCTGTAAAGCTCTTCTAAGTTTTCAGTTTGTACTTCAGGTGATTTTTTTAAACTTCCTTCTAACCTTTGCGTTTCGGGCTGTACAGTAGAATAAACTCTAGGATTGCCTGTAAAAGAACCTCCTTCTTGATACATTCCACCTTCTTCCAAAAAGTTTTTCTTGTATGTCTTGAAAGCTTTGGCTCTTGGGCTATTACCTTCTAATATTTTTTTATTTTTGGCTAACCAACCTTTTACATTAGAAGGAGGTTTTGGAAAGTCAAAAGTCTTACCATTCTCTTCTATTCTTATAGGTTTGTTTGAATTATCTCTTATTGTAATAGCCATTTTTATTTCTTATTTTATATTTCCTTCTTTAATTGTGTGTGTTGTAAAGACCCTACAAATATACTACTTTATCTTTAGTAATTAAAAATTGTTAATTTTAACTTTTTTTCTTAAGGGTTAACTTTTTACTACTTTTTTTATTTTTACTAACAACTTTTTGTTTATCCTTCTTGGCTTTAGGTTTTTTATTTTTAGGACCTCCATCTTGAAGATTGTTATTTTTTTGTTTCTCGCTAGGCTCTATGAGAGTGTATTTGTTTGATTCTTTTTTTCTGAGCTGTTTCATACTCTCTCTTAGTTTAATTATTTCTTCACTATATTTGTTTGCTAGATTTCCATCTTCATCTTTGTATTTATTATATATTTCTCTTTCTTTATCGTTAACTTCTTCTTCGGATAAAATATGTTCCTTAGATACAAAAGATTTATTTTCTTTGTAATAAATCTTATCATAAATTTTAATTGGTTTACCATAATCTATAGGTGAAATATCCCAATTATCATAATAAGAAATAAAGCTACCTTTTTTATCTTTACCTGTATTTACTGTATAATTTCCCATTACCCCAGAATCATCTTTAAAAGTCTTATTACTTATCTCTTCATTCTCATTGAGTATCTTTGAAAGATGTTGTTTTAATTGCGGGCTAGTAATACTATAATAAGTGTCATCACTATTGCTTTTAGTATTAGTTTCAGGTTTGTATTTAGAAATAGAGAAGGTGTTATATTTTTGAGGTTTGCCTGTATATAAATTATGAGCATCTGTTCTTCTCCTATTCCACTCTACTTCCCAATTGGCTGCTCCAGATTCGTTTTTAGCTGTTTTATCAAATTCCACTCTATCTTGTGGTGTTTCACTAGAAAAAACAGCTTCTATAAACCTACCTATTTTATTATCATACCCTTTTGGTGCTAAGTTTTTACTTAGCTGTTTTCTTATAAAATTATAACCTTGTAATTGGTTATCTGTTATTCCTGTTTGTTTTAATTGCTCCTCGTTTGTACCTCTGTATTTAGTGTTGTACCTTTTATTTTTATATAAAAACTCTTTCTCTCCTTCATCTCTTGCTTTGCTATAAGCAGTTCCAAAATCTTTTTCGGAACTATAGTCATCTACTCCCATATTATAAGGGTTTAGAGCAGTTTTAACTTGTTTCCAACTAGGTAAAAAACTTTCCTCTTCTTTCCACTCACCACCTCTTTGAAGTTGGGGTAATTCTAATACTTCTGTTGCTCCTTTGAAATGGTATTCTCCTCCTGGTTGCATTAGTATTTCTTCTCCTGTGTTTGCTATTCCTAGTATTGGGTATTCAACGCCCTTCATAGTAATATTTCCATCTTTTGTAGGTACACGTACAGGATTTTTACCTACTGCAAAAACTCCATTTGGGTTTGTTGGTATTTGTCCTCCTTCTTCAAACTTTTGTTGAGCAGGTTGAGGTAATACTGTTCTTTCGTATTCTGGGGCATTAAAGTCTAAACCTCCTCTTGAAATATAGTCAGTAATAACATCCCTTTCCTGTTGTTTTTTCTCTAAAGCTAACTTCCAAGCGGGTACTTCGTCTACTTCATCGTCCTCTTCTTCTGAACTAGAAGGCTTCGCAAATATACTACTTTCTTGGGTTTCTGCAAAATTTGTTAAATTTTTCTCATTATCAAAAGGTTGATAGATGCTCTTTATATACTCAGATCTCACTAACTGTGAATACTTCTTTTGTTCTTCAGTTGCTTCTTTTGGATTTATATTAACAACTTGCCCCTTTTCATCATAACTGTAAACCGTACTATCCTTTGGAGGTTCTACTCCTTTGGTTTTCATCTTTTCTTCACTCCATTTGTAAATATCTTTGATTTTTTTAGGTTTTCCAGTTTTATCTAAAAATATGGATTTATTCGAGTTTATACTTCCTTGCCCTATAACATCCTCCACCGAGGCACTCGGGAAACTTTGATAAGCTTCTATTAGTTTTTTGGCTCCACCCATTCCTAAAAAGTGACTTAAATATAATTCATTGTCTGTTGGACTTCTTCCTAGTTTTTTTTCTAAATACTCCGAATTTTGCTTTGTGAATATTTCTACAACTTCTTTAGACTTAATTGGGTCAAATCTATCATCAAAATTGTAATCTAGACCTGCTTTATCTACTAAAGATTGCCACGTACCTTTTGTGAATTGGTAAAGCCCTGCTGCTGAACTAGTTTTAGCTTTAGCATTGGGGTTATTAGAAGACTCTACCATAGCAAGCCTTTCATAATATTTGGGATTTATTCCTTCACCTTTTACTTTCTTTTTAGTAATCATTTATTATACAAGTTTGAATTAAACTGCGCTAGTTTAAATATTTTTTTATGTTCTGTTTCGTCTGTGGATAGGTTGACTAAGAAAGAGTCCCCTCGAAGCCTCTCTAAAACTTTTTTGCCTGTAAAAGCTATTACTTCTTCATTAATCTCTTTGTCTACCCCATTTTCATCTGCAACAAATAAAGGTATTCCTGAAAATTCATCTGCAACTCTGTTATAAAAGTAATTGAATCTCATTATACCATCTTGTTGAGTTTGTAGTATTTCTTGGAAACCTTCTCCATTTATAGGGTATTTACTTAAATCTCTTAAAGTTCTTTGCAGGTTTAATTTAAGTTTTCCTGAGAGATTGCTGTTGTTAAACACATACGTATCCTCAAATCCTAGTTCTTTGTTCTGTATGAAGTCTCTTTCGTTTTGATACTTTCTACTATCTAGTTGGTAAGAAATGCTCTCTAATGCTCTCTTATTGCCTTTATTTTGTACAGGTATCTCTATCTCCCACTTGTAATCTTTTCCGTAAAAATTTTGATAAGATTTGTTGGTGAGCAAATGTGACCACAAACCATTTTCGCTATTATTTGAATTCACCCCTGTTTGAAAATAGTTGTTGTATTCAATGTAATAGTTAGGATTGAAGTCAAAAAATGATGTCCACTTTTTAGTCTTTAAAGAAAAGGATATTGTCCAAGATACATCTTTGAATTCAGAAAAATCTTTTCTTGGTAACGGTACTTGCACATTTTCAACAGATGTTTCAGATTGCTGTAGCAGTCTTGTCACATTAGAAGAGAATTGTTCTATATTTATAATACTTTCGCCCAAATCATTTAGGTCAGTTTGTACTGTCCACCCATAACTTTCTAAACCTTCTACATTATAAGGATTGTCTGTTGTTAATTGGTCTAAAAGTGTTTGCCATTCTTGGTCTGTAAAAGCACTGTTTCTTTTTATAGAATTTACCTGCTCTTGCGTAGCGTTTCTCCCAAAATAAGCGAACAATGTCTGTTCTAAAAGAGTTTTGCCTGGTTTTGACTGCGGTCCTGAAACTATTATAGGATAAGCGATAGACTTAAAAGAACTAAATTGTTCTATATAGTCAATGAATGCACTATAGTCTTCTAAATAGTTGGGTATTTGACCTTCCGATGCATATCTTGAAGGATCCGTAAAAATTGCACCATGATAAGAAGAATAAGCTTCATTACAAAAAGTTATTAATATTACATCTTCTACTTGTTTGTTAGACTCCCCAAAATAGTCATCTACCAAATCTATGTAAGATAACCACCTCTCATTACTAGTGTCTACTTCATGTAACACTATTTCCTCCTCATTTGAATCTAAATTAGAGTTAAAGGTAGAAACGAATTGATTTAAAGTTTGACTTATTTCATTTCTGTCATTAGCTGAAAAACTTCCAGACGAATCTTGAACTGCTATAATTGTAGTCCCTGGTGCTATTGCTTCTACAGTCCTGCTAAAATTTAATTTGCAATTTTCTTGCCCTACGAAAGTAAACCCTTGGTCTTCGTAAGTGTTTATTATGGATTGTACTTCAGAGTTATCAAAAATAGCCCCGTTAGAATTTACGCATAGATCTTCAGTAGACTCTGGCAAGTAGTCTTTTTTAGTTATAAATACTCTTTTGTATCTACTGTCGTACCCCATAGCGATACCTACTCCATTGAAAGGATTGTCTATATCTATTTCAGGTATTTCATTTTTTATCTTAAATGGTAGGTTTTCTTTAAACCAGTTTTCCATTCCTGTAGGTTCTTCGTTGGTACTAGATGATATTTCTTCTATCCCTTTCCCTCCTGGTGGTATTTGAAATACGTGGCCTCTTTCGGCATCTAGGAAGAAATGGCCATACTCACAACTTAATATAGGGTAATGTTGGGAGCCCGCATAACCTAAACTTGTTTCTGTAAAAACTCTAGGTCTACGTGCGAATATCCCTCCTAGACCTGTTTCTCTTGTTTGAGGGTTCTGACCATCATCCACTAACTGATCTACAGCATTAAATATAGCTGTGGTATTATCAAATATAGTTAAGACTTGTTCAGACTCTATGCCTTTTATAGCATTTAGTTTGCCATACTTTGTGGGGAACTCATATTTATCGTTTGGTCTAAATATCAACCAAGGATCAATAAAGTTATTTTCAGAGTTATCTGGTAAACTATAGATTATTCCATTAGGTGCATCTGTTCTCGCATCATAATCTTTCTGATTATAAATATCGGGTAAAGTTAATACACCTGTAGGTAGAGTTTGTAGAGAGTATTCGTTGTTGTAGAAAAAGCTATTACCTCTTCTTATTGGGTTTTCTTTCTGTTGAGTCCAACGCATATAATCAGACTCGTTAGGGTAAAAATTGTTCCAAGGCTCAGGTTTAGCATACCTATAATTTGTGTTTATGGTACTCTCGGTTAAAAAACTAGGTATGCCATTGTTATACAAATAAAACTTAGAAGGCTCTTTTATATATGAGCTTCTATTATCTAGGCAGTCTAAAGAGTACTCACTGTTTTTAAAAGGTAATGTTGTTCCACCCTCTCTTTCTTCTGAGTCAGTTTGAAAATTAACAAAGAATCTTGGCTCCTCCCCTATATTTGTGTAAAACTTATATTCATAAGGTGTCATGTCTGCTTGGTCAAAAGCAGTTGATAAAAAGAAAGGAAAAGGTCTTCTTAATGTGTGTCTGCAAATAAATGTGTCTCCTCCAAAAAATAAGTTATTTTTGTTTAGTATTCCTCTTTGATTTACAGGTATCCATTTTACACTACCTATAGTACCATACTGCGAAGGTAAAAAGTTTTTGAGAGACACATACATTGAAGATGTGTTTCTTTCTATATCTTTAGACAAGCCGTTACTACAAGCACTTGCTTGAGACGAAAAAGTTTTGGAACTCTTGTTTGGGTTAAATGAAGCATTATCGTTTCTTGTATATTTTAGAGGGTACGATAAGTCGAAATTAGACCCCGTAGATAAAAGCACTGTTTTTTCTCTATCTACGTGGTTAAGTTCTATTCTCTCTCCTGCTATATTGTCTGTAAATATGCTTCTTCCAGAGCTTATGTTGTCTCTTATATTTAAGAACCTTAAACTGTCTCCTTCTTCTTGCAATGTCTCCATTCTGTTAAGCTTCCCTACAGTCGTGTAGTAAGCTGCAAAATTTCTTCTTTTTCCTAAGTTTCTAAATATTTCTAACCACTCATACTTATATCTTGCATACTTGAATACAGCGGCTGTTATTGTGTTGAATGCTGCAATAATGGGTGTTGCTACAAAAGATCCATGAAAAACTGTTGTTTGTGCTACCCCTAAATCTAACTTAAGGTTTGCAAAGGCCTCCATAGACTGTATAACCGCCTCAGCTACTACTTCTATCGTAGCCAATGTAGATGCTGTGTTTTGAAGCCTTCTGCCTAATATAGTCCACTTGGGATGATCCTCCACCAAATCAATATTGCCTGTTGTTGACCCAAAAGAATAGCCCTCCACCTTCATTATAGGAGGGATGCTTATTTGGTTGTAATCTGTTTCTGGTGATGTGAATGTCCATTTTGTGTTACCTTCGCTTTCATAAGGATGCGGAATAAAACTGGTCCTACTAGAATCTTTATAATGCAGAGTGTCATCACCAAGACTATTCAGAGGATAATTGGCATAACTTATCTTACGACTATTTTTCTCATAGTCATATAAGTCAAAAGTTATTCCTTTTGCTATTACTGATTTTTCTGCTGCTCTGTCACCTCTTAATAGTTCAAATCCTTGTATAGACTTTCTTTGTGTTGATGTTAACAGTTCGTTCTTAACTGCTATGTCTAAAAAGCTAGATACTATTCTACCATCTAATTTGACACCTAAAGGAAATATAAATGAATTAGAATAATTAGGTAATGTTATACCGTAAGTATAGTTGGAAGCTTTGTTGTCAGGAAACTTAAAGTGTCTTATATTTTTGCACCTGAAATCTAAATCTTCAGATAATTTATAGTTCCCGTTTTCTATCCCTTCCGTGAAGTTGTTTTCAAAAAAATCTTTAAAAGTTACAAGGTTAGACCCTTGTTTATAGAATACGTTATCAGGAATATCGTCAGGGCTTATTTTTAAATCAGAAGAGTCATACAACTCTGCATTATCAGGATAAGTCTCGGTTGACTCTGTGTACGCCATTTTTCCAAAAGCATAAGGAATAGCTTTGCAATCATCATTTATGACAGGTTCTTGATAAACACATTCTGTTTCATACTCTTGTACTTTACTTACTTTTAAATTCGTATAGTCTATATCTACACTTTTATTTATTTCTCCAAAGGTTGCAACATTAAAACAGCCCGATGATCTAAAGTTCAACCATCTAGGCAAGGAATAAACTGTAGAGCCATTTACTTCTTCTGGTATTTTGAATTGGTCAACATTATCCTCAATGGCACCCGCTGTGCTCATTGGCTGGTAAGGGGTGTCTATACTCATATAATAAGTAGACCTCAATTTACCTCCACTTGCACTAGAGTTCCAGTTACTGCCATCATTTTCCTCCACAACTGTTTGTTCGAAACCTAGGTCATCTCTATACCTGATTTGTATTTTCATCTCTTCTCGGAGACTTTTCACCGTGGTAAATATGGGTTCGGCACTGTCGGCTATAGAATCATATATATTTATTCTGTATTCTTTGGTCTCTAACACACCTATATCTGGTACAGAATCCCTGCTTATAAAAACAGTAAAGTAATCCCCTACTTCTCGGGCATTGAGCTCAAACCATCTAGCATTTTTATATAAAAAATTGTCGTAGGTGAAGTCAGGATTCCATTCAGATCTTAATTTTCCATCTATTTTATCTTTACCTGTAGCTGGCGTAGCATCTTTTGTTGTTAACAAATCAGCTTCTTCTAATGCAAAGAAATAGTTTACAAAGTAAGAGTTTTCTTCTGTCCTTAAATCTTGAGAAGGTGTAATAACATTAGACAATGAGGGGTCTGTTTCATACGGGAACTCCGAAGATAAAGTATCATCGCAATTTCTATCCCCAAAACCTCCCGCTAGAATTCTCATGTCACGACAGTAGACATCTCTACTTCCCCCATAATAACCAGGATTTTGAGTGTCAGCTATATCAGCTTTACAAAATGAAGGGAATTTTAATGTTGGGTAGTCCAAAGGAAAAACAGCAGGGATAAATTTTATGTTCTCAGAACCCACTTCTGAAAATTCTATAAACTCATCAAGCAAGGTTATATTCTCAGAACAAAAGTTTTCACCTTCATCATTGAATTGAGGCGTACAGTTTATAGTAGAATATCTTGATACATTAAAAAGATCTTGTATGACTTTTAGTTGTTCTGATAAATTTTCTCTATCAGCATTTATTATATCATCTATATTTTCTTTAAGGTATGTTTCTAAGCCTACAAATACATCCCCTTCTTCTAAATCAACAGATATAGTACCGCTAGGTAAAAAACTAATATCAGGTGTTGTACAAGCTTGCCTTTCTGTTACATTTACATCTACATATTCAATATCTTCTACTTCTTCAAATCTTCCTAATTCTTCTGCAGTATTATATAATTTCCATCTTGTATCCAACTTAGAGGATGAACAAGTAGACCCAGATTTATTTATAGAATCACTGTCTTTATTATCTATTTTTTGTAAATCGAAATCCCCTGCTCTTCTTCCAATCATAGGAAAAGTAGGAGAATACTCACCGTCTTCAATAAATCTTAATGCCAAGGGATAATTTTCGTCTCTTGTAAATTGTCTGAACTTAGCGGCATTTACACCATCTTTATATAAATTTTCAGTTGCTATGTGACTTTGCCATTGAACAAATGCTCCAATTAAATTAACAACTTTTTGTAAGTTTGCTCTTTTTTTATAAGTTATACCTTTACCTAAAAGATAGTTGTTAGCTGTTTCTATCTTCTCTAATTTCTCTACTCTGACCGCAAATTGGACTAGCCTGTCTAAACTAGCTCTATTTTTATTTTGGTCGGTTGTATACAGCACTGTGTTGTCTGATGTTGAGTGTACCCCTTCTTCTATATAAGAAGTTGCTTTACTTATATCAGCATTTTGTATTACTACAACTTTATAGTGTGTAAACCTTTTATCTAAGTTTGATACTTTTATTTTTAGCGCATAATTAGTTTCATCCGATATTTCATTTGACTCTAATATTTTATTTTGATTGTCGAATATAGATACAGGTTCTGATACAGTAAAATATCTAGACTGTTCATTTCCTGCCTCATCACAATAAGCTAAAGTTGCTTGGTACACTCCTCTTTTTAAATTTCCACCTAAAACTATTTCGGTAGGTTCTAAGATAGGTACGACGGACTCTTTAAATATTTTTATTTTTTCACAGTCAACACAAGTTTCGTCCGTTAAATCTTCTCCACAAAGTACTTCCCCTTTTCTTTTGTACTGATCTAAATCGTCTACTTCTATAAATCTGGGCTCGTTAAAATTATCAGTCCAATACAATATTTTTCCAAACTTCTCATCTTTAAAAACACTTGTTTTTATAGGATACTCTATATTAAAATTTAAACACTGATTACAGTCGTCCTTTAAAAGTGTAATGTAACTTTGAATCTCCCCACCTATATTAGAATCTAATTTTGTGGTATTAAAAATTTTACCTATTTCCGATACACCGCTGCTAGGATTTTTCAAGAAAAAGTAAGTTATATTATCATTTATAACTGTATTTTTTCCTATTACCTTAAATCCCTCTTTGAATTTAGAGGCTAGAATGTTTGAGTGTTCATTTTGTAGGTTATAACCTTCTCCACCTTCTTCCCAAAAGTTAGAATTTTTAGCATGTCTGTATTCGTTTTCTTGCAAATTTGAAATATGGGAATCTTTGTTCATCCCCAATTTTGCTATAGAAATCGAATTATCTTTTTGTGTAGGCATCTATCGGTCTATTTGTAGTGAGAGTGAGTTAGATTAGGTATTAACCTTTCAAACTTTCTATGTCTTTGTCTGTTATTATTTCTTAAAGTTTTCCAAACAGCGGGGTCTAATATTCCAGCTTTTGCTTCACTCATGGCTAACCCAAAAGCGTCTTCTTCCTCTTGTTTTAAAAACTGTAATTTATTCCCTAAGTTTGGGTCGTCATTATTTAACCACCACTCTTGTATCAATTTCCTTTTAAGGAACGCTTCTAAATAAAGCCTAAGTCTGTCGTGTTGCGTTTCAGGTAAAATAATATTACCTTCTTCATCCATCGGCATCGCTCTATAAATAATGTAAATGAACCCTTCTGTAAACTCTGCATGGATTACTCCGTTATTTAAACGTATTGTATTACTTTCTTTTTTTTGAACTCTATTAGGAAGATTGATACAATCTTTTTCTACGGCTCTTCTGTTAAAACCTGGGGCAAGTCTTAGTCTTTCAGGCTTGTTGTAATATATCTGTATTTCTTTTTCTTTATATCTAAATTCTTCCTTTACGTAGTTTGTAGGAGAAGCATTACAATCACAAGAAGTATTCAAAAGATAATCTTTTCCTGCAGCTTTCAGTACTCTAGGCTCATCATTTTCTGCACAATAATGTGACAGTTCGTACTTCCAAGACTCTTTCAAAGACCAAAAATCTTTAGGTAGAAAAGCCTTACCTCTTTTGACTTGTATAATATCGTCTGTATCTGTCATGAGATTACTCCCGAACCTTTTTATTTCAGAATGAAGCCAAGTTCTTAAAGATATATCGTCAATTAAACCCGCTTCATCATAAGATTTTAGCGAGTTCTTTACTTCTATATAAATGTTTTCTTCTGTTGTCAAGATTATCTTATTTTAGCGTTACCGTGTCCAAACATAGACTTAATTGCAGTGTAAAAATTTTTAGGTCTAAACCCTTCTTCTATAATCAATCTCCAAAACTCAGCTTTTGTTTTTTGAGCATAAGATCTGTCCATAATCATTTTGTTGATACAAGATTTTGTAGTAGTATCAGAGTCTAGTATAGGTACGTATCTGTAACCATCTGTATGTTCTAAGTTGTCATAGTAATATTTACTTATTTTTAAGCCCCTATTCCTGAAAGGAATTATGAGTAAAGAAAAATAACCATATCTTTCTAAAAATACCCCTCCTTCATGTTTGAACATTAAACTCTTAGTGGCTTTGAAAATAGCGTTTACTATTTTTCTATACTCAGTATGGGTCAGTTGTGTGTCCTTTTTTACATTTGTGGTCTTTTTAAACCTTTGCCACTCTTTAGAATTACCTGGATTATACTCTTTAAGTAAAGTGTTCTTTTTATCTATATAATCTAGATTTATTTCTTCTATTGACAACCTATATTTTCTGCTAGTTTTAAACACTATTTTCGTTATTATCAGGGTTTTCGTCTACTTGTATTTGCAAATAAGTTTGTAGTAATTCTTGCAAAGTCTGTTGAATAACTGTTTCTTTCAGCTTATCGCTTCCAATAAACGGGTAGTCTAAAGAACTTTTACAGGATGTGTCTCCACAGTTACAATCAATATTTTCCGCTGTCTCTGTGTCTAAAGTCAGTAGTTCTATAAAACCCACTTCCATATGAGTGTTCAGTAAATACAAATAACCACCTCTTTCATAAAACATAGGAGGGTTATTGTTAAACTTCCTTTTTCTACTTCTATAATAATCTGGTGGGGTTGTTTTTTGAAGTCTTTCTGTTTGGTCTAAGTTTGAAACTATTCTTATAGAATCACCAAACCTAGAATAAATAAGTTCTGGAAGTTTTTTATTGCTTTTCATTATAGATTGACAAGTTTTGAACTCCACTATATCGCAAGAAAAAGTATCTATGTTTTCAAATTCAAAGCAGTTTATAGTTGAATATAGGTTAGATTCTCTATATAAAGACCTGTCTCTTAATTTTTGGGACAACAAGTTTCTAGTTTTTTCTTCTAGTATTTTTAAAATGAATCTATTAGACATCCATCTGTCTTTGCTCATTTGTCTGAGCTTGCTTTTTATTCTATCTACTACTTCTTTTTTTGTCTGCATTGTGATTTGATTATTGCAAATATAAGCATTTAAAAACTTTCATCAAAATTTGTTAAAAAGGAGGTACAGTTTCCCATACCTCCTACCAACAAAAAAGGGTAAAACCAAAAACCCCTATTTTACAATGACTTTAAGCTGGACAGTCATCACCTATACTAACTATTGACCCAAGGTCATTTAGTCTAACACTATATCTGTTTGTTTCGCCTACAAGTAGAACTACATCTCTTGCGAACTGCGTCTCTCCTTGTGCTATTCCTATCTCATTGACGGAATCTGTGATAGGGTCTAAATTAGATTTGTATAGTTGTATGCTACCTATAAGTGGGTTTGAACTAGCTATGTCATCTAAATCAGATTGCAATATGTTAATTAAAGCAGATGGGGAATTTGATCTACATGCACCAAGTCGAGTATCGTACATGGCTGTTACACCCACAACTGCGTATTCATCAGTTTGTTCACATTGACCCGCTACTACTTCGGTAACTTCTGAAAATTCATTTAGGGTCACCCCTGTTATTGACGACCTATTTTCGGGTGTTAAGGTCTCTCCTAATGAAACTGTATATTTAGCTTCTATGTTTGTAAACAGAGAAGACTGCGAAGAGTCTGCGAAAAATATATCTCCAACGCTAATGTCTGATTGATTTGGGGATTTATAAAAAGGTGTGGTTATCTGTTTGCAGTAAGAATACACTTTATCAAGTGTAGACGCTCGCCAATCAAAAAATATTACAGGCCCCGTATCTTCTTTTTTGATTGAATTATTTTTGTAAAGTTGTCTTTTAAAACTGTTCATAACTAGTTAGTTTGTTCTAAGTCACCTATTAAAAATACATCGCCTGAAACTTTTTCAACACCCACAGTTCTAGCCTGTCCATCTATTTTTGCGTTGGTATTGGATGCTTTCAAGAAAGTCCCTGTAAAGTTTACTGCGTTTCCTCCTTTTTGGACTAAACCTACAAAAAAGTTATTTGGTAGGGAGGCAGCGTTTGTGTTTATACTTATACTTCCTACTGTAGAGTCTACTACTATTGTGTAGTTGTTGTCTGAAGCTTGCAGTGTATAATTACTATCTATTGTTTTTTGCGGATTTTTATTTCTTATAAAAGCCTCGTTGTTAGAGTTGCTTTCTAGTACATCTCCTTGTACGTTTTCTTGTAAAGCTGCAGAAAAATCTACATCATTTTCTGACACTTGTATGTCTACACTTTGATCTGAACTTATAAAGTTTTTATCTGATGGTGGTGACGGAAAGTTTACTTCTAAATCATAATTATTACCTACCTGCGTCACACTCACACTATCGTCATCACTGCTCACAGAAGATTTGGGTTGCACAGGTGCTTCTATGTTTATATTACCTAGTTGGTCTGTTCCAATAGTAAGGCTCTGTGACTTTAATCCTCTGAAATTATAGGTGTTAGTAAAAGCATTAAAGGATCCAAAAACATTAGCGTCTGGATTTGTGGAAATATTCTCTAGTGTAGGTAAAGATACTTCTGGAATATCGACTTTTAAGTCTATTGATTCATCTTCAGGATTAATCGTTATTTCTACTGTATCGTCTGAGGATATAAAAGTTCTTAATTCTCTTTCTCCTACTCCATTTACACCTTTATATAATTCAATACCTTCACCTATATTCCTCAAGTTACCTTTAGATAAAGCGAAATCTAGTTTGTTGCATATAGCTGTATCAAACTTTTTTAAAAGTGAGGATACATCATCGGGAGTGTCCGCACCAATACAAGATAATGTTTCTCCATCATATATTATACATGAAGTGGATAAATCGGGGATAGGACACCCGCAGTCTTTTGTTTTACAATCTTGTTTTGACATTTTTTAACTGTTTATTTGTTGTTTTAGTATATTTATTTCGTCTCTGGCATCAGCTAAAGAAAGAACTAATTTTCTTATAACTTCTGTCATCTCTGTATTCTCTTCTATATTCAGGTAAGCTATTGC
>Ga0306867_1000800_pt1 | contig 16480 bp, 18 predicted proteins | sample AntRauTorckE6831_FD_190432 | JGI IMG/M metagenome (GOLD analysis project Ga0306867, IMG submission 190432) | Saline lake microbial communities from Rauer Islands, Antarctica - Metagenome Torckler E6 #831 (v2) (version 2) | ecosystem: Environmental > Aquatic > Non-marine Saline and Alkaline >... | reverse complement strand
CAAGTCGGCGCCCCTTCTATGGAGTGCTCGTGCCTGAACCTGTGGTAGCAGGGCGCTTGAGGTGACAAGTCCCGCTGCACCGACTAGCACCGATCGTCGTGTAAAGGTCATGGTCCTTGCTAACGTACACGACCCTCAAGGTTTGTTATTAACCTGATAGTAGAGCCCGATGTTGAGTAACTCTGCATTCACCGAACAACTGAAACACGGTGATAGCCTTCTATTGGGCTCTAAGTAAGACGAGTTGTCTAACGAGCATGACTCTTCTCGTAGACCGATACGTGGGTCGAGTAAGTGAGGCGTATCAGTCCATGTCGTCGATTTTGGATGCATAGAGTGGATTCTCATTCATCTACAATTTCTTCGAGGAGAGTGCTGAATCTCTCCGTTAACAAGAATCGGCTGTAATATCCAAGCACACGGTTTATATATGATTCTTGTTCGACGAATGGAAACCACGGGGACTTTCTAACCTGAGGCGCTTCGTCTATCTGACCAGCGTGTTCAGTGCCCTGGAACTCCGAACGTTCGCAGCCATTCGAGAGCCAGCAACAGTCTCCGAACTCGCAACTGTACTCAACCGGAGCCAGGCGTACGTATCAGCGACAGTCGAACGCCTCGAGTCCGAAGGCCTGCTCCGTACTACTCGAGAAGATGACTCGACGAACGTGGCGCGGGCCGATTTGGAAGCACTTGAAGGATTCGTCGAGCTGGTTGAACGGACTCCACACGTTCCCTTCGCTCGACTACTTGCAGGTAACACGCTACTCGTCCTTTCGTTCCTCGACACGCCAACGCCCACATCCCAACTCGTCGAGAAAACCGGGCTCGACAAAGTAAGAGTCCACGCCGTACTACGCCCACTACTGGTTCGAGGGATTGTCTATCAGGATGGAGGCACCTACGCACTCGACGAGGGGTTCGAAGCGGTATCTACTGTCGCAGACGAACTCTTGGCCCTCCGAGACGAACCTCCGAACGAGTCACTGTTCCGGAAGCCCTCGGAACACTGAGTTGCTGTCCAGTGGCGCGTTTGCGATGGAGGGACCCGAACAACATTGTCGACGCACAGCGCAACCATCTCCTGTGTCTCCATGCCCCCCTCGAGCAGAGTTCAGCTAAACAACCAAATCCTGAAAGTGGCAGATCTCGAGGGTGTACCTGTGCGCGCGGGCACTACCCCGAAGGGAGCGCTCGCCGCCTGCATGGCTCTTTCGAGAGGTCTGTTCGTGTCGGTCAGCGTGGTCGCTTCACGGTTTTCGACGCGAGTATTCGGTCCCGACTGCGACGAGGATGGCGAGTCCGACCAGTGCAAACTCGAGCATCAGCCACGGCGTGAGCTGGAGGTTGGCGAAGTGGGCTTCGAACGACGGTGCGGTGTCGTACTCGGGTGTGGGGAGGAGTGGCCAGAGGAGGTACGTTAGGTTCTGGAATTCCAGTGAAATAAATGAATTGAGTCCGTCCGCGAGGACGTGGCTGAGGTAGCCGATTCCGAACGCTATTGAGTACACCTGGCGGTCGTAGCGACGTGTGACGAGCCACGCGATTGCGACCACGATGGTGAGCGTGATGAGGGAGTGAGCGAGACTCCGGCCTGACGGAAGGAGCGGAACCGTCCAGGCGAGGGGTTTGTCGACGAGGTCGGGGAACTGCGTGCCGAAGAGCAGTGCGAGCACCGGCGCGCCGTGAATCTGGTCGACGTCGAGCGTGGTTCGTCCGAGAAGATAACCGAGTGCAGCGTGTCCCCATGGCCACATTACCTACGAGTTCGCCCACGGGTAGAAACAATCGTCGAAACAGAACTGCGGAGACTTGAATAATAAGGCCGTTCGTTCATAAAATATTGTATTGAATTTGTGAGTGAGAAGCTGTATGACGGAGACGAAGTACTGCAAAAATTGCGAGGGGGAGCGGGAGATCGTGCGGACGGTCGGCTGGCAGTCGGACGTCTGTGGTGTTTGTGGGAACTCGATCGAATATTGAGCGGCGGAGACGATGGTTTCTTGTCGGTCGGCGGTTGATACGCCGTCGATGACTACGTGGCGCCGGCAGCGGTTCATCATCGGCACCATGACCTGGCTGCTTGCGGGGGCGCTCGTGCTAGCGTTGCTCGATGCGCTCGAGTACGAACTCTTCCTCGTCATCTCGCTCATCGGATTTCTCGTGGTCGTGGAGTTGACGGCACCGCTGAATCTCACGCCGACATGGCGCACACGCCTGAAGTGGTTGATCGCTGGTGGCTTGCTGGTGTTCGCGTACGTGGTAGTGCGTCGGATCCTCGAGATCCTGCCGCCGGGGGTGCTGTGAGTGCGACTCGGCACTCCCCACTACGTCCTCGTGTTCGTCGTGGTTGGACTCCTCCTCGGTGTCGTATGGGCGGGGAGTACGTCGACGGCGGCGTTCGGGGGATACAATCCGGCGTGGGATGGGTCGAGTGACGCCCGCGCGCTGGCCGAGGAGACCGCGGAGGTCGCGATCCTGCGCTCGGGGACCGCGTACGACGACCTCGCCCCCGAGAATACGACGGCGATCGTGCTCTCGCCCGAGGAGCAGTACGATACGCCGTCGGCGTCGGCGGTTCGCGCGTTCGTCCAGGAGGGCGGGACGCTGGTCGTGGCCGGTGACTTCGACACGAGCGCGAATCCCCTACTGGAGTCGGTCGGCGCGGACAGTCGTATCGACGGACGCGTGTTACGAGACGAACGATATCACGGACCGACGCCGGCGATGCCGGTCGCAACCAACGTCACCGACCATCCGTACACGGCGTCCGTCGACCGGCTCGCACTGAACTACCCCTCGGTCGTGAATCCGGGAGCGAACGCGTCGGTGGTGGTGTCGAGTTCGTCGTTCGGGTATCTCGATACCAATGAGAACGAGGCACTCGACGACAGCGAGGAACTGCGATCGTATCCGGTCGTCGTGACCGAACGCGTCGGTGCCGGTCGCGTCGTCGTCATCTCCGACCCGAGTCTGTTCATCAATACCATGCTCGAGCGCGGGGACAATCGCGCGTTCACCACGAACGTGTTCGGTGGGGAGACCGTCGCGTTCGATTACTCGCACCAAGGTGGCGTCCCACCGCTGACGGTGGTCGTCCTGACGCTCCGAGAGTCGGTACTCGCACAACTCGCGGTCGGGCTCGGACTGACGATACTGGCAGCACTCCTTATCGAGGGACGAGTGCCGCTGGAAGCGATCCGTGACCGAATCGATCGGGAGCACGCTCGAGAGCGAGCAGAGGTGAAGTCGGAGGACGTGTCCGCGTTCATCGAGGAAGAGCATCCCGAGTGGGACGACGACGAGGTCGAACGGCTCTCCCAAACTATTACTCTCCCCTCTCGAAACGAGGAGAACGAATGATGACGCCGGCTGACGCCTACGAGTCGCTCCTGGCGGAGATCGAGACGGTCCTCATCGGGAAGGAAGCCCTCGTCGAGCACTTCACGATCTCGCTACTCACTCGGGGGCACGTGCTGTTGGAGGGCGTGCCGGGGGTTGCGAAGACGACTGCTGCACACGCGTTCGCGCGAGCGGCCGGCGTCGAGTACAACCGCGTGCAGATGACGCCCGACGTGCTGCCGGCTGACGTAACTGGGACGCACGTCTACCGGCAAGGGACCGGCGAGTTCGAACTCCAGCGAGGCCCGATCTTCTCGAACGTCGTCCTCGTAGACGAGATCAATCGCGCGACGCCGAAGACGCAGTCAGCGCTCCTCGAGGCGATGCAGGAGTTTCGTGTGACGATCGAGGGTGAAACGCTCACGCTGCCGTCGCCGTTCATGGTCATCGCGACGCAGAACCCCATCGAGATGGAGGGAACGTTCGAGCTCCCCGAAGCGCAGCGAGACCGCTTCCAGTTCAAGCTCATCATGGAAACGCCATCACGTGAGAACGAACGGAAAGTGCTGGACCGGTTCGACACCGATGCGACACTCGACGCGGAGAGTATCGACGCGGTGTTGTCGGCGAGAGAAGTCGGCGAGCTCCGCGAGCAGGTTCGTGCAGTCCACGTCGCGAGCCCCGTAAAGGAGTACATCCTCGACATCGTGACCAGCGTGCGCGAGAACGAGAACGTCGAGGTCGGAGCGTCCCCACGCGCGGCATTGACGTTGCTGAATACGGCGAAAGCACGAGCCGCGATACACGACCGCGAATACGTCATCCCGGACGACGTGAAATCCCTGGCACTCCCAGCGTTGCGTCATCGACTCGTGCTAAGTACGGAGGCGGACCTCGGCGGGATTACAGCGGACGACGTCGTCGAGGGAGTGCTCGCGTCGGTGGCACCGCCCGATATCGAGCAGACCGATACCGAGATGGAAGTCGGGGACTGAGCGGGGATGTCGTATCGTCGGTCGCTCGTGTTGCGCTGGTCGCGCCGCGATCACATGGCAGTGTTCACGATAGCGGTGGCCGTGGCGTTCCTCACGAGCACCGTCATCCTCGTGACGGCGCTGTCCGCGCAGACGACCGCGATCGCCGCCGACTTCGATTCGCCTGGCATCGTCGAGCGCGTGTCCGATGACGAGCGCGCGCAAGCAGACGTCTACTTGCCCACCACACGCGCTGAAGTCGATGGCCAACCACGGGTGTTCGTCGGTGCGGACGATACGGCGGCGGCGACGATACGGGACCGGACGGGAGTACAATTACCGGGTCCGCCAGCCGAGGGTGCCTCGCTCGGAATCGCGACCGACCGCCACGAGATCACGGTCGGCGAGGGCGCGGAGGCGAGGATGATCTCGGTGACGCCTGGGCCGAACGGTCGAACCGTCCTTCCCCATGACTGGTACGTCACCAACGAGGACGCGGTCGACGCACTCGGCGCAGAAGGCGGATACGTCATCCGGGATCCGGAAACGAGCGAGGATGCTGGTGGGACGCCGCTTGTCGGAGTGCTATCGTTCTTCGTGACGGCGACTGGCGGGTTGCGCGAGCTGTTGCTTGCGACCGCGGTTGGGGTCGGCGTGCTGACGGGCGGGATCGTGTTCAGCGTCACGCGAATGACCGTCCGTGACCGCCAGCGGACGATCCGCGTCGTTCGAGCCACGGGCGGAACAGGCAGGAGTGTCCTCGTCGTTCTCGTGGCGCGGGTCGGCCTGGTCGTCGGTGTCGGTGTCGCGCTCGGGTACGCGTTCGGCGTCATCGGGACGAACGCAGTCGTCAATCTCGCGGTCTACGCCGGACTCCCGACGTCGCTGACGACCACCGTCACTCGAACTGCCGCAGTGACGCTCCTCTCGGGGTACGGGGTCGTCTTTGCGACCGGGCTGCTCGCTGGCGTCGTCGCAACGCTCCCTGCAGTCCGCGTGCCGCCAGCCCGCGTCGGCTACGACGACGGCGGGACCACGATTCCGGTTCTTGGAACGCCCGAGATCCTCGAGTGGCGCGTGCTCTGGCCGTCGACGAGCGCGCTGACGGTGTTCGTCGCCGCGGTGTTCGTACTCGCCGCCGTCATGGGATCGCTCGGCCCGCTCGTCTCAGGGTCGGGGCAGACCATCACGGAACCCGGAGCAGTGCATCCCGTCGCGAGTTCCGTGCCGGAAGCGTACGCGGGCGTGTTCGAAGCCGACGGCGTAGCCGCGAGCCCCGAGATACTGGGGTTCACCGTCCTCCAGGGTGAAGCGACGCTCGTTCGTGGCGTGCAGTACGAGCGGTTCGCGAACGTCAGCGACGCCGATCTCGTCGCTGGCCGCCAACCAGACGGGCGGCACGAAGCCGTCATCGGAGCGGACCTCGCTGACGCGCTCGACGTCAACGTCGGCGGTAATCTGACCGTCGGCGGGAGCACGACGCCAGCAGTGACAACTGTAGAGGTCGTCGGCGAGTACGACGCCCCAGGGTATCACGACGACCAGTTGCTCGTCTCCCTTCCGACCGCACGCCACCTTACCGGGCGAGCACCCGGGACCGTCCACTTCGTACGGCTCTCCGAGACCGTCGCGACCGACGACTCCGTTCGCGTCGTCGACGTCGACGCCCCCACCAAGGTGGGGTCGGGGTCGCCCGTCTCGATCACCGCGACCGTCGTGAACCCCGGCGACACGACCGAGACGGTCGAAGTACCTGCACGATTCGGCGACGACGAGACGACGCTCTCCGTGACCGTCGAACCTTCGGGAACGACGACCCTGAACTGGACCCCACGAGCAGGTGCGACCGGAACCCAGGAGGTCACGATCGGTGACGTTTCGCGGACTGTCGAGGTGGTCTCTCCGGATACCATTACGGTCTCGGGTCTTCCTGAGCGCGTGCCGCCGAACGCCACCGTGTCGCTTCGCGTCCGCGACGTGAATGGGACACCGGTGAACGCTACAGTCGAGTACGAGGGTCGCGAGGTTCGCACGGGCGACGATGGCATGGTGGGGGTGTCGTTCGCGGAGACGGGCGAGCAGACGCTGACGGTGCGCCACGGCACCGCCACGTCGCGCGTGAACGTGACCGTGACACCGGACGCGCCTCGTGCCCTGACCTATCGATGGGACGTACCGTCCTCGGCGACCCCACTGACACAAGTCACGCCAGCACTCGTCGTCGACAACCCCTGGAAAGAGACCGTCACCGAAACAGTGACCGTCACCGGACCAGGGACGACGCGTACCGTCACAGTGGAGGTCGAACCGGGCGAGACTCGCCGTATTCGACTGGATCTCGGCCGTCTTTCACCCGGCTCGTACAATCTGGAGGCGAGGACTGGTGGCGAGCAGGTTACCGAGGGATCCTTCGAGGTGCGTGGAGACGAGCGCCTCGCGAGCGCACTCGCGGCGCGGTCGGACACGAGCGGCGGCGGAACGGGCATCGGACAGGCGATCTCGACCGTCTTCGGGAACGTCCAGGTCGTGCTCGGGGTCGTGCTCGCGTTCGCCGCCGCGATGTCCGTCGCCGGCACGGCCGCCGCCTTCTCCTACGACGTCCGCGCGAACCGCCACACCATCGGCGTGTATCGAGCAACCGGCGCCACGCAATGGCGGGTGTTGCGGTTACTCGTCGGTGACGCCGCACGTATCGGCGTCGTCGCGGCCGGACTCTCGCTCGTCCTCGGCGCGCTGGGAGTCGGGGCGCTCGCCGAACTGGGCGTGTTCCGCCTGTTCGGCGTGAGCGTCACCCCGAAGGTCTCACTGGCCTTGCTCGCACTCACCGGACTCGGCTGCCTCTGCCTAACCATCGTCGGGACGATCCTGGCGTCGATTCCCGCCCTTCGAGCGTCGCCACGCGAGCTCCTCGACGGAGGTGCCGGCGAATGAACCGCCAACAGGGGCTCCTCGCTTTGCTCTCGGCTTTCTGCGTCGGCGTCGCGATGCGGTCGTGGCCGCTCTGGCACTCGCCACTCCCGTTCAACCCCGACGGTATCATGTACGCCCGCTGGGTCCACGGGACCGTCCGAACCGGGCACTTCCCACTCGTGGAGATGGCTGTCGACGACGTCGCGTTCACCGGCCTTCTATCAACGGTGTCACTCGTAACCGGCGTCGACACGCTGCACCACTCCCAGGGCGTCGCCGCGGTTATTGGCACGCTCCCGGTGGTGCTAGTCGCCGCCATCGCTGGGCGGGTCGCACGACGCATCGGCTTCCACGCGAGCACGCGGCGGTACGCGGTCGCACTCGGCGCGTGGACGCTCGCCATCGAGGGCCTTTATCTGCATCGGTCGATGCCGGTCGACGAACAGACCGTCGGCCTGTTCCTCGCCCCGCTGGCACTCCTCGCAGTCGCGTATGGGGCGACCCGCGACAGGCGCTGGTGGCTCGCGGCTGCACCGCTGTTGCTTGTCCTCCCTGCGGTGCACAACCTCGACGCGGTCGTCGTCGCATTCGGTCTGCTGTTGCTCGTCGTGGTCGCGATCAGCCAGCCATCGTTGGGAACGCCAGGGGCGTACTTGCTACTGACCGCCGGCTACTGGACGTGGTTCGGGGGGTACACAGTTGGTCTCGAGACAGCCACGCAGGCGTCAGTCCTCCAACGGGAATTATTGACTGCAGTGCCCGGCCTAGTCGTTGCATGGATCGTCCTGATAGCGGTTGGTTTGGTCTGGTTCATTGGCCGGAGTTCCAAGCTCAAACGCCTACTGTTTTCAGCGATTCTCCTCGCGTGGTTCGGCGTGCTTGCACTCAATACACTGACACCGGTGTTCCCCGGGCTGCCGGCGACGAATTCTACCATCCTCTACGGGGTTGCGCCACTGGTCATTCTCGTTGCCCTCTTCGCGCTCGCACTCCCACAGGCCCTCGACATCGACGCTGGAACCGTTATGGGCGCTCAAGTGGCGGCCGTGGTCGTCATCGTCGGCATCTCCTTGACCGCGTCGTTGACCGCGGAGTACCTAACCACCCTCTACCGCGTCCAGACGTTCGCCCATCTGCCAGTGATCGCTATCGCCGGGATCGGCGGCGGCATACTCCTGGAGCGAGGACCCCGGAAGTGGTCAGGTCAGATTGGAACCCGGACGGTCGCTACCGGCATCGTGTGCATCGTTCTTCTGGCGAGTATCGCGAGCGTGCCGATCGCATACAGTGGCCTCGAAACCCTCACGTACAAGGGTGTCACCACGACTGCTGAATTCGAAAGTGCGGGGTTCGCCGACCGCCACGTCCCGGGGGAGTGGACGAGCGACGACCACCTGACGCGAATCAGTAGGTACTATTCGGTGAATTCCACTGGGATAGTGCAGCCGACGTACGCCTTCCTCAGCGGGAGCGACCCGCCGTCGTGTCCAACCCTGAGCAAGCATTCCTGGACCACGATTGGCGGCCAGCTCTATCCACGCGACCCAGCATCGATATCCGTCGCCCGATACGATGCGCTCCAGACGGCGAGCCACCGAGTGTACGACTCTGGTGGAGCCGATAGAATTACGCTTACGCTCCCACAACAGCGGACCGTGACTGAATGTCAGGGATGACGATACTCGAAGCAATAGACATCGGTGTCGAACGCGGGGGGGAGCGAGTCCTCGATGGGGTCTCACTCACCGTAGAAGCCGGCGATAGTACGTTGATCCAGGGACGCAGTGGCGCCGGGAAGACGACGCTGTTCGAGATACTCGGCCTCCTGGACGTCCCCGACGAGGGCGAAATACGTATTGCCGGCGAGCCGACGACCTCTGCGGGGCACAGGGAACGCGCTCGAGTACGTCGGGAAGCGGTCGGGACCGTCTTCCAGGATTTCCAGTTGGTCCCCGACCTGACCGCGTGGGAGAACGCCCGACTGCCCATGGAACACACAGGGGACGTAAATGAGACTCGGTTAGCAGCCCTGTTTGAGACCCTCGGAATCGAGGCCCTGCACGAGCGCACGCCAGCCTCGATCAGCGGCGGTGAAAAACAACGCGTCGCCATAGCCAGAGCGCTCGCCAACGACCCGCAAATCGTGCTCGCGGACGAGCCCACCGGCCAACTCGATCATGAAACGGGGAAACGCGTCCGAGAGCTCTTGTTAGAGGCGACTAATAAGCGCGACGTAGCACTGATAGTGATCAGTCACGAGTCCAGTTGGACCAAAGTCACAAACCAAACGTACGTGCTCGCTGAAGGAGAACTTTCTAGAGCGGACGCCACTTCGCTGGCCGAACCGTCTTGAATGTCGTTAGTTGTCCACTCTCTCGATAGCGGCGGCAGCAAGAGGCTGGTCTGACACGGTGAGAACGCCGAAACAAGCGAAGTACACTTTTGACACTGCGGAGATTGGGAGAAGAGTCACAAATCTGGTTGCTTTCCGCTGTGGTCGTAGCTCAAGCGATTCTCAGAAGACAGCTGTTGCTCCTCGCAGCCTCGCTTCGACCGAAGCGAGGTGGCTCACCCGAGTCCCTGTTCGTATCCTGGCGGCATTCCTTCCCCGTTCCGCCGATGCTTAGTCTTCCAGCCGAGTTCGTTGTCCAACACTCGTTCGATCCCATTTAGAAACTCATCACTGAACGTGAACTCTTTTCGGAGTGCTCGCCCGCCACGCTGTGGCCGGGCGAGCACTGCCCACTGCACGACCAGTTAAAACTGCTCTAACAGGAAGCCAACACCCACGTAGAAGAGCCGAATTGTCGTCGATGACTTGTTGTCATCGCACGCGCTTCACGGAACCTCTTGTAGCTCTTTTCGATCTGTGAGGGCTTGTCGTAGACCGTTGTGACTTGCCGCGGCGTGCGCCGTCGTTTTCATACCTGACTTCCCACGATCACCGTTTTGGTATGTAACGTTCACTGCCAGCGGAAACGTCTGCTCGTGCTCTTTACCTTCACAAATCGTCTCTTCAGTCTGTATGACGCCGTAGCTGCGAGTTTCTTCCGCAGCGACGCTTTCCTGTCTTGACCGGGAAGACTGGCGGTGCAACTGCTCGAAGGACGCCGATCACCTCGCCGACGTAGGCTGCGCGATCCATGAGAAGGTGGGCAACGTCGAACGGATACAACCCGACGCGGGCGAGCAAGCGCTCGACCGCGTCGGCCTTGCTGTCCTCGCCATCGACCGGTTCAACCGCCAGCGTCAGCGGCTTTCCCGTGCGATTACGAACGCTGTGCAGTACCGGTGACACTGTGTTGTGCCGTCTTGAGTAGCTATCCGTCGGATTTCGTCGTTGCTCTCCGGCGTCCCACGGAACGGGTGGTCCATGAAGTCGAGACACACGGTTCTCGACCGCGACCGGTCGAAAACCGACATCGCCAGCAACGCGAGAATATCGTTGACTGCGTCCAGCATCGGCTTTTTGCCGAGAGTATGTAGTCAATCCATGACGGGCTCTCTGTTTGGTGTCTCGGCTGTGTTGGTCGTGACGACGTTGACCGAGGTTGTCCCGACAGCTGCACGGAGAACGACTTCCATGATTTCGCCGGAATCGAGGGATGAACCCTCGATTCCCGGCATCGGCACCAAATCAAGCAATTCCAGACTAAGAGTCTTGAGTTGGCTGTTCGTAATGGACTTGTCCGGATCTGTACGCACCCGTTTGAGCTTTGGAAGGTTCATCAACGGGCTCTCCGGACAGTGGATGAATCAGGTTCCCGATTCATCCACTTCCTTCACTACTACATGTCAGCTTGTGGGATGCTGAGCCAGAGTGAACAACTACCGATGGCACTTAATTCAAAAAGGTGAGCAATGCATACTGTGGTTCAATAGCAAGCAGGTGATGTCAGTATATGAAGACAAACCACTGTGAAATCGCTATCGAATCTTCTTCTGGACCTTCCACACGATTGCCGCTACCGTTCCGGCAACGAGCACAGGCAAGCGGTCGCTGCTCAGGTACAGCATGCCCCTCGGTGGGCGGTAGTCCGTGAGTGGCCAACAGAGTGGATAAGCGTACCCCGAAGGGTTTATGAGCAGTACGTCGAGGATATGGTGAGAGCCCGCGCCGACAGCCAGGAGTACGAAGACGCGGTTGCGATGTTCGGCCGAGACAAGAAGCGCGCCGAGACCGACTACAAGGAAACTACCAGTAGGGGTGTGGAGCGGGCGCCAACTGAATGGCATTCCGAGGGCCAACTCGACCATTTCTGCCGAAAGAAGGAGTTTGATCTTTACGATATCGGGCGAGAGCGCTCCAAGCATGACGAGCGTGACCTGGGGAGCCCGAACCCATTCGGAGCGAAACGAGAACACTGTCCCAAGGATATAGCCCACGAGCACGTGTGTGAGGACGTCAGCCATCGTCATCACATCGTGGACGGAAGGCGAGCTGATCACGATCGATTTCCCAGTGCGTTACGATTCTCGAGAGCACCCAGAGACCACCAAAGAAAGAGATGACGTACATGTACCAGATTTCCCACGGTGAGCGTACGATCACTCGTTCAATCACAAGGGTAGAGCCATCGGTTAGGACCCCGAAACCAGTGATTTGCTGGCCCTCGGAAACTGACCGATCCAGATTCACGAACGTGATTTGACGCATATCGGCCACGCCATACTCGATCTCGACGACGACGGGCTGCGTCGAAACGACGGTGCCTCCGAGAGAGACGTGCTGACCGAGATACACACTCGGGTTCGGACCGGCCTCTGCATTCCCAGGAAAACTGTTCATCCCTGGGTTGGGCGAAAGCGTCCCGGCCCACAGAAGCAGGGCAACCAGAGAAACAACAAGCCCGAGGAAGGTCATAAGACGGACGGACTGGCCGTTCATTTCGAGCGACGGCATCTACCGTCGAATCCGTCTCAAAAGACGTAGTTCTTCCGAGAGTATTCGAGAGAACGGAGTCGAATGTCTGGGGCTATGAGTCTTACCGGGACGGATGGATTCGCCGATATGGATAGGATGGACAGGAACTCTAAAGAGCAACTATAGATTCAAATCCCCACTAGCAATGGCGCTACAGAGTCGTTTTAGCGGCTCCTATGGTACGGGGAGTTGCAAAAATGGCAGCTACTAGCGCCGAGTGGAACTCTTTTAAGCGGTGATTTATTTGTGATTACGATACCATTCGATCGTCCGTTCGAGACCCTCCCGCAATGAGACGGTAGCTTCGTAGTTTAGCTTCGATTGGATCTTCGAGATGTCCGCCTCGGAGTGATCGATATCCCCTTCTCGGGGGTCGGTATGGATGATGTCGGCATTGGTATCGGTGATCTCTTGGATTAGTTCAGCTAGTTCTCGAATGGAGACTGACTCACCTGTGCCGACGTTGTATGCCTCGCCGACGTGTTCGCTCCGTGCGCCTTCGATGTTAGCCTGGACGACGTCCTCGACGAAAACGAAATCACGAGTTTGTGAACCATCACCTTGGACCGTAATCGGGTCGTTATTAAGGGCTTGTTCGATGAAGATCGTGATGACGCCTGCGTAGTCACCACCGGTCTGTCCGGGCCCGTAAACGTTGAAGTAGCGCAAGGGGATGGCGTCGACATCATACAGATCGTGATAGAGACGAGTATAGTGGTCGGCGGTGAGCTTATCCAGGCCATACGGTGAGGTTGGTTCCTTCGGGTGGAGTTCGTCTATAGGGGTGTGTTCAGGATGCCCGTAGATCGCAGCACTGGAAGCGATAATCACTTTAATGTCGTGTTCGCGGGCTGCTTCGAGGACGTTGAGTGTGCCTGTAACAGTATTGGCATGGCTTTCTGTCGGAGTCTCAATCGATTCAGCAACACTAACCAGCGCCGCCTCGTGGAAAACGATATCTTTTTCAGCAATGGTTTGTTTGAGCGTGGATCCGTCGCGGATGTCTGCTTCGACAAACGTGACCTCCTCAGGAACCCTTGTTCGGCTCCCCGTAGTGAGCGAATCATAGACCGTTATATGGTTGTTAGTAGCTAGAGAATGTACTAAATGTGAGCCGATGAAGCCCGCCCCACCAGTAACGAGAATTGACCGATCCATTAGCCTCTGTTTTGACATGCTGACTGATTAATACGGACGACTAAAGACTGCTGTGATCAAGCAGGTGGTGTACACCCAAGAGTGATAAGTGATTTGGAGGCAGTTTATGATGCTTTCTGCCAGAACACCCCTCTCTAGGAGCGTGTCATAGAACAATTCTCATAATTTCGATAACCGCCTGAAAACGCCGTACACTTGATGAACGCCGTTCTTAGTGTTTCTACGCATGGCGAAAGAGAAATTCGGCGTTGCTGTTGATGAAGAGATCGTACAAGAAGTGGACGAACTGGTCGCTGAGAGTGCCGATCTCGGAGCCAGCCGCTCCGAGATCGTCGAGGCCATCCTCACAGCATTCGTTCAATCTTAGTCAAACCACGCTGAGCGAGTGAGAGAAATCATAATTCGGAAACGAAAAGGTACACTCTGAACAACTTAGAATGTCGTGCACCGAGTGCACAATCTTCTAAGCTAGTAATTCTCTATAACAGTAAGAATATTGACTAGAGTGTGTGAAGACTTCTATGACACGCTCCTCTCTAGGATTGTTTGGTTGAGATCAAATTAGGATTTGTAGAGGGGTGAAGCAACACTACAACTGTTAATAAAGCTTAGTATTCAATACGGTGGCACTGTCTAGTTTAGCACCTCGGCAGCTGGCGTGCGTCTATCAAGTGCTTGATGCGGTCGCTGATGGTTGTAGTAGTACATAAATTGCGCAAGCCACTCGCGGACGCTCCGCCGACTGCCCACCCATGACTTGTGGAAGCGGTCGGCCCGCATCTTGAACGTGTGAAACCACTTCTCGATCAGGTTTCGCCCGGTGTCGTTCACCCGACCGCTCAACTCTAAGCGGGCGAGGGCAGTCCGATAGCTGTACTGGTCGACGAGAAACACAGCCTCCGAGCAGTTGTGTTTCTCCGTCAAACCGTGCAGGAACGCAGCCGCTGAATCGGTACCGTGCCGACCAAACAATGCGACGTCAAGAGTCAACTTCGTGTCGACGTCTATTGCAGCGTACAGCCACGACTGTTCGCCGTTGATCTTGACAGCGGTCTCGTCGACGGCGACCCGCGACGACTGCGCCGTCGGCGGGTCGCAGCCGCTGTCAGCGAGCCGATGCACCCAGCTCCAGACCGCTCCGTGAGAGCTTTCGACGCCCCTAATTCAGCGAGAATCGTTGTTGTTTCTCTGAGTGAACAACCGGTCTGGTGGAGGCGGACGGCGAACGCCCTGACGGGCGTCGCCGTCCGCTCGCGCTCCCAAACTTCTTCTAAATCCCCGTCATACGTCTCGTTGAGCAGGTCTGCGAGCATCTCTGGGTAAGTTACTCAATGACCTGCTCGTTCCTCAATCTGCGCTAACTAGACGGTGCCCCCTGAATACCTATACGAGGTGCTCGCTCGTTAGGATCGACCTAGAAATCCCGAACCTCAACACCCTCGACACGACTCATTGGAGTAATTGGGCATAGATGAGTGTCATAGATACCTCGTGCGAAGGGGAATCAAAATGAGTCTACTCCACACAGGAGATGGTTTGTCAAGATATGTGGATTGTGGTTCGTAGGCAGCTATTTGTTTAACATATCCTATAGTTATTTTTGTATAGTTTTCATGTGTAACACAAAGACGTTGCTAGTTAAATATGACATAACTTTACTATTGAATATTCTATTACTGAGGTGTCCTAGCTGACCGAAAATTGAGACCCAACGTATTGAAGGGTCTGTAAAACCATGCTTGGCAAGCATATTCGCCCAAACTTCTGGTGGTTGGTGTTTATCCCGGTCAATACTCGTTATGAATGGATTAGAAACACCCATGTCAAGCCAGAAGTCCGTATGGGAGGCGTCTCTTACGACCAAATCACATCCATTGGATGACAATGATTTAAGCTTTGAGAACATTTTATTATAACTCTCCCATGCAGATCGAGAGGATTGGAGTTGAATACAAGCCTGTTCATCAAGATGATTAATACTATTTTTTAGTATAATACAGTCAAATTTTTTGCCTTTATTGTTATAGTCTTGTAATGTTGTTCCTACATGCGATACCTGTGGATAGTCGACTGCAATCTGACCCAGAAGAGTCCCGTTCACTGATTCGCTTCCTGAACCAAGGGGATCTATGGCAACAACTTCATCGGCACCATAATATGCGGCATATAACGATTGGAATCCATTACCGGCGCCTACGTCTAACACTCTTTTCCCACTTAAATCAATACCTTTAAATAGATTTGTTGTATCGTTTACTAATCTTTCTTCAGCTGAGCTAATGTGGTTAAGCAGTTTTGCTCGCTGAGTAGATGGAGACTTAGAGTCGTCAGCACTATCGCGCAAGTATCTTACTAGTTCTTCGTATTCACTCATCGTTGATTGGGTTGTTCCGGTTCGGTTGTCTTTTGGCTGATCTCAGAACCCATTGACATCACTAACTTCATTAGCTAGCAAGTAAATAGTTTTGCTGTGAAACCAGAACGGTTCTATAAGGGTGTACGATATCCAAACCTAGCTCTGTTAGAAGTGTGGAATAACCTTATTCGTTCGTTAAAATCTCCTGGAGTATATATTATGGAAAAAGATTGGGACAATTTGATCATCTTAGATGCGTGTAGGTACGACATGTTTGAAGCAAAGTATAATGACCTCGGAAACCTTTCGAAAGTAATTTCGAGGGGTTCGAATACGAGCGAGTTTTTAATCCATAATTTTTCGTCTGAACCATATTCAGATACTGTTCTCGTAACGGCGAATCCACAGTACCAAAACAATCAGGTTGAGGACAGGTTCTTCTCAGTAGAATTACTGTGGGAATCAGAGTGGGATGAGCGGTTAGAGACTGTACCACCTGAGAAAGCTATTAAAGCAGCTGTACATGCAATTGAGGAATATCCTGATAAGCGTGTGATATGTCATCTGCTGCAACCCCACTATCCATTTATCGGTCCAGCTGGAAGAAAAATCGAGCATAGAAGTGTCACCGGTGGGGGTGTAATTGAAGCGACTGGTGAATTTGAGAGCATTTGGAAAATGCTAGAGGACGGAAATATTAACAAACAATCCGTGTATACAGCATATGACGAGAACTTGGACCTAGCAATGGACGTAATACAGGAGTATCTCAGCGAACTTGTTGGGAAGACCGTTATCACATCAGATCATGGGAAT
>Ga0306867_1000798_pt1 | contig 16506 bp, 11 predicted proteins | sample AntRauTorckE6831_FD_190432 | JGI IMG/M metagenome (GOLD analysis project Ga0306867, IMG submission 190432) | Saline lake microbial communities from Rauer Islands, Antarctica - Metagenome Torckler E6 #831 (v2) (version 2) | ecosystem: Environmental > Aquatic > Non-marine Saline and Alkaline >... | reverse complement strand
AGCCCGTGCAAATCCTGCAACGGCGGGGGCTGTCGTATAAAGAATCGCAATAAATAGAAGCGCGTATCCGGCCGAAATCCGGGCATCTTTCACCTTTGGCACCGTAAAGAAACGGACAATCACGTGCGGCAGCCCGGCTGTGCCCACCATCAGCGCAGCAGTTATAAAAAAGACATCAATCGTGGATTTAGATCCATCGGTATATGGATCAAATCCCATTTCGGTACTTAATCCATCGAGTCTCTCCAGCAGATACTGACCTGATCCATCGGCAAGGGTCCCCCCAAAACCCAGTTGAGGAATAACGTTACCGGTCATCAGCATGGAGATAAAAATAGCGGGTACCAGGTAGGCAAAAATCAGCACGCAGTACTGTGCCACCTGCGTGTAGGTGATTCCTTTCATCCCGCCCAAAACCGCGTAGAAAAAGACGATCACCATCCCGATAATGACGCCCGTCTCGATTCCGACATTCAGAAACCTTGAAAAGACAATACCCACGCCGCGCATCTGACCGGCAACGTAAGTGAAGGATATAAAGACAGCGCAGATCACCGCCACGATTCGAGCGGTCCGGGAATAATAGCGGTCGCCCACAAAATCAGGAACTGTAAACTTCCCAAATTTCCGCAGGTAGGGAGCCAGAAGAAGGGCAAGAAGCACGTAGCCACCGGTCCAGCCCATCAGGTAAACCGATCCGTCTCTACCCATAAAACTGATCAGACCAGCCATGGAAATAAACGACGCAGCCGACATCCAGTCAGCCGCTGTCGCCATTCCGTTTGCCAGTGGCGATACTTTACCACCCGCAATATAGAAGTCACCTGTTGATGCGGCACGAGCCATGTAGGCGATGCCAAGATAAAGAGCAAATGAAAGGCCTACGATCAAAAACGTCCATCCCTGTATATCCATTTAACTCACACCTCGTCGAATTCAAATTTCTTGTCAAGACGATTCATGAGGTACACATATACAAAGATGAGAATCACGAACACATAGATGGAGCCCTGCTGGGCAAACCAAAAGCCAAGTTTAAAGCCACCGAGTCGAAATTGATCCAGCCAGTCAACGAACAGTATACCAGCACCATATGACACAATGAACCAGACGGCCAGTAGAATGGCAAGGTAGATAAGATTTTGCCGCCAGTATTGTTGAGCTTTCGTTTTCATAGGCTGTAGATTTCCATCTATTATAAATAATGAAATCTACATTGGCAAAAAGGTTCAGAAATTTCACCATCCGGCGATAATTTCGGCTCACCGTCTATTTGATCAATCCGAAGCAAAATGAATAAGTTCTTCAACTTCGATATCGACACACTTGAGAGGTGGCTGACCTGGGAAATTTCGGGAGGCGCATTATTCTTTCTCAGTTTCATCCATACGTTTGCGCTGTATTTTTTGGCACCTGTCATTCTCCTGTTTCTGCCGGTATAAATCGGCACACTTTGGATTGAAAGACGGTATGGCTGGCTCATCTTTCTCGCTCTATTTGTGGGCGGTCCGGCAGTGGTAATCTATGTTGTAATCGATGCCGGTACGTGGTCTTTTGCCCTGCAAATGGTCCCCATCGGCCTGTTTTTCTTTTACTGCTTCCTGTTAAGGCTGACCGTTCCAACGTGGGATCAGGTTGAACGCTCCGATACTATGCCAGATTTCGAGATATAAAAAAAGCTCCACCGAACAGTGTTCGATAGAGCTTTTGAAAGTGATTCAGTTTCCGGCGGAACCGGATCCAAATCAATTTATTTCTTCTCGTCTTCGTCGTCTACAACTTCGAAGTCGGCATCTACAGCGTCATCTTCTTCGCTGCTTTCAGCATCAGCTGCGCCGTCCTTTGCACCAGCTCCCGCCTGTGCACCTTCGGCTTGTTGTTCAGCTTCAGCGGCTTGATAGATTTCCTGAGAAGCAGCGGCCCATGCATTATTGAGTTCCTCAATCGCAGGCTCAATCTCGTCCACTTTCTCCTCTTTATGCAGAGCTTCAAGTTTATCAAGAGCTTCCTGAATCTTGGTTTGATTCTCTTCAGAAATCTTCTCTTTATTCTCATCCATCTGCTTCTTGGTAGAGAACAGCAGTGAGTCGGCCTTGTTCAGCGTTTCGATTCGCTCGCGTACTTGCTTGTCTTCTTCCGCGTGCTCTTTTGCAGCCTGTTTCATTTTTTCGACTTCTTCATCGCTGAGGCCTGAGCTTTGCTCAATTCGGATGCTCTGCTCTTTGCCGGTGCCTTTGTCTTTGGCACTTACATTCAATACACCATTGGCATCAAGATCGAAGGTAACTTCGATTTGGGGTACGCCTCGTGGTGACGGTGGAATTCCATCAAGGTGGAATCGTCCGAGCGTTCTGTTATCCTGTGCCTGGGCGCGTTCACCCTGGAGGATGTGAATTTCAACACTGCTTTGATTATCGGCAGCTGTAGAGAAGGTCTCTTTCTTGCTGGTAGGAATGGTTGAGTTGCCTTCAATCAGCTTCGTCATCACGCCACCGAGCGTTTCAATACCCATCGTCAGAGGTGTTACGTCAAGCAGAACAACGTCATCTACGTCACCTGTAAGCACGCCACCCTGAATTGCAGCACCAACGGCTACAACCTCATCCGGGTTTACACCTTTGCTTGGATCTTTTCCAAAGAAATCTTTAACGACTTCCTGAATTTTAGGAATCCGTGTAGAACCACCAACCAGGATTACCTGGTCAACTTCACCTTTGCTAAGGCCGGCGTCTTTCAGGGCTTTTTCACAAGGTTTGATAGTTTTTTTCACGAGATCATCCACGAGCTGCTCAAATTTTGCTCGTGTAACGTCGATGTTCAGGTGTTTTGGTCCTGCATCGGTCGCCGTGATAAATGGCAGATTCACATTTGTTTTTTGTGAACTTGAAAGCTCAATTTTTGCTTTCTCAGCCGCATCTTTCAGACGCTGCATTGCCATTGGATCTTTCCGCAGATCAATGCCTTCATCTTTCTTAAAATCTTCAGCCAGAAACTTGATCAGGCGCTGGTCAAAGTCATCACCACCGAGGTGAGTATCACCACTTGTGGACTTCACTTCAAATACACCGTCGCCAAGCTCAAGGATAGACACGTCAAATGTACCACCACCAAGGTCATACACAACAATCGTCTGGTCCGTGTCTTTCTTATCAAGACCGTATGCAAGCGATGCTGCCGTTGGCTCATTTATAATTCGTTTAATCTCAAGTCCGGCAATTTTTCCGGCTTCCTGAGTTGCTTTACGCTGCGCGTCATTAAAGTATGCGGGTACAGTTACAACTGCTTCCGTTACTTTTTCGCCTAAATACTCTTCTGCAGTCTGCTTCATTTTTTGCAGAATCATAGCGGAGATTTCCTGCGGTGCATACAGACGGTCGTCAATTTTCACACGCGCTGTGCCATCATCGCCTTTCACAACCTTATAGGATGCCTGGCTGCTCTCTTCACCAACCTCATCAAACATCCGTCCCATAAAGCGCTTAATAGACGAAATTGTCTTTTCAGGATTTGTAATTGCCTGGCGCTTGGCCGGCGCACCTACAAGCCTCTCTCCATCTTTAGAAAATGCTACAACTGACGGAGTTGTTCGTCCACCCTCAGCATTTTGAATAACAATCGGCTCGCTGCCTTCCATTACAGAAACGCACGAGTTTGTTGTTCCTAAGTCAATACCTATAATTTTACCCATAATATTACCTTGTTTCTAATTTACTGTTATTAATGTTCTTTAGTTGATGGGGATAGAATCTGCTTCAGACTCTCCATCACCTTTCTTTTTAATTTCTATTGTCAGTTCACCATTTTTGAATGATGCATTAATTGATGATGAATCAGCGTGACCCGGCACAGCAAATGATCGAATAAACGATCCCTGCGCGCGCTCTCCACGTTTCAGCTTTTCGTCGTTCTCAAGATAGAGCTCGCGGGCACCTTCAATCCGCAGAACGCCGTCTTTCAGGGTTACTTTCACGTCTTTTTTTTCCATCCCGGGCAGGTCTACCACAATTTTCAGCAGTGTGCTGCTTTCAATTACATCACAAGCCGGACTGAAATCCCGGTCGTCGTCCAGAGGCGTGATACGCCCTACAAATTGCTGAATCTCACGACCCAGTGATGTAAGCTGTTGTTCAATATCCATCTTAAAATTGTCCATGGTTTTCATCATTTACTACTACATGAGCAACCACAGTGCCAATCAGAAGGATGGGCATCTCTCACTGACGTATTGACATAGAAAGAATATCAGCGCTCTCCCGTTGTCAGTTTGACGTGGTAATTATTCCAAGACTGCGCCGTAGGCCTGACGCTAATTGGATACGTTCTGCAGATGTGTCCAGAATTCAGGGTAAGATATAGACGTGCATTCAGCATCCAGAATTGTTGAAGGCTCCTCAGACCGCGTAGAAAGAATAGCCGCGGCCATGGCCATGCGGTGATCGTGGTGACTTTCAAATTCGGAAACATTCGGAGTAAAATCCGGACTCCCCTGAATAACGATTCCATCCGGTCGCAACTCAACTTCAGCCCCGGCGGCAGAAAGTATATCGTACATTGCCGAGAGCCGATCGGTCTCTTTGTGGCGCAGTTCTTCTGCACCGGTGATTGAGGAGCGCCCGTCCGCAAAACAGAGAGCCACCATCAGAATTGGCAATTCATCAATGCAGTTGGGGATAAGCGCCGGATCAATATCAATATTTTTAAGTTCTGATGACCGTATCTCCATATCCGCAACCGGCTCACGTCCCTGCATCCGTTCATTTGTAATTTCTATTGATGCACCCATCTGCTTTAGAATATGAAGCGCACCCGTACGGCTTGGGTTCATTCCCACGTTTTTGAGATTCAGTGAACTGTCACCATGAATTGCAGCTCCTGTCATCCAGAATGCAGCGGCGGAAAAATCAGCCGGTATTGTATAACTCTGGGTGGGAATCTGATCGGCCTTGCTGCTGCTTATGATTTTCCCCTGCCCAAACGACTCACTTTTGAGGCCGAGCAGTCGCTCGGTGTGGTCTCTGCTGAGTACCTGTTCAATAACTTCTGTCGCTGATCTGCCAAACAAACCCGCAAGCAACACACAGGACTTTAACTGAGCACTGGCAATGGGAAGCGGGTACCGCATCGGCTTGATACCATTGTGGGGCATAATTTTAATCGGTGCATATTCGTCATCTGTCGCCTCTATGACAGCTCCCATTGACCGCAACGGATCAATAATTCGTTTCATTGTTCGGCCGGAAAGTGACTCGTCGCCAATAAGAGTCGCCTTAATTCCAGCACCGGCCACAATCCCGCTCAGGAGTCGCATGGTTGTTCCGGAGTTTCCGCAATCGAGCGGATCTTCCGGTGATTTCAACCCGCTGCGCCCCACTCCGTGAACCACAATATCACTCCCGTCTTTATCAATCCGTACGCCAAGCTGTCTCATGCACTGAACTGTACTTTCGGGATCTGCAGCGGATGAGTAGTTGTGAATTGCGCTCGCTTTATCAGCCAGAGAAGCAAATAGAACGGACCGGTGGGAAATAGATTTATCAGGTGGAAGAGTTATTGTACCGTTAAGTGCCAGTGCCGGCTGTACGGTTTCAACCATTGAACTATTGATTTTGGTTTAACAATTGCTGTGCTTTTTCTGCGCCTGTTGTTCCCGGATAGTTTTCCACGATCGACCTGAGAAGTGAAAGGGCATCTCCCCGGCGGCCTTCCCTGATATAAATTTCTGCCGTTTTATACTGGGCTTCGGCAACCCAGGTGTCATACGCCTCAAACAGAACCTGAACCTTTGAGTACTCTTCAAGCGCCTGTTCAAAGTTGCCACCGTCTTGATACGACATTGCCAGTAAATACTGGGCTTCAGCGCCCACAGCGGTATTGTTTTCGTTGGCCACCATTGAAAAAAGCCGACGGGCTTCATCTGTACGTCCGTCGGCAAGAAGTACCTTGCCCAAACCGGCGCGAGCCGCATCGTTGCTTTCATTTATCGCAAGAACGCGTTCAAAAAACTGGCGGGCTGACCCTGTATCGCCAAGGCCAAGTGCCGCGCGGCCAATGCCAAGATTCGCCTCTTGCCGGAACCGCTGGTCCGTATCGGCAAGCTCTTCAAATACGGTGCGTGCCTCCGAATACTCTTCTCTTTCAAGTAAAATCTGTCCCAGTTCAGCAAGTGCGGGTGCCAATCGGTCAGAATCCGGAAACTCATTCACGATCGTACGGTATGCCTCAGCCGCATCATCCGGCTGATTCATTCGCTGATACGCATCCGCAAGGTTAAAGTAGGCCTCCGGCATCATCGACTGGTTATTTGTGATCCTCAGATACTGCCGAAAATCTGAAACTGCTGCCTCATAGTCACCCGACTGAAGCGTATTTTCAGCCTGCCTGAAGCGAAGCCGGTCCGCCGTTTCCGACGTGGGATTTTCGTCCAGGAAACTTTCCAGTACGTCTGTACTTGAATCACTCTCTCCCGCCGACAGCTGCGCAAACTCTATTCCGTTTATCGCTTCCAGGATGTAGGAACTTCCGGGGTAGCCTTCCAGAACTCTGGTGTACTCCTCAATCGCCCGGTCATATTCACCCGCGTTGTAGTACGAATCCCCGATGTTGTACTGTGCCCTGGCGGCCCATTCCGTGCCGGGAAATCGTTCAATCACGGTATTAAATTCTGTAACGGCCTGGTCGTAATTCCCTGTATTAAGATAGATATAGGCGATATTATATTGTGCTTGTTCGCGTAGACTGCTGAATGGATAGATTCGGAGCATTCGCCTGAACTGCGTGACCGCCTCAAAATTCCTGTTCATCCTGTAATAGCTGTTGGCCACCTGGAACATCGCGTAGTCACCACCGGGCTCTGCACCTATGGTGTCGTTGTAATACTCTAAAGCATCTCCGTAGGCGCCCTGAGCATAGAATGCATCACCTATTCTCAGCTTTGTATCGGTATCAAACGGAAAGAGTGCGATAGACGGCGGTTCATAATTATCCAGAAAATCGATCAGGGGACCGGTCGCATTTTCGTAGTCACCCATCTTAAAATATGCCCATCCAAGCGCATATTTTGCAGCCCCTATGAGCTCATGATCTGGTGCTGCCCGTATAAATCTGGCGTACTGGGAGGACGCAGGCCCATAATTTTGATACTGAAAATGTGCGTCAGCACTCCAAAAGAGCGACTCTTTTCCCAAATCACTGTCAGGCCACTGGCTGTAAACGGCTTCAAACTCGGGCTGCGCCTGCCGAAACGCCTGGTTACTATACTGGATCCACGCTTTTTGAAACCGAGCCTGTCGCTTGAGTGAGTCATCAATATCAGTCAGCTCTTCGGCAAGCTGAAATGTTTCGAGCGCGCGTGTATACTCCGCATTGGCGAAGTAGACTTCCCCCAAAAATGTGAGTGTTTGACCGGGATTTTCCAGATTCTCCAGATCCCTGGCCAGGGGCAGCAGAGCCTCAATTGCCTCTCCATAGAATCCGATTTCAAAAGCTGCCATCGCCCACTCGTAATAAGCCTGCTCAAAAAACTCTCCCTCCTGAAACCGTTGCCCAAACTCACGAAACGCATCCAGCGCCTGCTGATAGCGACCGGCAAGCTTATTATTCACCGCCTGATAATAGAGTCCTTTACGTGCAACGATATCATCCCCCACGGCTGCACGTCCAAATGCATCAGCCGCCCAGTGATAAATTTCCTGTTTATGATATACCCAGCCCAGTCCGTAATGAGCAATCCGCTCCTGATCGGCATCATCAGCCCGGTTGATATACATCCGGTAGTAGCGCGTGGCATTCTGGTAATCATTCAGCGCGTTGTAGCTTTCGGCAATCAGAAACACAGCCTTGGACCGGTTCTCTTCGTCCAGAATCGTGAGTGCCCGTTCCAGCGCTTCAATCGCTTCGTTGTATCGCCGCTGCTGGTAGTACGATTCACCCAGAGCAGTACCTATCCTGCGTGTCATAGAATCAAACGGATGGCGCTCCCGAAGGAGTTCGAACGCATCTGAAGCGTCTTCATACTGCTCATCTTCAAGAAACAGACGGCCCCTCGCATAAAGAGCTTTAGGCGACCAGCCAGAGCTGCGGAAACTATCGGACAGCTCAAGAAATGTATCGCGTGCAAGATTATTCTGGCCATTTTCAGCCGCGGTCTCGGCAGTTGTATAATACAGTTCCGCTTTTTTATTCGATGATTGAGGGTATTTTGCCGCCTCCTGCATCCTTGCTATAGCCTGGCCCAGCTCGCCGCGCTCTTTATGTTGATCAGCAACTTCTTTTAATAAAAGAGAAGCGTAGCGGCTTTTTGGATATTCTTGTACATATCGATCAGTCAGCTGATCTGTTCGTGACGAATCCAGACGGCTTTGTGCGCGTACATAGAAGTAAGCCGCGAGCTCTTCATCCTGTACTTCACCCGAATTTTCTGACAGCGCTCTGTCAAATTTTGCAGACGCTTCTGAATAGAGTCCCTTTTCAAAGAGATCAAGTCCCTGTTGCAGCGTGGTGCTGTTTGTCTGGGGTTCGTGCTGAGCATATGCTGCTATCGGAAAATAGAGCAGAAATAATATCCGGGTCGCATAACGTAAAGTGCGGTTCATGAAATCGGTATAGTTGCCTTTTCAGAGAATGGTACCTTTCAATATATCAACTTCGGCGATTTTGTTCCGTAAGGAGCCGTAAAAAAAATTGTCTTACAGTTCCAAATACCGTAGCAGTTCATCGGCTCTTGAACTCATATCAACCTGAAGCAGATCGTCCCGGTTTTCAGTTGTTGAAATATATCCGTGACGTTTCAAAGATGAGACAACTGCTGATGTGTCCTCAAGGTTCAGTTTAATTGAAACATGTATTCCGGATTCTTCGCCCCGGGAATGTTCCACGGTAAGACCGAGTATTTTCGCACCTTCAGCTTCGATAATATTGACAAGTTTCGTAAGTGTGTAGTCAGCTTCACCGACTTCAACCGATATCACGGAGCCACGCGAGGAGATGTTCAGCATTTTTGAAAACGCTTCAAGAAGATCTTTCTTCTCAATAATGCCAATAATGGTTTCTGTATTGTCCACTACAGCGATGAAGCGCACTTCTTTAGAGAGCATTTGGCGTGCAACTTCAAACAGATGCTGATATTCAAATGCATAGATCGGTGTTTCCAGATCTACGTCGGACAGTGGCTGAGACTCATCAGACAGCTCCATCAGCATATCGAGCGTGACCTGTCCCACCACTTTCTTTGTGGTGGGTTCTATGACGGGAATGTTCGTGGTTTGCCACGCTTCCATTTTGGCAAGTGCGGAGCTAACCTTGTCAGATGATAACAGCGGTGTAAATGATTGACTTAATATATTTTTTGCTAACACGTAAAATGGGTCAGGTTAAAGCGGTTTCAAGTTTTTTCAGCATCGATTTGTACCGTTTCCGGTCTTTTTCTTTTATGCTTCCACTAATCATTACGAAGTTGCCTTCGAATTGTTCATCCTCAACAACGCCGGCGTCATGCAAAAATGATACAGCTTTATAATATTCTATCGGGACCTTAAAAGAAAATGGCTCATAATCTTCCTCGATCATATGCTCAATATGGCTTTGGAGTTTATCCAGCCCCATAGACCGTTCTGCAGAAACAAACAGCGCGCCCGGGAATCCTTTTTTGAGCTCTATGAGCCGGGATGGATCAACAAGATCAATTTTATTGAATACCAGCACTTTCTTAAATCCTGTTACCTTCAGCTCTTCAAGTGTTGTTTCAACAACATCAATATAGTCATCAACAAGTCTCGACGACGCATCCACAACATGCAGCAGTACATCTGCTTCACGAACTTCATCCAGAGTTGATTTAAAGCTTTCAATCAGGTTGTGAGGCAGTTTTCGTATAAATCCTACGGTATCAGACAACAGCACATCATGATTTTCCAGCTCCAGCCGACGAACCGTAGAATCCAGTGTTGCAAATAACCGGTCTTCAGCAAATACATTCGTATCTGTCAGTGCATTCATCAACGTAGATTTACCTGCGTTGGTGTATCCTATCAGCGCTACCCTTGGACTCCCCTCACGCCCTTTACGCTGTGTTGTTCTCTGTTTATCGAGCTTTTCGAGCTTATCTTTAAGTGTAGATATTCTGTCACCAATCAGACGCCGGTCCGTTTCAATCTGGGTTTCACCAGGTCCTTTTGTTCCAATTCCCCCCTTTTGGCGGGATAAGTGAGTCCAGAATCGTGTCAGGCGTGGCAGCAAATACTGAAGCTGTGCAAGTTCAACCTGTGTTTTAGCCGCAGCAGTCTTGGCGCGGGACGCGAAAATATCAAGAATAAGGCCGCTGCGGTCCAATACTTTCGTATTTGTAACTTTTTCGATATTGCGAATTTGAGTAGCTGTCAAATCGTCATCGAAAATTAAAAGATCGGAATGGGTCTCAACAACAAGTGCTTTGAGCTGGTTCAATTTCCCTTTTCCAATGTATGTTGATGGATCGGGATGGGGCCGGTTCTGCAGTATTTTATCTCCGCAACTTGCACCGGCTGTATCAGCCAAAAGCTCAAGCTCTTCAAGGTATTCTCCGGCAAGCCATTTAGGCGTTTCAGGTCCGTAAATACCTACAAGAATTGCCTTCTCTTTCGTAATAGAAGGTTTTCTAACGTCTTCTAACAATTTATTATAGATCTAAATTATTTATTCCAGTGTTTCGATATCAATCGGTATATCAGAGACTGAAGAGAGGTATTTCCCAACTTTCAGAGAGACAATTTTTTCAAATTTGTCAACTCGTTTGTCTGGTACAAAAAGTTCCAGACGTGTAACCGACCGGTCTGTCTCATCCTCTCCGCCAAGATTCTGATACATAAAAAGGTAATCAGAACCCCGGGACTTCGGTCTCTCTACGTAATCGCAAATTTGATGCCAGGCTATCGTCTGAGAAGGGTCGTTAATATTTTTGACGATACCGTGGTCGGTGATATATGTTTTAGAAGCTATATAACTGGAAATCCACCAGCTAACCCCCATCCAGGAGTAGCAAGCAAGTATGGTATAATAATCAGACAGTCCGAAAATAAGTGTGACGCTAACGATAGATGCTGCAGAGCATAAAAAGAGAGTAGAAAATAGCGGATAACCGGCCAATTTGCCGGAATTCCAGCTTATTCTGACATTGCGGAGACGTACAGCGTTACCGATTGAGTAAAGCGCTAAAAATGTAGCTGCCAGCGTAAATAACGCAAGCAAGAGAACAAATAAACTATGAATTTCTGTGATTATACTCATCAGGATATTGATTCAGCCTTGTAATGCCGTGATATCATTGACTCAGTTATTAATAAAATAATTGCGAGAATAATAAACCAGTACCAAATATCTTTTCCTACAGATGCCGCCTCGAGACCAGCTATGCGCTCCTGCCGGCCACTTTCCGCGAAACTGACATCAACAGAGTCAAAGAAGTTACTTAATAGATCCGTTAACTCTTGCACATTTAACGATTCTAATTGTGATTCAATTGTATTCAGATTTGAAGCATACAAAATATCTTCATCTCCAAACCTCACGGTCTTAAAACCTGGTTCCCACTCCTCGCCTAAATAGAACACGTTGAGCCCGGAAAACGTTTGTCGGGTTGTTGGAATAATCTGCTCACCTTCCGACACAAGTTCAACCGTTCCGGTGGTGGCGCCGGTAAGTGTTATATCAAAAGGGTTCCCAAGCGTGTGGCGATTCATTTCAGCATCTTCTCCACTCGCCAGATATTCGACTGTACGGTAGAAAAGTGGTGCAAACAATGGTTTAATGGGGAAATTCGACCATCCCGGATCACTCCCTATCGCCGAATATATCAGGGTGCCCTTACCCACTGCTACCTCATTCAGAACTATATTTCCCGTTCGTGTTGACAGGATAGGTGCGGTAGCTCGTCCCTCCACTGTATTTATTCCGTAGTAATAATACAGCTCAGGCAGGTTAACTCTCAGCTCTTCTCCTTCCTGACGGTCAAACAAGATCTCAAGGATAGGGTGACCGCTTTCAGGAGGTGCAAGCTGATCGTACCGGTCAAAGGACCCATAGCTTCCAATGAGGCTGCTGTAGCGTCCTGCATCACTGAGAGAGAGAAGCCGGTTGTAGTTTTGAAGGTCTCCATCGGCGGCCGGAATCAGCATTAAGCCTGCCCCTGCCTGAACACGTTCAATCATAGCCTGTAACAGGTAGTCCGGTATCGTTTGAATACCATCTAGTACAATTGCGTCGGCATCAGCAAACTGATCGGGCATTAGGTCATCTGCAGTTTCAAATTCAAACTGAAGTCCCTCGGTACTCTCCTCAGATGCCTCAAGCAGTGGCCTCAGGTATGATCGAAACTCTCCTCTTCGCGCACTGTTTTCACCCACATAAAGGACACTCCGCTCTTCCGGCAGCTCAATGGCGGCAAAATACCTGTTGTCATAAACCAGTTCGTCCCCTTCAATCACAAGTTCAACCTGTAGAAACCGGCTGTCAGATTCCGGTAGCTCAAACAAGAACTCTTCTGTTCCTCCGGCAGCAATATCATAAACTTGCTGAACAAGTAGTTCACCGTCAATGTAAACATTCAAAAACTGACTCCCGGTCGGCTGATCGCCGTAATTTTTAATAACAGATCGAATTATATTGTCGCCATCGGTTTTTTCCAAAGTCATATCGGCCACCCCTACATTCGATGGTTCGGCTTCTCCAACCCTGATAAACTGAAGATTTGCATCGAACGGATCTGTCTGCTCTTGCTGATCCAAAATGTTCAGCTGAGATTCCTGGCCGTCTGATATGATATAAAGTAGTTTATTTGGTTCAGGTGCGCTGTTAAGCTGCTGCACAACCTGGCTAATTGTACGACTGAGATAGTTTCCTGATTTAACAGTTTCTAACTCTGCGACCTCCCTTTTGGCAGCTGACGCAGATAGATAAGGAAGGGTGAGTGATTCCCCGTTCGTCACATTCAGAACAATTCGGTTATCAGAGTTCTGCAGATTAATTATATCTGATGCGATCTCTTTAGCCTGCTCAATGTAAGGCCCGTTTCGGTCAATCTGCTCCATGCTTGGGCTATTATCTATGATAATGCCAACCACCACAGGCCCACCAATGGACATAACACCCATGCCAGAAGGTAAAAAAGGATGGGCCAGGGCGAGTGCAAGCGCTGCTACCGCCAGCATCCGAATCGTCATCAACAACCAGCGTTTTATTTTAATCTTTCTGAGAGAAGTGCTTTTCAGGGATTCAAAAAAAGCGAGTGTAGAAAAACGAATGCGCTTTGGTTTGCGTAGATTTAAAAGGTAGATAAGCAGCGGAATGCCCACCGATACCAGCGCAAATAAAAATAGGGGATTCAGAAAACTCATTAACAGAAAAGTTTTTTACCTTGTTGCTTGAGAACAACAGGAACAAATGGCCTGATTTGTTATTAAGCTATGCTATTAACCTATTCTTAACAAACTTATTATAACCCGTGCATTTTTTTCGTAAGCTATCCAGATACGCTCTGGCCACTATCATTTTACTACCCTTTTTATTCGCTTCATGCTCGTCTGGCAGTGCAGGGCATTGGTCCGATCTTGTGCCTTCCGATGCACCATTCCTGATTGTTCCGGAGCAAAACCAATCCATTGCGGACCTGCTTAACAAGCCTTATATGCCGCTTATGGATGATATCAGCCCGTCTGCACTGCAGCTTGTAAACGGTGTGAATCAGGCAGCTTCAGAGCAAACGAATGTTGAAGCCATTGTGCTCTATACAGATAAAGCCAATCAGTGGCAGCCCATCTGGATTACACAACATGTGCCTGGCATCATTAGTACGCTAAAGAATCAATACCAAAGCGAGTTTGCCCAAAACCGATATTCCTTCAGGGGTTACTCTATTGAGCGGCTCCAAATCTCAGACAGAGAGATGTACATCGTTTCTTCAGGAAATCACCTGATCTTTTCGGAATCAAGTCTTGGCGTAGAGAATTCGCTGCGCGCCGTTTTTGAAGAGGACAAACGGATGAATCTTTCTGAAGAGAATATTCAACCCGGCTCATTTATTGCCAACACAGAGTCACTTCCTAACTGGATTATGCAGCTTGCAATGACATCATACCGTCCATTTCTGTATGATACCTTCCGGGGTGGCAATCCCATTCATTTTCAGCGTGATAAAGCACCTGCCGACAGCGCAAACTGGCGATTAACCGGTGAGCTCACGCACAGCGAGAGCCCCTCCGCGCTGATGCGGTCAGTGACATCCGCTCCCCGCGAATTCAGGCTCGACCGCTATATCCCAAACAATGCCGCAGCCTTCTCAATTCTTCAGCTCGAACCCCGTGCTGTACCTCCAAACGGTGGTGAACCTGATGATGAGGTCGATCGGTATTTATCAGAAAACGGTGATATATGGAGCTCAATAGCATCCTCACTTAATGATGAGGTAGCATTTGTTTCATTTGACGAGTCAGGTTCGGAAAGCACCAGCGAATACATGTTTTTGCGACACCTATCCAGCGCATCCGACCTTCGCTCTCAGCTAAATGAACTCACCGAACTAGACGGAGTCACGCGGGATGGAAATACCTATATCATCACAAGCCGCTGGCTGGGCTCTTTAATTGGATCTGAGCTGAACACCATGCGCGATTTTTACCTTCATATTAATCGAGATATCGCTATTCTTGCACAGCGCAGAGGCCTTGCTGAAGGTGTTCCGGGAGATGCAAATCGCCGCCGGGTTATGTACTATGATGACGATTATATGATGGTTCGGGATAATCTCGACGAAAATCTCAGCTCCCTCACGTATGTAAATACAGACCAGTTTGAGACTTATATTCAGCCCTGGCTGTTCCCTCAAAATTATTTTGGGGCGATGATTTCAAACCTTGACCTGCTGGTTATTTCTACAACACAGCAAAACCCCCAGTCTGCGAGTGTTTCTGTGCAATCATTCCAGCGCGAAGTAGCGGATGAACCGTATCGAGAACGCTGGGTTTTTCCCATTGCCGGAGCTGATATCACAGGGCAGCCTGTGCTGGCAGATATCACATCAAACGCGAGAAATGAGGTCATCTTCACCTCTTCAACCGGATCTGTTTTCGCGCTTGCATCGGACGGTACTGAAATTTTTCGGGTCTCCACGCTGGGTAAAACTCCTTTAGGCCCCCCGATAATATACGACTGGTATGGAAACAATCAGAACGTGATACTTCAGGCAGCCGGCAACAGCATTTTTGCATGGAACGCGAATGGATCTTTGCTTCCGAATTTCCCGATAAATTTGAATGAAGAGATAACCACTCCTCTTATAATTGAAGATGTCACGCGCACAGGCATAGCTGAAATTATAGTAGCTACTGCCGACCGTTCCCTCCACATTCTAAACTCAAGAGGGGAATCACTTCCGGGATGGCCGCAAGAAGTAAATGCAGTAATTTCAAGCCAGCCATCAGTTTTTGCATTTGGATCGGAGCGGATTGTTTTTGCGGCTGCTGAAAATACTATTCACGCCTGGAATATTGACGGTGAGATTAGAAATGGTTTTCCGCTTTTTATGGAAACGGCCGTTTACGGGGTTCCTGTTCTGCATGAAAACTACCTGCTGAGTGCCGGCAGAAACGGTAAGCTCTATGCCATCGGGTCATCTCCACTTTTCGCTGATACGCTAAGCACCGTTGTAAGAGACGACTCTCTGATGATACAGCAACTACAGGTCTCCGGCGGAAGCCTGAATGCAAGACCTCAAATAGAAAATGTACTTCTCAGAAATGAAGAAGGGTTTTATCGTGAAGATCTCATCTTACTTCAGAGCAGTAACGGATCAATATTTATGTATAATCTGGACGGAAAACTCCGCTTTACCAAGTCTATGGGGCAGCCTGCATCCGGCAGCTTTCCACCCGTCGTCCTCGACATAAACAATGACCAGCGAATGGATGTAATTTCGCTGGCTGATTTTGGACGCATGTATGCATGGGAAATACTTACGGAACAACGCTTGTATGATCTTCCGACGACCGGCATGAGTTACCCACTTATAACTGATTTATATGATGACGGAAACAAAGAAATTATTGCTCATACGCGGGAAGGCATCAGGTGCTGGACCATTTTGAGAACCCGAACAGAATCAGACCAGTAAGACGGATTTTGATTATTTAACAGTGCTAAGATTAAATTTCCATCAGAACGGTACATTATTGGGTTAAATATCTTAAAAAATGCCTGGACTATTAATTTAAATCTGTCACTTATAGATCCACTATTTTTCAGGCGTCTGGTTATTCCGGCTTGATGGAATTCCAAACTCTGTAATGAAGGGCTTTGCACCATCGGGCTACCTTCTGATGAGCGTTGACCATACATAGAATAGTGGAAATTATAGAACTCTAAACCGTGTTTTTAGTGGCAGAACCCCGCATCGGACCTTTGCGCTGAGCTATGTTAATTGAATCATTAGTAACAAACAGATAAACTAATATCTCTTGATCATTCAGATTCAGGTCACGCAAA
>Ga0306867_1000797_pt1 | contig 16515 bp, 17 predicted proteins | sample AntRauTorckE6831_FD_190432 | JGI IMG/M metagenome (GOLD analysis project Ga0306867, IMG submission 190432) | Saline lake microbial communities from Rauer Islands, Antarctica - Metagenome Torckler E6 #831 (v2) (version 2) | ecosystem: Environmental > Aquatic > Non-marine Saline and Alkaline >... | reverse complement strand
AGTGAAATGACAAATCTGTTTAATATTAAAATAGAGGATATTATGACCGTGTAGCTACAGAATCATAAAAAATACCCGTTATAAACCCTGTTAAACCTCGTTTCTTTCAAGTAAGTTCCGTTTAATCAATTTGAATGCCGCAGGTTTCTTTGATATTTTCGGCTACCATCTCATTCAGGTATTTCACCACCTGCGTATCGCTGATGGGTGTATCTTCAAGCACCTCTTTCACCTCTCTGGTGTTGAAGACATATTCTCCCTGGTCTGTGATACAAGTGAAGATAAAATCCGTCTTTGGAGTTCCTGCCGCCAGTCCTACCACCGTATTGACAAGATCGCCCACAGGGGGCCTGTCGATATGGTTGAGACTAAAGGATGCATTTACCATGGTTCCGCTTTTTTCTGCCGAGGAGATAGCGAACTGTCCTTCGCACCGTTCAGCATTTTGTTTCAAAAGCGGGATGCCCAGCCCAACCTTACGGGTATTGCGTGTTGTGGTGTAAGGGTCAGTGACATTTTCCAGCGTGGCTTTATCCATTCCATCACCATTATCTTTTATAACAAGCTCCAGTTCATTTTTCTGAACATTTTGCACGAAATAGATTTCTATTAAAGTAGCACCTGCTCTTATAGAATTGTGCGCGATATCGAGGATATGCATGGCGAGGTTCTTCATGGTACGGTTTTCTTTTCAGCAAAAATAGTTTTAATCATAATACCGCACGGCCATCTTCACGGTGCAGCGCTTTTCTTATCTCCTCAAAAGAGGGCTCCTTAATGCTGAAGCGGGTGTTTACAGCACCTATATCCTCAGGGAAATGGGCATCGGAGCTGCGGATCAGGGAAAATTTGTTTAGGGCAGGATTATCGCATCTGAATTGTTCTTTGGTGATATGTTTTGAAATCTCCAGGGCATCTGCATTAATGGAGGGAGGGACAAAGCCCAGCTGGCTTGTGAGGCTGTAGGCGCTGCGGTTAACATGGGCGGGGATGAACAGGCCTCCGCGCCGGTGCACCTCTGCCTCCAGCTCATCTACCGACAGGGTGGTGGCGCTGATTAAGAGCGGTTCAATCTCCTGCAAAATCTCTTCCTCGCGGTTTACGATTACCTGGTGCCCGAAAAGCTCCGGTTTGTTGGTGACCCTCCTGAGGGTTTTATCCAGCAGCAGCTGAAAGTTGTTGAGCAAGGCAAAGGATGGGAAAAAGGCAAGGCAATGAGCATCTTCGCGAGTGGTAACCTCTGCTCCGCACAGCACGAATAGCTGATGCTGCGAGGCTATTTCTGATACAACACGGCAATGGCCGGTGTGGTTATGATCGGTGATACCGATGATGTCCAGATGCTTTTCCTTTGCTTTGTTTACGATGGTTTTGGGCGCCATGTCGAGGCTGCCGCAAGGCGAAAGGACAGTGTGTATATGGAGGTCGGCGCTGTATTCTGTCATCATCGTTACAAATATCTGGCATTAAGCATTATCATGAGGGATCCGATAAGTACCCCCATGGAAACCCGCTTGCAGTTAGCCTGTTTGTTCCTGCAGCAGCCGGTAAATTTTTCCTGCCGTTTCGAACGCTTCCCCTTGCGTGGTGAGGATAGGAATACCTTCCTCATCACTTTGTTTTTTGGTGTCCTCATCGGGTTGGAGCCCTTTTACAAGAATAACAGCAGCAAGCTCCTTCAGAGACGCTATTGCCATGATATTTTTGTGGGTTTGCAGTGTAATCCAAACCTGGCCCTCGACGGCATTGCCCATAACATCGCTGAGCAAATCACAGGCATATCCCCCTTCAATAATCCGGCTTAATCCCTGATGGCCACTAACAATCTTCATTTCCTGTTTTTCGGCTAATTCGGCTACTTTCATTTGTTTATTATTATCTGTGAAGTGTTTTGCATTGTAATAATTTTCATCATTACCGATAGCTATCGGGATGAGTGTCTTAAAATATCTCAGGTATTGCCTGTTTGATCTGTTTAAAATTAATGACAATGCTGAGATTCACATCGTATTTTTAATCATGTTTCCCGATTTTGTCGGGATGTCTGGTAATACCAATTATCTCAGGCATTGTCTGTTTCATTTTTTGTGTCTGTATGTATTTATTCTGTTCTTTCCCCAGATTTTCTCGATACGGTTGCGGGCATCTTCCTTGTTTTCAGCATCCTCTATCACTTTCATGCTCTGAATAAAGATGCAGTCGTCCAGGGTGGCGTTGCCATGCACAATATCTTCGGCCAGCGACAGGCAGGAGGGGGCGCCGCAGGCGGCACAATCGAACAGCGGAAGCACCTTCATCAGCTCGCTGCGCTCTTCCATCTTCTCCATCGCCTTCATCATATTCTCGTCGAGCTTTTCGATAGAGCGTGGTTTAATGGGCTCCACCAGCTTCATTTTTTTTCTGATAAAGGCGGCATAACTCATCATCGGGTCATCGGAAACGCTTTTTTGGTTATTTTGCTGGATTTGCTGTGCCCTCTTCTCCATCTGTTCTACCGTAAGGAACCTGTTGTTTACGTTGAGGACACCTCCGGCACAGCTTTCATCGCAGGCCCGCAGCTCCAGAAAATCGATATCTGACACCTCTTCATTTTCCAGTTTTTCCAGAAATTCCATAACGTTACTGATTCCGTCAATAGCAAGGCTGCGCCCGGGGATGACCCTCGACTCCCCTTTGGTCAGGCTCCAAAGAATGCCATCGGAAGAAAGGTTGTTTGCCACCGGCACCCGGCAGGTGGTGCTTTTGTTATTTTTTATCTTATGAAGCAGCTTGTTATACAGCGAGTTCATATTGATGACGCCATTGATAAGCTGATCTTTTTCGCCTACAGGACTTTTTACCGCCGCAATTTTGGCGGCACATGGGGTGATATAAAAAATTCCGAAGTCTTCTTTGCTGTATCCCTTGTCTTCCATCTGCTTACGGTAATAGAGTGCTGCGATGTCGAAAGGGGGTTTGAGCAACATCATATGGGAGGTCAGCGAAGGGAATTTCACCTGGATAAGCCGCACAATGGCAGGACAAAAGGTAGAGATTACCGGCTTGTTTTCCTTATGATTCTGCTGGTATTTTATAGTTTCTTCTTTGAGCAGATCCACGGCATGCTCCACTTCAAAGACGTCTGTGAACCCTACTTCGAGCAGTGTGCTGTAGATCTGCTCAGGGGGCAGTCCTTCAGGAAACTGATTCACAAGTACGGAAGGGATGAGGGCAATGCGGTGTTTGTAATTGAAAATTTCCCCGAAGTCATCTTCTTCAATACGGATAGCGCTTACCGGGCAGGCTCTGAAGCACTCCCCGCAATCCACGCACCTGTTGGCCAGCAACACTGCTTTTCCATCACGCAGGCGCAGGGCTTCAGTGGGGCACACCTTCATGCAGTGCGTGCACCCTATGCATAGCTCTTTGTCGATTTTCAGTGCGTGGTGGAATACGTCCATCAATTTAATATTTATGTGTTGTTTAGATAGTTGACGATATGCACTTTAGTGCCTCTGCCAACTTTACTGTCCAGATCCAGCACATCGGTATTTTTCTTCATATTCGAAAGCCCCATTCCAGCACCAAAGCCCATTTCCCGCACCTTGTCGGAAGCTGTGGAGTAACCCACCTCCATGGCTTGCTCAATGCTTTCAATTCCCGGCCCTTCATCTTGCAGCAGGATATCAATCCGCTGGCTGTTAATATCTGCCGTAATTGTTCCTCTGTAAGCATGGGCCACAATATTAACCTCTGCCTCGTACAGGGCCACCACCGTTTTTTTGATAAGCTTACCGTCAACATTCAGCTGCTTCAGTATTCGCTTGATCTTACTTGAGGCGGTGCCTGCATTAGAAAAATCTCCTCCTTCGACTGTGAACTCAAATTTCATCTATCGCCTTCTTAAAATAATGGCTTCAGCCCGCCACCGTATAATATACCGGACGTCTTAAACATTGAAAACGCAGTTTCAATGAGCACCATATCATTTTCCCGGGCTAAAGTAACCATTTCGTTGCTCACCTTTTTGTCTCTGACAAAAATGATGACAGCAATATCCGACATTTCTGCCGTTCTGATAACCTGCGAATTGGCTAAGCCCGTAATCAAAGCCAGATGATCGGAGCTGGTGGTCAGCACATCACTCATCAGGTCGGAGGAGAATCCGTAATGAATTTCCTGGCTAAGCAGGTGTTGCCCGCTTACCAGGGTGCCTTCCACTGCGCTCACAATCTCTGATACTTTCATTTTTAACAACTGTTTGGCTGTCCACTGCCAGCCTGTTAACAACAATATTTATAACAACACAACAAAAATACAACCATCCTTATAAACTTCCAAGAGAATTGTGAAAAAAGTAACAATGTTATTGCAATAACAATAAATTTAGAATGCGTATAAATAACCGGAGGGGAATGCCGGAGAGGCTGGTCCTGCAGAAAAACAAGTAACTCCATTTTGACAGGTTATTCTGGTATCCTCGCAAAGAGAAATACCAGTGTTGGCAAAAGAGACTTGAGATGGGCATTTGATGGCTGAATTGTTTTTGTGTGCGCTATTCTTTTAGTTTGTGCGCTCTCCCGGAAGAAAAATGGTGAGGATATTTCTTCGGCATCAGAAACGTATTATCAACGAGCAGTTTAGCAGTCAAGCATTGCATACACCAGCCAGCCATTCGTTCAAAGATTTTTGATCAGCGAAAACCCATTCAATAGGTTCTCTTTATGCTAATTTGGATATTGGAATTTGAAATTCTGTAGCGTATATGAGATACTTATTGCGCCTGTCTCTCTGCCTATCATTGTGCATCGGAAAAAGCCATTCCCTCAATCGTTTCCGTAAAGAATCATTTTAAAACAGAAAACTGTTCGGATTGTGAGATGTTATCTTGCAGCATTAATGCTATTAAAATGATGGAAAACAATAAAAGAAAAATGCTTGCTTTAGTGGCTCACAACTCCAAAAAGCATAAGCTGTTAGAGTGGACAAAGAAGCATCATAAGGATTTGGCTGATTATGATTTAATAGGTACCAGTAACACAGCCGCCCTTTTGAACAATGTGTTGGATTTGAATGTGAAACCCCTGGGGCATGGCCCTAATGGTGGTGATATCCTGATGGCGGCAGAGATCCTGAACGGAAAAGTGGGAGGGATCGTGTTTTTGATCGATGTGGAAAACCCGCATGGCCATGAGCATGATATTCAAACGTTAATACGCACGGCAGTGCTCAACAATGTACCTATTGCCCTGAATGAGTCTACGGCAGACTACCTGGTTTCCAGAGATGAGATGTAAACCCTGGAAGGCTGAACAAAATTATGAGAGCTTAATGATAAAAAAAGACCGCCTGGTAGTGCGGTCTTTTTTTCTGATTCCTGTCAACTCATCTAATACCGTTTTCTTGGCTTATAGTGGGTGTGCAGCAGGTCGTGCGATTTATGGCTGAGGGGTTCACCCAGGAAATCGGCATAGATAGCCTGTATTTCCGGATTTTCGTGCGACTTGCGTATCGGCATGTCACCATCCTCTTCATAAATAGCTTTAGCTCTTGCCTCGCGAATTTCAGGACTGGTAGGTATCGGCTGTCCTCCGCCGCCCAGGCATCCTCCGGGGCAACCCATTATCTCTATAAAGTGATAATCGGCTTTTCCGCTCTCCACTTTTTGCATTAATGTTTTGGCATTTGCCAGGCCGTGTGCAATAGCAATTTTCAGTGTTACGCCTTCCAGGAAACTCCATTCGGGTTTGGCGCCTTTAATTTCTATGGCTGCATCGCGCACCCCTTCCATACCTCTTACCGGAGTAATATTCAGGTTCTGGAAAGGCACCTCCTGGCCGGTGACAATCTCATAAGCTGTTCGCAGCGCTGCTTCCATTACGCCGCCGGTAGCTCCGAAGATAACTGCGGCACCTGAGGATTCTCCCATGATACTGTCATAGCGCTCATCCTCCAGCTTGGTAAATTCTATACCGGCTTGCTTAATCATCATGGCCAGCTCGCGCGTAGTAATCACATAATCCACATCCTGATAGCCGCTGGCGCGCATCTCGGGACGCTCTGCCTCGAACTTTTTCGCTGTGCAGGGCATTACGGAGACTGACACGATATTTTCGGCCTTCATACCCTTTTTCTGAGCATAATAGGTCTTTGCCAACGGGCCAAACATTTGCTGTGGTGACTTACACGTTGACAGGTTGGGAAGGAGCGATGGGAACAAATGCTCCTGGAACTTGATCCATCCCGGGGAGCAGGAAGTCATCATAGGCAGGGATACAGAATCGTCTTTTTCCAGCAATGCTTTTTTCAGCCTTGTCAGCAGCTCGGTACCTTCTTCCATAATTGTCAGGTCGGCCGTAAAATCCGTATCCAATACCGAGTTGAAACCGATAGCTTTAAGTGCGGCCACCATTTTTCCTGTAACTCTTTGTCCGGGAGATATCTCCAGGTCTTCACCCAGTCCTATACGCACAGCGGGAGCTGTTTGCACTACGGTATGAATATTCGGGTCGTTGATGGCATCCCATACGTTATCGATATAAGTGCGCTCGGTGAGTGCCCCGGTAGGACAGCGGTTGATGCACTGTCCGCAGTTGGTGCAGACCACGTCGTCGAGTGGCTTATTCAGGAACGTGGAGATGCGTTGATGATCGCCTTTGTGGACCACCGCCAGGGCGCTTACGGCCTGAAGCTCTGAACAGGTACGTACGCATCGCTGACAGCGGATACACTTGCTGTCGTCTTTTTGTATGGAAGGGGAAGAGATGTCTGGTATTTTATCCTCTTCATGCACCAGGTCCAGGAAAACATGGTCGCCCACGCGATATTCCGAGGCTAGTTCCTGCAACTCGCAATGTCCGTTTTTAAAACATTTGGTACAGTCGGCATTATGTTCCGAGAGCAGCAGTTCTATCACATGTTTACGGGCTTCACGAACTTTGGCGCTGTTGGTGGAGATGTCCATCCCTTCGGCCACAGGGGTGGCACAACTTGCTGTGAGGGCTTTACCTCCCTTTTGCTCTACCAAACACACCCGGCAGTTGCCGGCAACGTTGAGATCGGGATGGTTACAGAGCGTAGGTATTTTAAAATTTAATTTCTTCGCGGCATCCAGAATAGTAGTTCCTTCTTCCACGGATACCGTTTTGTTATTTATTTTGAGGTTGACTAAATATTTCTTACTCATGATTTTCTTTTTTTATGATGATGAATCTATGCTGATTAATAGATAATTTCTTCTCTGAAGTTATCCACGATGGTAGTGAAAGGATTAGCTACCGATTGCCCAAGACCACATTTTGCGGACAATTTCATGTTAACGGCCAGTTTTTTCATATCTTCGAGGTAATCGGGCTTTTTGTCACCTTTCTTAACGGCTTCTATTCCTTTTAGCAGCTGTTGGCACCCTACACGGCATGGTGTACATTGCCCGCAGGATTCTTCCGTAAAGAACTCAAGATAATCGTGCAGCACGTTATACATGGAACGGGTGCTGTTAAATATCATCATCGAACCACCCGTAGGGATACCTTCGAATCCTATAACTGTATCTTCCAGCAGTTTGCGGGGTATGCAGTGTCCGGAGGCTCCGCCAACCTGTACGGCTTTGGTGTCGCCGTCGCCAAATTCATCTACAAATGTCTTAAGGGGCATGCCCAGCTCCAGCTCATAAATGCCCGCTATTGGGGTGTCACCGGATACGGAGAATACTTTAGAGCCTCGTGAGTCGGATGTGCCCAGCGACTTAAATTTTTCCGGGCCCAAATCACATATCATAGTGGTATACACAAGCGTTTCCACGTTGTTAATAACCGTGGGCTTGTAGTTGTATCCTGATACGGTGGGATAAGGAGGCTTGTTGCGGGGCTCTCCGCGCTTGCCTTCCATGCTCTCGAACAAAGCGCTCTCTTCGCCACAGATATATGCGCCACTACCCGATTTTATTTTTATTACAAAGTCAACCCCAATATCTTTCAGGTGCTTGTTAAACTTGTCGATTTTTTCATTGAGCGTTTTCAGAAGAAAGTTATACTCTCCTCTGAGATAAATGAAGCCCTCATGGGCGCCGATAGAATGGCCACAAATAGCCATTCCTGCAAAAACCTTTTCGGGCACCTGGTCCAGGATTTCCCGGTCTTTGAACGTGCCGGGCTCTCCTTCGTCGGCATTGCATATGACGTATTTAGGAGTAGCGCTTTCATTTTTTGTGAATTTCCATTTGAGGCCCGTGGGGAAACCGGCTCCGCCGCGTCCTTTAAGGCCTGAGTCTATAATGTCGAGAATGATATCATCAGCTTTGCGTTTTACGGTACGGTCGAGTACTTTTATTGGATCGCAATGCTCACATTCAAATATTATATCTACTTTTTTAAGATTTTTTGTTTCCATCAGAATTTACTTTTTTATCGATTAAAAATGCGTTGAATTATTTGGTTTTTCGAGCATATTCATGAATGACATCCAACGCCTTATCTACCGTCAGGTCGGGATAGACATCATCATTTACCAGCATAACCGGGCCTTTGTGACACCAGCCCAGGCAGTTGGCCGAAAGCAGGGTGAATTTTTTGTCGGAAGTTGTTTCCCCGACTTTGATATTCAGCTCTTTTTCCAATGCATTAATAATCTCATCCTTGCCTTTCATGTGGCAGGTGATAGTTTTGCATATTCTGACAATATTTTTTCCCCGGGGGATTGTATCGAGGAAAGTATAAAAAGATGCAGTGCCATAGACTTCTGCTGATGATAAATCGAGTGCTTCAGCAATTTTTAGCATAGCTTCTTCAGAGAGCATCCGCTCTTCCTGCACCACACCCTGAAGCACTGGCATCAGGCTGTTACGGCTCTTGCCGTGGCTTTTTACAAGATTCTTGATTAATTGTTCTGTTGTTGACATTCGTCCTCCTTTGTTGTTATTGTATTGTTATTGTTTTAACAGTTGTTGCGCCAAAAGTAATATTTTTATTGTTATTGCTGTAACAATAATAACTATAAATTTTGTCAAATATTTAATTTCTATTTAGATTAAGTATAAAGACATAAAAAATTATATATCATTATATTTCTGTTTTTTTGGGAATATTACGAAAATCGATATATTTGTCGTTAAGATATTAATGTTATGGAAAAGAAGCGTTATTTTATGAAGCTGGCCTATAATGGCCACCACTACCACGGCTGGCAGGTGCAGCCCAATGCAGATACTGTTCAGGGTATGTTAAACCATGCTGTGGGCATGTTGCTCCGCGAAAAGGTGAATATGATTGGTTGCGGCAGAACCGATACAGGCGTGCATGCCAGCGAGTTTTATGCACATTTCGATCTGGACCAGGAACTGGGCGATGCTGCTGCTATACGAAATTTTGTTTTTAAGCTTAATAATTACTTACCCTGCGAAATAGCCATTTATGATGTTTTTCCGGTTCACCCGAATTCGCATGCCCGTTTTAGTGCTCTTACGCGCACTTATAAGTATTACATCACCAAAGAGAAGGATCCTTTTTATTTTGCCACTTCTTATTATTTTTATGGCGATTTGGATGTGACACGCATGAATGAAGCAGCGCATATTTTATTCAGCTATAAAGACTTTACCTCTTTTTCTAAAGTAAACACGCAAACCACTAATAATCTGTGTGATATATATCAGGCTGAGTGGAAAGAGGATGGTCACAGACTTGTTTTTACAATATCGGCTAACCGTTTTTTACGTAATATGGTGCGTGCTATTGTGGGTACGCTCATGGATATTGGGCAGCATAAACTTTCGGCGCTGGATATGCACCGTGTGATACAGGATCAGGAGCGCTCTGCTGCCGGTTTCTCTGCTCCGGCGCGTGGTCTTTTTCTGCACAAGATAGAGTATCCCGAAGCCCTTTTCAAAGGAGAGATGGTAGCCTCCGGCACTTTCACAGAGGAAAATGACTGAAAGAACCGGGTTAAATTTGCGATATTTATAAAACGGCGATGCAACGGCGTGCTGTTTTTTCTGTTTTGCGCTTCTCATATTTGTATCTGCCTGAATCAGCAATTTTGGTATAATTTCAATGTTTCGCTGAAGCTCACTTTGAAAACAATTGGTATGATTTTACCCCATAATTAGTGTTTGTCCATAATGTCCAATCTCTGCGTTGTTGCTCAAATTTTAAATCCTCGAATCCGCCGGCTGGCGGATTCGAGGATTTAAAATTTTCGCACGCCCCCGATAAAATGCGGGGCAGGCTTTGATCTTAAACATTATGAAGCAAACACACTCAGTTTATAGACAGAAACTAATTATAAGTTCAGTATAATAAGCATTTATTCCTTATCTGTCTTTTTTACGACCTTAATCTGGCCGAAGCTGTAGAAGCGGGTAAGATTTTTTTATTCTCTCCTTTCATTTCTTGCCGGCTAAGGCAACTAATCAGCATAAACCAACAAAAAAGCGTAATTATGAAAAAACAGTTTCTATTAATTTTAATTATCGTGTTAACGGCCTTAGTCTATACAAGCTGTAGTAAAGATGACAAAAAAGAGGAAGAGAACGACGATGAAGTGGCCGAAATCGCAGTAAACGATTACCCTGCGTACTTTCCGGGAGCCTGGAAAGACAGCTATGCCACAAGGTATTATTGTACTGACGGGACGTTTTATGTTGATTTCGACAACGGAAACAGTTCTGAAGGTTCATGGAACCTGTCAGGGAATGAACTTACCATGGATTATTCATCAGGTGAAACCTATGTGTATGTTTTTGAATATATGCTTGAAGATGAGTATAAAATTGTAGATCAGGAAAGTGGGAGCGAATATAATGCTACCCTGAGCAACGAAGATGGCTGCTACTGGCTGGATGTTGATGAGTATGATGATTATATGCCGGGCAGGTGGAAATATACCGATAATGATAGTGAAGAACACACCTATTGGCTGTGTGATGACAACACCTTCCATTTTGAATCGACAAAATGGCCTGATGATTATGGAACGTGGTCTGTGGATGGTGAAAACCTGATTGTTGACTGGAATAAAGGCATTGGTGAAAAGGCTGTAACTTACGATATAGATAAAATGCGCCCGGACTACCTTCTTATGCACAGGGGTGAATGGGAGTATGAGTGGAACCGTATATCTTCTGACGGGTGTTATGTGGCACCTGAAGGCAGTGTGGTATTTTTCCTTACGGAAGATTGTGGCTGTGGCGAGGTTACAGTGAGCATCAATGATGTAGAGCAGGGTACCATTAGCAGCTATTTTAGCGATGGCAATGTAGATTGCGGAACAGACGGAGCGTTGACCATTGACCTGGAGCCCGGTACATACAACGTGTATGCCGAGTGTCAGGGATTATATTGGGAGTTTACCACCACAGTAACCGATGGAGGTTGTGCTCAGGAAGAGCTGAGCTGTTCAAAAGCTTTCGCTAAGTAAATCTGTTACACAATGTTGCCGGAAATCGTTTCCGGCAACATTGTAATATTTGGAAAATATTGAAGCAAGTGCTACTTTTGCGGTGAGTAGTAATCTGAATTATTTCACGTGTATACAGCAGCAAAAAGAGGTGAGCAAATTCCTGAAGAGGCTTTCTCTGTAGAGCATGTTTATGAAGTTATCCGTAAGGTGGTGAATAAACTTATGTTGCACAGAGCCATCCCGCGAAGGGAGAAAGAAGATACCGAGCAGGAGTTGATAAGAAAATACCTGGAGAAGCAGGATAAAATAATGAACGCTTTTCAGGGTAATGCTAATGTTAATACTTATTTAACTGCAATATTATATCGTATGGCTTGTGAAGTAATTCGTTCAGATGTAAAAAACTGGGACCATGTCAGGGGGGAAGATCCTTCCGGCTTCTTTGCCAGGAAAGAGCTGTCATCTACGGTAGAAAACAAAATGGTGATAGAAAATGAAGCGGCTTATCTCGAAAAAGTCCTGTTACTTTTTGATGATGAAACCCCGCGGGTGATCTTGTTTTTAAAAGTGCTTTTTGGCATTGCTGTTTCTGCAGAAGATTTGAAGGCATATGATGCCGGTTATGCAAAGAAGGGCTTAGATAAGCTCCTGGCAGGCAAGCCATACAAACGAAACCAGGAAGCCTATGCAGTGCTGGAAGAAGTAGTGAAACGCTCTGAAAAACGGGCCGTGGGAGCGGATGCTATCCGCATTTGGCTTAACAAGCGTATGGATCAGGTTATTCAGCGACTTAATGGCACCATACAACGTTCTAATTATGACAGGAAAAGCTTCCGTATCCTTTTTGATTACGCCTACTCAAAAGACTATTAGTAATGAAACATTTAAGTGAAGAATATATAGCCCAGTATGCTGAAGCGCTTGCTCGTGGGGAGCAGGACTATCTGCCTGAGGAGATGCGGAAGCATGTGAAGGAATGCAACCATTGTGCCGACGAAGTGATGGCGGTGTATGAATTAATGGATACAGCAGCATCAGACGTCAGGCAGGGCAAGAAGAATAAGTTCAGTATGAAACCTGCCTACTGGGTTTCGATAGCAGCAGGAATTACTATTTTAATAGGAGTAGGGGGGTACATGATCTTTTATGGTGATAAACAGGTTGAAATGCCCGCCGTTGCTGAAAAAGAGGAAAATATTAGGCAAAGCGATGACCTGGCAGATGAGAGGGATACTTTAGACCAGGATACTACCAGAGCTATGCTGATTGCCGCTGATACACAAAAAAGGAAACCTCTTGAAGTTGCAGATGATAAGGCGAATAAGCCATTGCTGGCGCAGGCTTTTGAACCACATGAAGGGCTCGAGAAACTTGCTGCGCGCTTTGAAGGTGAATCGATGCGCTCCTCAGGGTTTAAAGTGGTGTCGCCGCACCAGATCATCGTGGATGGAGAAGAATCGATTAATTTTGAATGGTCGGCAGAACAGCATCAGCAATATATTTTCACACTGCTGGATAACAGTAACAGTATTGTTTTTGAAAAAACTGTTTCGCACAATGGGCATACACTTGAGGAGCCATTAAACTCCGGGCTTTATTACTGGAAGCTAATGAATGAGGATTTTGATTTACTGTATTGTGGTAAAATCAAGGTAAAATAGTGTCAGGCAGGGTCAACAAAGCAATCAAAAAACCCATCAGATAAAGCTGCAGATGGCGTTGTTTTATTAGTGACCTATTAAGATAAGCCCGCTCCAGTCCATCGGTAATTCTCCCTTTTCGAACATGTTAATTTTAGAAAACTGTAGCGCCTGCTTGTAAGATTTACCTTGAGCTATTTGTTGGTAGAATGTTGTGATCAATTGCATGGTTTTTTCATCATGCACTTTCCACATGGAAGCTATCAGGTGCGGTATTCCCGCATAAATAAAACCACGGGGCAGTGCGTAAATGCCTTCTCCTTCCATCACATTTCCGGTGCCGCTTTTGCAGGCAGATAAAACTACCAGGTTAGCCTGCAAATCCAGGGTAAAAAGCTCATTAATATAAAGAATTCCATCATTAGTACAGCCTTGAGGTGCATGCTCATTTTTATCAGCAGCAAAAAAGAGCCCTGACTGCTCCGGAGCCACTTTACTGGAAAAACCGTGAGTTGCAATGTGTAAAATTCCTGCCGGGGGTGTGCTGTGAAATTGCTGTTCTGTGGCTTTGTCGCCGCTAAACTGTTTTATACGCTTGTTTTGTTCCCGGTAAATTGCACCAATGATCTCTGTTTCCTCTACAGCATAGGGTAGCGGGGCGAGAAGATCATGACTGCCTCCTGCAAACATTTCGCTGTAATTATCCAGATCTTCACCCCTGAAGTCATTTCTCAAAGAAATTTGGGCATCCCCTGAGCTCCTGAATTCAGGAGCATAGCTCACCAAATCGTAGGCAGGCTCAAAGCCTGCATTGTTTTTAGATTCCAGCCATAAACGGGCCGAATAGTTATAAACCACGCTATGGGCATTTATTAGCGGGCGTTCCTGTCCCGGAATATTCAGCGCCTCAAAAGGGATATTAAAGAGCTCATTATCAGGGATAATGGTGATATGATCTTTGTCCTTCAGATATTTATATACAGGGCCCAGTAATAGCTCCGATAGTTTGCTCGTAGTCCATTGGGTTCCTGTTTTAATGTTCTTAAGGAAATCCCGGTAATGGCCCATAAAGTCCTCTCCCGCAATAATTTTCGATATCACGGTTTCTTCGTGGGTGCTGCAAAAAATATATATCTGATTATTAGCAATGGTGTATTCCAGCATCGCTTCATTTTCATCCAGGTTATCCCGCACTGTTGCTATATCTGCAGGGTTTAAGGTTAACTCGTTTGATTTAGTAGCCACCGCTTGTTGCATCTGCCGGTCTATAATTCCGGAAAGCCGTACCCTGGTTAGGAGGATCTCTTTGGCAAGGGTATCGGTAACGCCATTTTCCTGAAGGTTTTGTTTTTGAGATTTCAGCATGCTAAGATGCTTTTCCATTTTATTTCTTAACCTTTTCAGAGAATCCGTGCTGCCGGTTGCCGCTGCACGCATGGTATGCATCTGGTAGGCTAACATCTTGGCTTTGGTGGCAGTGGCAAAGTGATACATCGTGCCCGTCATCTCCTCTTCCGGGTATGCTTGCTGGTATTGCTCCAGGGTTTCAAGGGCTTTATTATAACCCTGACGGTTTAGCTTGATAAGTACCGGAAGGTTTTCAATGTTTACCAACTGCTGTAGCTGATTCACTAAAGTATCCATCACGGCATAATGCTCTCTGGACATCTTAAGCCACTTATTGCCGGAGGTTGTGGCATACAGGTGTTCAAAATAGGATATCTTTTCCATCAGGCCCTGTAATACGGCGTTGACATTAGTGTTGTTGGTAAGGTCTTCGGGCATGATTGAGTAGTGCAGGGTATCTTCGGTGCCCGGGTAATTGGTCAGGATAGATTTCTGGATATTCTGTAAAGCCTTTTCATAATCCTTGTCATAAAAGTAAATACCCGCCAAATGATAAAAGTCGCCACCGGTGTGCTGGCTCTTTATTCCGGTTAGCTTTTGGTGGATGGCTAATGATTTTTTTCGTGTGGTAATGGCTGAGTCTATCGATCCGTTGAGCAGAAGGGCTCTGGAGAGGTTGCCACAGACTTTGGCGAGGGCCTGTTCGGGAGGGTTGGGTAAGGAGGTGACAGCGTCATAGGCTGCTGAAGCATATTTCAGGGCGCTATCAGCTTGGCCAGACATGTTATAGTTTGTCGACAGGTTGGCATAGAGCTGCAGCTCCAGCATAACATCGTTAAGCTGCCGGGAATGGTATATGCTAATAGCTTTTTTCAGGACAGGTGTAGCTTTGGGTGGTTGCCCCTGCGAAAGGTAGTTTTTTCCTAATACCTGATAGCCTTTGATTAAAAGCGTGGCCGAGGAGTGATCTGAGGCTTCAAGAATTTCCAGCCCCTGGTTGACCAGCTCAAAAGCAAACATAGTTTTCGAAAAGGCCAGCAGTTCGGCATAATTTACGTAGTGCTCAGCAAGGACACTGTCCGGAAGATGGTGGTATCCATACTCAAGAAACTTTGCCAGATAATGATAACCTTTAGGGCTTTGCGTGGCCAGGTATGAAGTGGCCAGCAGGTCACATGCTTCTGCCTCTTCTGCGGTCGCGGGAAAATCTTCTTTATCCTCGGCATAGGGAGCGATAAGCTCTATGATTTTTCGATAGCGGCGTTGCTGAAGGTGCGTTTGGCTTTCATGAAGCAGACTGTCAGGAATAGTTTGAAATGCGCTATGAAACGAGGCTCCTCCTTCATATGATGCTGCAGATGCAGAAAGAACAGAGCCCGCAAAAATAATAATACCCGTTACAAATGTAACGATGAATACCTTATGTAGCATAGCAAATGATTTAGTTGTACAACATCGCTAAAATATGAATTTTTTTTAACTATCTATGAGTTCAGTTTAAAAAGTTCGTGGGTTTATAAGTTATGAATTTGAAAATCAAGAATTTATTTAAAAAATGCATTTCCCATACCATACTAATAATCATTATATTATGTCATTTAATAAAAAAATTGACTCTTTTTAGACCCACCTCATCTATATTTATTTACAAATTGTGCCAAAAAGATACCGATTGAGATACATAAATTGGACGGAGAAAAATAATACCGATTACTATTTGAATTGCGCCTTTAGTTCCCCAGGCCTTTGGCGGGGCAGGCGTTTCTCTCCTAAAGGCACTTCAATTATGTATCGGCATAAATCATTGCAAAAATCAATGCCGAAAGCTTTCGGTAGACTTTAAGCGCAATTTGATTTGCAATTGGTGTAATTTCAATGTTTCGCTGAAGCTCACTTTGAAATACAATTAGTATAACTCAAAAAATTGGTCTGATTTGAGTATACCTCCATCCAATAGGTTTGAGAAATTACAAGGTTCTTATAGTAAAGGAATTAATACCAATGGAGGATTGTATTTAGGTGGATTGATAATTAGTGTCTGTCCATAATATGGCTCCAAATTTCGGATAATTGCTCCGGAAGTTGGCCAAAAATAGGATTTTCCGTACCGAACACGCCCGAAATTTGTTAAACTGTTATATATTGTTGACATAAT
>Ga0306867_1000790_pt1 | contig 16555 bp, 12 predicted proteins | sample AntRauTorckE6831_FD_190432 | JGI IMG/M metagenome (GOLD analysis project Ga0306867, IMG submission 190432) | Saline lake microbial communities from Rauer Islands, Antarctica - Metagenome Torckler E6 #831 (v2) (version 2) | ecosystem: Environmental > Aquatic > Non-marine Saline and Alkaline >... | reverse complement strand
GAGGGTGGCAATGAGATCTGCAAGGGCCGCATGGCGCCCGGAGTGGTCGATCAGGTTCGATGTGCCGGGGACGGAAAAAGCAAGAATAATGGCGCTTATCGCGAGCACAACAACGAGCTCGATCAGCGTAAAGCCGGATTCACAGTTTTTATACATTTGATACTTCCCTGTAATGATGTTAAAAAGTGACGTTAAAAACGCCGCTGGAACATCCTGTTCCAGCTAATCGTAATTAATAGTGTATCAGGAATTTTGGACCTGAACCTGTGAACCGGTCACTCCATCCCTAACTTTTTCAACTTATACCGCAACGCCCGAAAACTGATCCCTAACCGTTTGGCTGCCGCTGTCTTGTTCCAGCGCGTTGCTTCCAGCGCCTTCTCAATAGCCGTGCGCTCAATGGTTTCCAGGTAACCCTCCAGATCCATTTCACCTTCCGGTACGTTCGCCGTCCCGGCACTATGTTCCGTAAGCCTCGCATCACCAGATGATCTGTTCTCCGGCATGATCGGCGCGTTCCCCAGGTGCAGGTCGTCTTCGCCGATCAGTTCCGCATCGCACAGGGTAAACGCCCGTTCCAGGATATTTTCCAGCTCCCGAACGTTGCCGGGAAAATCGTAGGCTTTTAGTCGGGAGATGGCCTCTGTGGTCAACGAGGCGGGTTCGCATTCGTAGTCCCTGGCAATACGGCCCAGAATGTGGGTGGCGAGTAGTTTGATGTCGTCGGGGCGATCCCGAAGGGCAGGTACCGCAAGTTCGATCACGTTGATGCGGTAGAACAGATCCTGGCGGAAATCCCCGGACTGAACCAGTGCGGGCAAATCTTTGTGGGTGGCGCTGAGCACCCGGATGTCGACCGCGGCTTCTTTGGTTTCACCGACCGGTCGCACGGCTTTTTCCTGGATGGCGCGCAACAGTTTGACCTGCATGGCCAGTGGTAGGTCTGCGACTTCATCAAGAAGGAGGGTGCCGCCGTCGGCGGATCGGAACAGGCCTTCCTTGTTGTCGGTGGCGCCGGTAAAGCTGCCTTTTTTATGGCCGAAGAATTCGCTTTCCATCAGCTCGGAAGGAATCGCGCCGCAGTTGACGGCAATGAACGGGCTCTCGCGCCTGGGGCCCTGCAGGTGAATCATCCGCGCTACCAGTTCTTTACCGCTACCGGATTCCCCGCTGATAAACACCGGCGCCTGGCTGCGGGCAAGTTTTCGCACCTGGCTACGCAGTCGTTTGATTTCCGGCGAGTTGCCCAGCAGCAAGCCGGGATCGTCGTCCGATTGCTCTGCATCGAGAGCGGGCTCCGAGAGTTTGAGTGCACTATTCACCAACTCCCGCAGGCGAGGCAATTCCACGGGCTTGGATACAAAATCAAAAGCACCTGCTTTCAGCGATTCTATAGCCGTTTCCATGTTGCCGTAGGCAGTGATGACCGCCACCGGCGTGGCAGGCGCGTGTTGTTGAATCCATTGCACCAGTTCGATGCCGTTGCCATCCGGCAGGTTCATGTCGGTCAGGCAGAGTTGCGGTGCGTGTTCTTTGAGCAGGCTTTTGGCGGTGCCAACATCCGGCGCGGTCAACGTGTTAATGCCCATTCGGCTGAGAGTGATTTCAAGCAGGTCGCGGATGTCGGGTTCGTCGTCGACAATCAGGGCTGTGTGTTTGGTCATTAGCGTGGAGTTGGCTCCGTGTCGTGGTCAGGCTTTTGCTATTTTTACTATCAGGGTGTCCGGCGTATCAGATCATTCGCCCATGATGGGCAAAGGTAATGCGGAAACAGCAGCCAGGATTTTTATTATCCACCAGAGACAGATGGGCTTGATTAGATTCGCACAGTTCCCGGGCCAGATAAAGGCCCAGGCCGGTGCCGCTTTTGTCTGTGGTGAAGAAGGGCTCGAAAATGGAACCGCGGTTTTCCTGGCCAATGCCAACCCCGAAATCGCGAACGTCGATGTACGTGCGTTCACCGTCAGCGGTGGCCCCCGCGTGTAACTCGACTTTCGGCTGGCCGATGCTCTCCTGGCTGTAACGCAGTCCGTTATCACACAGATTGACCAGCACCTGTTCCAGCTGACTGACGTCGAAGCGCGCCTGTGGCAAACCATCCTCGATTTCCAGCTGGATAACGGGTGGATTTTCGGCCGCTCCGTCCAGCGTTTGCAGGTAGTCATCCCGGAACGTCCGCAACCACTGGTCAACCTGCACCAGGTCGCTGCTTGCCTCCCGCCGTCGGGAGAGGTCAAGCACATTCTCGATAATGCCATTCACCCGCCGCGAGTGGCGTTGAATGATATCCAGCATTTTGCGATCGCCATCGTCCAGATGTTCGGATTCCCGCATCAGCTGTGAGGCGTGGCTGATGGCGCCCAGAGGATTGCGGACTTCGTGGGCTATTCCGGCGGTCAGCCGCCCGAGCGAAGCCAGCTTCATCTGTTGGGCCTGCTGGGTGACTTTGCTCAGGTCGTCAATGAATACCAGAATCTGATCGCCCCGTTCCTGGTCCAGTTGGGCGAAATTCGCCTGTACCATGGGGGCCGTTGGCATTGCCTGAAACGGCTCGCTGCGGCCCCTCGGGTTTTTCAGCCAGCTTTCCAGGCCGCGGCGAAGGGGTGTGGGCAGAGTGCGGCCCCGGCTCAGGGTCTCTTCATCGGGGGCAGAGCCAAACAGTAGTTCTTCAGCCGCGGCATTGGCCAGCCGGATGGCGCCATAGCGGTCGAGTACCAGAATACCGGTGCGCATGCGCCGAATGATCTGTCGATTGATCTGTTCCAGTTCAGCAATGCTTTTTGCTCTGGAGCTGGCCAGGGCTTCGCTTCTCAACATGCGTCGTGAGACATATTGAAGAATGAAAGCGGCGGCAAAATACAGAATGCCAAGTGATCCGGCTCGTACAATCTCGTCAGCCGAGTAGAACATGTAAAGTACAGACCAGACAGCGATGCCCAGAGAGCAGATGGCGCCAAGGGCGGCATAAAAGGTGCCAATCCGGGAAGGGGTCAGAATATTGCCCGCCGCCACGGTTACGATTACCAGGTTCGCAAGCCCGCTGGTCATCCCGGTGCTGGTCAGCAGAAGTCCGTGCAATATCAGGATATCCATCAGAATGGACAGAACGATGTGCCGGTTGCGCGGTTGAAAACCGGCCAGAAGAACCAGTGCAACAAACAGGTTGAGGGCGAGGTAGCCAATGATCCCGGCATGATAATACTCGGCTGCCCTCAAGCGGCTGTCGAATTCAGTGGGTTCTATGAACAACAGCGCCACCAGTAATACGCTCAGAACTACGCGGTAATGATTGTAAATCCGGAACAGTCGCGCCCGCTGACGGCTGGGCTGCGCGCCAGCGGCGATGCTGGGAGTTTGCTGTGAGGCGTTTTCCATGATTCGTTCGTATCCCGGAAGAATTCTTGGGCATTGGGAGGTTATAATAGCCTTTTAACGGCAATGAGTTACAGGAGCGGTGGTTTATGTCTGCGCAATCCGGTCAGTCACTTGCAACGCTTAGGGTGGTAATGGCACAGCTCGATTTTCTGGTGGGCGACATTCCGGGTAATACCCGCAAAGTGATTGACGCTGCCCATCGCGCCGAAAAGGAACTGGCCGCCGATATTGTCGTCTTTCCGGAGCTCTGCCTGACCGGTTACCCGCCCGAGGATCTTTTGCTGCGCCCCAGCATGGACCTTCGGATTTCCGAGGCGCTGGAAACCCTCCAGTCTGAACCCCTTGGCCCCGCCATTGTGGTCGGTGCGCCGGTCCGGCAGGACCGTCTGTTGTACAACGCCGCTCTGGTCATCGATCAGGGCCGGATCACTGGCCGTTACTTCAAGCGCTTTCCGCCGAATTATCAGGTGTTCGATGAAAAGCGGTATTTTGCAGAGGGTCGGGAGGTTCTGGTACAGGATATTCGCGGAGTGCCGGTGGGGCTGACCGTTTGCGAGGACATCTGGACTGACGGGCCCGTCGAAGAGGCCGCTGCGCAGGGCGCGAAGCTGATTCTGAATATTAATGCCTCGCCCTATGACATCGGCAAACAGGTCCGCCGTAAGGCGCTGCTGGAGCGCAAGTCCGGTGAAAACCGGGTCGCTATTGCCTATGTGAATCTGGTGGGCGGCCAGGATGAGCTGGTATTCGATGGCGGTTCCATGGCCTTTGATCATTCGGGCGTGCTCTGCGCCGAAGCGCCGCAGTTCAGTGAGGGCCTGTTTCCGGTGGATCTTGTTTGTGAGCACCACTGTCAGCCGGTCGCCCTGCCAGCGATTCCGGAACCGTCGGTGGAAGAAAATGTGTACCGTGCCCTGGTTCTTGGCGTGCGGGATTACGTCAACAAGAATGGCTTCAAGTCGGTTGTGCTGGGCCTGTCGGGGGGCATTGATTCGGCTGTCACCCTGGCGGTGGCGGTGGATGCGCTCGGCGCTGACCGGGTTCGGGCGGTGATGATGCCTTTCCGTTATACCTCTGATATGAGTATCGAAGATGCCGAACTGGAAGCCCGGGCTCTGGGAGTTCAGTACGATGTGTTCTCCATTGAACCCATGTACGACGCTTTCATGGAAACCCTGGCCGCACCTTTTGAGGGAACAACCCCCGATACCACCGAAGAAAACCTGCAGGCCCGGCTAAGAGCGGTACTGCTGATGTCGCTGTCGAACAAGTTCGGGGCGCTGGTGCTTACCACGGGTAACAAGAGCGAAATGGCCGTGGGTTACTCCACGCTTTATGGAGATATGGCTGGCGGCTTTGATGTGTTGAAAGATGTGCCGAAAACGCTGGTATTCAAACTGGCGTGGTACCGTAACCGTGTTGCGCCGGTGATTCCGGAGCGGGTGATTACCCGGCCGCCCTCAGCGGAACTGGCTCCGGACCAGAAAGACGAAGACAGCCTTCCGGGGTATGATGTTCTGGACCAGATTCTGAATTTATACGTGGAGCGGGATTGGAGTGCAGATGCCATCGTCGCTCAGGGATTCAACCGCGAAGACGTGGACAGGGTGGTTCGCCTTGTGGACATCAACGAATACAAAAGGCGCCAGGCCCCGATCGGCGTGCGCATCACTGAACGGGGTTTTGGCAAGGACCGCCGGTATCCAATTACGAACGGATGGAAAAGCGGCATGTAGGCCGGCCGCTGGGTATTATTCGTCGCCCATCAGGCCGAATGTCACTACGCTGGCCAGGGAACGGTCTTCGCTGTTGAGAATGTCGGATTCGAATTCGCCCTGCTCATTAAACGCATCGCTCTCCGGGAAGTTCTGCTTCAGCATGGCCACGGCATCCGAGGCACCCTTTTTCAGGTCAAGAAAGCGGAAAGTTTCGGCCAGGATGATCAGGGCATCCTCCACCGGCGGGGTAGACGGGTAGTTTTCAATCAGATAGCGCGCCCGGGTATTGGCCGCAAGGTAGGCTTCGCGGCTGATGTAATACTGGGCTGACAGAAGCTCCAGACTGGCCAGGCGGTTGCGGATGGCAATCATCCTTTGTCTGGCATCGGGGGCGTACTCGCTGCCGGGATAGCGATTGAGAAGTCCCGAAAAATCCTGGAAGGCCTGGCGCTGCTCACCGGGGTCGCGGGCTTCAACATCAATGGGCATATAGCGTGCGCCAAGACCAATATCAAGATTGTATGAGGCTAGCCCCCGCATATAGAGAGCGTAATCGGCGTGCTCGCTCTGGGGGTTCAGGCGCAGGAAGCGATCGGCCGCGGCCCGTGAACCTTCAAGGTCCAGGTTCTGGTAGCGGGCATAGATCAGATCCAGTTGGGCCTGCTCGGCATAGCGCCCGAAGGGATAATAGGTTTCCAGAGCATCGAGATTGGTTTCAGCCTCGTTAAAATTGCCGGCGTTCATGGCATCACGAGCATTCTCGTAATAGATCTCTTCCGCGAGCACTTCTTCCTGTGACTTGGAGGCACAGGCACTGATCAACAGCGCTGTGGTAAAGAGCAAGACTAATCGAGCAACTGATCTCATGCCGGAATCCCGTATAATGGCAAAACTGAAACTGCGGGCCATTGTAACGGGGATCTTCTGGCTTGTGCAGTGGCAGGTCCGGTGGATTCTGCCTTTTTGACTCAAACGTAACCTTTTAAAGGCCCTGGGGGCTTAATGTCATCTGAATCACGTATCACGGCCAGCTTTTCCATTCCTTCGGAAATCAGTGAGCGGCGGCTGGATCAGGCCGCCGCCGAGTTGATACCTGAACATTCCCGCGCCCGTCTGCAGGGATGGATTAAGTCCGGCGCTCTGACGGTTAACGGGAAAACCTGCAAGCCTCGCGACAAGGTGATGATGGGGGATTCCCTTGAGCTGGATGCCGAGCCTGAGGCACAGGTCAGCTGGGAAGCGGAAGCGATCAGCCTGGAGGTGGTGTACGAGGACGAGCATCTGCTGGTGATCAACAAGCCCGCAGGGCTGGTGGTGCATCCGGCGGCGGGCCATGCGGATGGCACTCTGGTCAATGCTTTGCTGAACTATGCACCAGAGGTTGAAAATCTGCCCCGGGCAGGCATTGTCCACCGGCTCGATAAAGACACCTCCGGCATCATGGTGGTGGCGCGCAGTCTGATTGCCCATACCTCGTTGGTTGATCAACTGCAGACACGAACCATGGGCCGGGAGTATGAGGCGGTTATTGTCGGCACGATTACCGGCGGGGCAACGGTGGACGCCCCCATCGGGCGCCACCCGCGGGAGCGTAAAAAAATGGGTGTGGTGGCCACCGGCAAGCCAGCCGTAACCCATTACCGGTTGGCAGAGCGCTTCGCCGCCCATACCTATATTCGCTGCACACTGGAAAGCGGGCGCACGCACCAGATCCGGGTGCACATGGCACACGTTAAACATCCCCTGATCGGTGACCCACTCTATGGCGGGCGCCTGAGGCTGCCCAAGGGCACCACGGAAGAGCTCCGCGAGGCGCTGGCCGCATTTCAGCGCCAGGCATTGCACGCCCGTAAATTGACGCTGGAGCATCCGAAAACCGGAGAAACCCTGAGTTGGGAAGTACCCATGCCAGACGATATGGTGGATTTGCTCGCAGCCTTGCGAAAGCATTTCAGCGAACTGAATAATGATGGATTCTGAGCTGGATTTCATTGTCCCGGACTGGCCCGCGCCAGGCAGGGTTAGAGCGGTTTCTACCACCAGGGCTGGCGGCTTCAGTTCGGCGCCCTGGGACAGTTTTAACCTGGGTGGGCATGTTGGTGACCATCCTGATCAGGTTGAGAAAAATCGCCTGAAGCTGGCCGAGTGGGTCGGAATTCCTCTCTCCGGGTTCTGTTTTATGAATCAGGTACACGGCACGGATATCATCGGACTCCCCCGGAAACCTCCCGTGGAAGCCGATGGTTGCGTTACCTCCCGGGTCCGGGTTCCCTGTGTGGTCATGGCGGCTGATTGCCTGCCGGTGTTGTTCTGCAATCGCGCCGGAACCCGGGTTGCGGCGGCTCACGCAGGCTGGCGAGGGCTCTGCCAGGGAGTGCTTGAGCAGGCGGTTGCGCAGTTTGATGATCCGGCAGACGTGATGGCCTGGCTCGGCCCTGCCATTGGCCCGGGGCAGTTTGAGGTGGGCGCCGAAGTCCGTGACGCGTTCATCGAACAAGACCCCGACGCCCGTGAGGCGTTTGTGCCTGGCTCAACGGCAGATCACTTTCTGGCAGACCTGTATCAGCTTGCCCGACAGCGCCTGAAATCTGCAGGGGTGGCGCAGATATACGGTGGGCACTGGTGTACCTTTTCCGAACCGGATCGGTTCTTCTCCTATCGCCGTGATGGCGTAACCGGGCGTATGGCGAGCCTGATTTTCATTGACTGACTGCTTTAAAGACTCCCGTCAATTTTCTGACACTTTTTTCCTCTGACCGCTTGAAGTCCCGTCAAACGCCCTTACATTGACGGTAGACAATGAAAAAGTTTTTGTGGGCGTGCTAGCGCCCATAACGCGCAGGCACTGAGGAAATCAAGACTATGAGAATCGACAAGCTCACCAGTAAATTGCAGACCGCTCTGGCGGATGCCCAGTCGATTGCTGTCGGCAAGGACCACAATTTTATTGAGCCTGTGCACTTGATGCTGGCGTTGCTGGATCAACAGAGCAGCTCGATCAAGCTGCTGCTCAAGCAGGGTGGTGCGGAGCCGGGAAGAATCCGCCAGGCGGTCGCCCGGGAGATCGAGAACCTTCCACAAGTGCAGGGTTCAGCAGGCGACGTATCCATGTCAAACGATATGGGGCGCCTGTTCAATATGGCGGACAAGCAGGCCCAAAAGCGGGGTGATCAGTATGTTTCCAGCGAACTGATGCTGCTTGCGGCGCTGGAAGACCGCGGAACCCTTGGCCGGGTGTTGCGGGAGCAGGGTGTCGATAAAGCCGCGCTGGAAAAAGCGATTAATGAGGTGCGCGGCGGCGAGGCGGTCAACGATCCATCCGCCGAAGAAAACCGTCAGGCCCTGGACAAATACACCATTGACCTGACCGAGCGCGCCGAGGCAGGCAAGCTGGATCCGGTGATTGGTCGCGATGATGAGATACGCCGCACCATTCAGGTATTGCAGCGTCGCCGCAAGAATAATCCGGTACTGATCGGCGAGCCGGGTGTGGGTAAGACCGCCATTGTTGAGGGGTTGGCCCAGAGAATCGTCAATGGCGAAGTGCCAGAAGGGCTGAAGAACAAGCGTGTGCTTTCTCTGGACATGGGCTCACTGATTGCCGGTGCCAAATTCCGGGGTGATTTTGAAGAACGCCTGAAGGCGGTTCTGAGTGAGCTGTCTAAACAGGAAGGCCAGATCATTCTGTTCATCGACGAAATTCACACGGTGGTGGGCGCCGGCAAGGCCGAAGGCTCAATGGACGCAGGCAACATGCTCAAGCCTGCACTGGCTCGTGGTGAGCTTCACTGCGTGGGCGCGACGACTCTGGACGAGTACCGCGAGAACATTGAAAAAGACGGGGCACTTGAACGCCGTTTCCAGAAAGTACTTGTGAGTGAGCCCAGCGAGGAAGATACCATCGCGATTCTGCGGGGGCTGAAAGAGCGTTATGAAGTCCACCACGGTGTGGAGGTGACCGACGGCGCCATCATTGCGGCGGCCAAACTGTCCCACCGGTACATTGCGGATCGCCAGTTGCCCGACAAGGCCATTGATCTTGTTGACGAGGCAGCCAGCCAGATTCGGATGGAAATGGATTCCAAGCCGGAACCACTGGACCGCCTGGAGCGCCGCCTGATTCAGTTGAAGATCGAGCGCGAAGCGCTTAAGAAAGAAGTAGACCCTGCGTCGAAAAAGCGTTTGTCAGAGCTGTCAGAAGTCATCAGCGGTGTCGAGCGCGAGTATGCCGACCTGGAAGAGGTTTGGAATACTGAAAAGGCCGCTCTGCACGGCTCGCAGAAAATCAAGAGCAGGCTGGAGCAGGCCCGGATTGACCTGGAGAATGCCCGCCGGGCGGGTGACCTGGGCAAGATGTCCGAGCTTCAGTACGGTCATATTCCGGAGCTTGAGCGGCAACTGGATATGGCCAGCCAGGCCGAAATGATGGAAATGACGCTGCTTCGCAACCGGGTAACCGAAGAGGAGATTGCTGAAATTGTCTCCAAGTGGACCGGCATCCCGGTCTCCAAGATGCTTGAGGGCGAGCGCGATAAGCTGATGCGAATGGAGGAGGCCCTCCACGGACGGGTGATTGGCCAGGAGGAGGCGGTTGAGGCTGTTTCCAATGCCGTTCGTCGTTCGCGCGCCGGGCTTTCCGACCCGCATCGGCCTAACGGTTCCTTTCTGTTCCTGGGGCCGACCGGGGTGGGTAAGACCGAACTGTGTAAAGCGCTGGCCGGTTTCCTGTTCGACACCGAAGAGGCCATGGTGCGGATTGATATGTCCGAGTTCATGGAGAAACACTCCGTGGCCCGTCTGATCGGTGCGCCTCCCGGCTATGTTGGCTATGAGGAGGGGGGGTATCTCACTGAAGCGGTTCGTCGACGCCCGTATTCAGTGCTGCTGCTGGACGAGGTGGAGAAGGCTCACCCGGATGTCTTCAATATCCTGTTGCAGGTATTGGAGGACGGCAGGCTTACCGACGGACACGGGCGCACAGTGGATTTCCGGAACACCGTTATCGTAATGACCTCTAATCTCGGTTCGGACATCATCCAGCAGAAAGCGGGTGAAGCAAACTATGAGTCTATGAAAGCCGATGTTATGGAGGTAGTGGGCACTCACTTCAGGCCTGAGTTTATCAACCGTGTGGACGAAGTGGTGGTCTTCCATCCGCTGGCTGAAAGTCAGATTCTGGGTATTGCAAAGATCCAGATCGAGATCCTCAGCAAGCGGCTGAAAGAGCAGGATATGAAGCTTGAGCTGGATGACGCAGCGATGGAGTTGCTGGCAGCGGTGGGTTATGACCCGGTTTACGGCGCGCGGCCGCTGAAACGCGCCATTCAGCGTATGATCGAAAATCCACTGTCGCAACGGTTACTACAGGGGGATTTTATGTCGGGTGATACTATCAAGGGCGAGGTTAAGGGCCACGCCCTGGTATTTGGTAAGAAGTAGATCGGTAGGACGTAAATATGATTGGCGGGGCGATTAATGCCCCGCCTTTTTTCACGAACGAATTTCACGAACGAATTTATGACTCGTTTTCGTCGCTACAGTTGAGCTCGGCGATTTCTTCAAACTGCTCGCGCTTCTGTGAGATCTCTTCAGGGGTCAGGTAGCGTTCCTCACCGTTTTCCTCGACCCTTATCCGGCTGCCACTGCGTATCAGGCTGAGGTTGCTTTCGGCCGTTCTGCAGTTGGCGGCGCGCTGTTTCTGTCTGGCCTCTTCGGCCGCGCTGACTTTCTCGCTCCGCGTGTTCTCGGCTTCCTGTTCTTCCATTTGCCCGACCTTTTCCTGAGGGCTCTTCGGGCTGGCGCCGGACGGTTTGCCCGTGCGAATACTGACCGATTCGGATTGTTGTCCGTTTGGTTTGCGGTCACCAAAATGAATGACGCCGTTTTCGTCAGTCCACTTGTATACCGACTGTGCCGTCGCAAAAACGGGAAGTGCCATGACAACAATTGCGAGAGCGAGGATCTTTTTGTTCATGCCTGTACTCTTTTTACGTGAGCCGTGTTTTATTACGTGAGCCTGTTTCACGTGAACCTGATGACAGTGTTCCAACTGAGCTGTTACTACTAAGCCTAAAGCGATCCTGGCATTTGTAAAGCCAACTTTCTTTAGCCTGGTTCATATCCTTGCCGAATTTTTGTCAAAAGTATGGCAGATCTTTGGTCAGATAGGGTAGAGAATCCTGCTGTTGCTATTGACAGGGAGTTTAGCGCTGTCAAAATTACCCGTTGCCTGAAGACTGGGGTCAATACGGCAGGCCATCCCGAGCAGGTATCCCCCGTCAGCAACCACACTGAACGCCCCGCGAACTTTTCGCGAACTGGTTGTTGCGCCTTTATATGTGTGCAACCCGTTGATTGGCCGTTCTCCGCAACCCTCAGGAGGGCGGTCGGCCAGGAGACAACCTCTTTAAAAATAGTGTGGCGGAATATCCGGTTCAGCTTTCACAAGAAGCTTGATATCCGGACACCCAGGCACATGGCCGGGAGCGTCCCGGCTCATTCACTCGTAGAAGAGGGTAGAACATCGTGGAGTTATTGTCTGGCGCCGATATGCTGATCCGCTCCCTGCAGGATGAGGGAATCGAATACATATACGGCTATCCGGGTGGAGCAGCACTGCATATTTACGATGCGCTGTTCAGGCAGGATAAAGTAAAGCACATTCTTGTGCGTCACGAGCAGGCTGCGGTGCACATGGCTGACGGCTATGCCCGCGCATCAGGCCTTCCTGGTACCGTTCTGGTCACCTCTGGCCCAGGTGCCACCAACACCATTACCGGTATCGCGACTGCGTTTATGGATTCCATTCCCATGGTCGTGCTTTGTGGTCAGGTGGCATCGACACTGATTGGCGAGGATGCGTTTCAGGAGACCGATATGATCGGTGTCTCCCGCCCGGTGGTGAAACACAACCTGAGCGTGCGTCATCCTGAGGAAATCCCGGGAATCATCCGTAAGGCCTATTACATTGCCTCAACGGGTCGCCCCGGGCCTGTCGTTGTGGATATCCCGAAAGATATGACAACGCCGAATGAGCGCTATGAATACATCTTTCCCAAAAAAGTAAAGCTGCGCTCATACAATCCGGCGATTCGTGGGCACGCTGGTCAGATCAAGAAAGCAGTCGACATGTTGATGGCCGCCAAGCGCCCGATTATTTATGCCGGCGGTGGCGTGATTCTGGGTAAAGCCTCGGACCAGTTAACAGAGTTGGTGAGAATGCTTGGCTATCCGATCACCAATACCATCATGGGCATTGGTTGCTATCCCGCTTCGGACAAACAGCACCTGGGCTGGTTGGGTATGCATGGAACCTATGAGTCGAATATGGCCATGCATCATTCCGACCTGATTCTCTGCGTTGGTGCGCGGTTTGATGACCGGGTCACCAATGCGACCGAGAAGTTCTGTCCCGGCGCCCGTATTGTTCACATTGATATCGATCCGGCCTCGATCTCCAAAACCATTGATGCGGATGTGCCCATCGTCGGCCCCGTTGATTCCGTGCTCAAGGAAATGATCACGCTGGTCAGGGAAAGCAAAGAGACGCCAGACGCGGATGCCATTGCGGCCTGGTGGAAGCAGATTGACGAGTGGCGCGCCTTTCACGGCATGCGCTATGAAACCAGCGACGACGTTATCAAGCCTCAGGAAGTTGTTGAGGCACTCTGGCGGCTGACAAACGGCAATGCTTACGTGACAACAGATGTGGGTCAGCATCAGATGTTTGCGGCTCAATACTACAAGTTTGACCGTCCCAACCGCTGGATCAATTCCGGTGGTCTTGGAACCATGGGGTTCGGTTTGCCGGCAGCCATGGGCGTCAAGCTCAATTACCCGGACGATGAGGTTCTATGCATTACAGGCGAGGGCAGTATCCAGATGAACATTCAGGAGCTGTCTACCTGTAACCAGTACAAGCTTCCGGTCAAGATCATCAACCTGAATAATGGGGCACTGGGTATGGTGAGGCAGTGGCAGGACATGAATTACGAGTCGCGCCACTCGTCTTCGTACATGGAGTCATTGCCGGACTTCATCAAGTTGGCGGAAGCCTATGGCCATGTTGGCGTGCGGATCGACAAGAAAGAAGATCTGGAGTCAAAGCTCAAGGAAGTCCTCGCCATGAAGGACAAGTTGGTCTTTGTGGACATTTACGTTGACCAATTTGAGCATGTTTATCCCATGCAAATAGCTCGTGGTTCGATGAAAGACATGTGGCTCAGCAAGACGGAGAGGGTCTGATTATGCGTCGAATCATATCCGTTCTGCTTGAAAACGAGCCTGGTGCGTTGTCACGGGTTGTGGGCCTGTTTTCTCAGCGTAACTACAACATCGAAACTCTGACCGTCGCGCCCACAGAGGATGAAACCCTGTCCAGGCTGACGGTCACAACCACCGGTTCCGATAAGGTGATCGAGCAGATTACCAAGCAGCTTAATAAGCTCATTGAGGTCGTGAAACTGGTCGATCTCACTGAAGGCGCCCACATTGAGCGCGAATTGATGCTGGTAAAGCTCAAGGCGACCGGCTCTGCGCGTGCCGAAATAAAGCGTACCGTTGATATCTTTCGCGGCCAGATTGTCGACGTGACAAGTTCCGTTTATACGGTCCAGCTCACGGGCGACACTGAAAAGCTTGATGGCTTTATTCAGGCGATAGGTACATCCGGCGTACTCGAAGTGGTGCGCTCAGGTGTGTCTGGCATTGCCCGGGGCGAAAAGGTACTGAGCCTTTAACAGGTACCCACACCTTTAACAGGTACCCACAATATTTTGTACAATCGCTGGCCAAAAAAAAGGTCCATACAAAACACAGAGGTTTTTTATGCAGGTTTATTACGATAAAGATTGCGATCTTTCTATCATCCAGGGCAAAAAAGTTGCCATCATCGGCTTCGGGTCCCAGGGGCATGCGCATGCCTGCAACCTGAAAGAATCGGGTGTCGATGTCACCGTAGGTCTGCGCTCCGGATCGGCTTCTATCGCTAAAGCTGAAGCCTACGGCTTGAAAACCAGTGATGTTCCGGCCGCCGTTGCAGCGGCGGACGTGGTCATGGTCCTGACGCCGGACGAGTTTCAGTCGCAGCTTTACCGGGACGAAATCGAGCCGAACCTGAAGCAGGGTGCAACTCTGGCATTTGCTCATGGTTTTGCGGTCCACTACAACCAGATCGTGCCGCGTAAAGATCTGGATGTCATCATGATCGCGCCGAAGGCGCCTGGCCACACCGTGCGCACCGAGTTCACCCGTGGTGGCGGTATTCCTGACCTGATCGCTATCTTCCAGGATGCATCCGGATCTGCGAAAAATCTGTCGCTCTCATACGCCAGTGGCATTGGTGGCGGCCGTACCGGCATCATTGAAACGACCTTCAAGGACGAGACCGAAACCGATCTGTTCGGTGAGCAGGCAGTTCTTTGCGGTGGCACCGTTGAGCTGGTCAAAGCTGCGTTTGAAACGCTGGTGGATGCCGGGTACGAACCTGAAATGGCTTACTTCGAGTGTCTGCACGAGCTCAAGCTGATTGTTGACCTGATGTACGAGGGCGGCATCGCCAACATGAACTACTCCATTTCCAACAACGCGGAATATGGTGAGTACGTGACTGGTCCGGAAATCATCAACGAGCAGTCCCGTGAAGCCATGCGCAATGCACTCAAGCGCATCCAGACCGGTGAGTACGCCAAGATGTTTATTCAGGAAGGCAGCAGCAACTACCCGTCCATGACGGCGCGTCGTCGCCTCAATGCTGAGCATCAGATTGAGACAGTGGGCGAAAAACTGCGGTCAATGATGCCGTGGATTTCCGCAAACAAGATTGTGGATAAAGAGAAAAACTAAGTTTATTGGCGGAATCCAATAACGGAGCGCGGCCCTTGTGGTCGCGTTTTTCGTATATACTCCGCACAAATACTATCCGGAGTGACTAGGGATGAGTGAACAGAAATCACAGGCCAGTTCTGAATCAGAGGCTGGTTCAATGCGCAGCCCGGAATCCGATGTCGAGCCGGGAGAGGTTGTTGAAGAAGAGCTTGTGGAGGGCGCTCCTGTTCGGCGTAAGGGTATTTATCTTCTGCCGAATGCTCTGACAACGGCGTCGTTATTTTCCGGTTTCTACGCCATTGTTTCAGCGTCAAATGGCATATTTGATAACGCCGCCATTGCCATCTTCGTGTCCATGATTCTGGACGGGCTTGATGGTCGCGTGGCAAGGCTGACCAACACCCAAAGCAAGTTTGGCGAAGAATACGACAGTCTGGCTGATATGGTAGCCTTTGGCGTGGCCCCGGGGCTGGTGACTTTCTTCTGGTCGTTGAACAGCCTCGGGCAGTTTGGCTGGGCGATTACGTTTATATTCGTCGCGGGGGCGGCACTGCGTCTGGCCCGGTTTAACACCCAGATCGGCTCTGTTGATAAAAAGTTTTTTGTAGGTTTGGCCAGCCCTGCGGCGGCGGCCTGCGTTGCAGGCCTCGTTTGGACCTTCCATGATTTTGAGCCGGCGGTTTGGCTAACCGCGATGACCATCTTTGTCGTCGGCGGATGTGGTGTACTCATGGTGAGCAACATCCTGTATAAGAGCTTTAAGGACCTGGATCTGCGCGGTCGCGTCCCGTTCGCTGCCATTCTTTTGGTGGTGTTGACGTTTGTGATTGTTGCCTTGGATCCGGCCACGGTATTGTTCTCGTGCTTCCTGGTTTATGCCCTCTCGGGGCCGGCACTTGCGTTACTTCGTCGGTCCAGGAAGTCAGCCCGGCCTGCGGGTGAAAAGTAGGTCGTAAAAGATATTCGATTTAACGGCGTTGACACATTCTTTGTGGTCTGTAGAATGCCGTTCTCCTTCGAAGGGTTGGCCATTTTTCAGAGCCGCTTTTCGAAGGTCAATCGTTATTCGGTCATTGTGTCAGAACCCGTTTCTGAGACCCCAAATAACGGTTGACAAGGCGGTGATTCACTGTAGAATACGCCACCTTGATCAGGGAACGGAGACGTTCCCGCCGCTCTTTAAAAAGTTAACCAAGTAATTCGTGTGGGCGCTGGCCGAGGTATTTCGGAACTGAAATATCAGGACAGTGACTCGTCGAACATTGAGTTTTGTCTTGAGCAAGAATTGAGGTCTTCGGACCTCTGTATGATTTAAACTGAAGAGTTTGATCATGGCTCAGATTGAACGCTGGCGGCAGGCTTAACACATGCAAGTCGAGCGGTAACAGGGGTGCTTGCACCCGCTGACGAGCGGCGGACGGGTGAGTAATACATAGGAAACTGCCCAGTAGTGGGGGATAGCCCGGGGAAACCCGGATTAATACCGCGTACGCCCTAAGGGGGAAAGCAGGGGATCTTCGGACCTTGCGCTACTGGATGTGCCTATGTCGGATTAGCTAGTTGGTGGGGTAAAGGCCCACCAAGGCGACGATCCGTAGCTGGTCTGAGAGGATGATCAGCCACATCGGGACTGAGAC
>Ga0306867_1000781_pt1 | contig 16714 bp, 14 predicted proteins | sample AntRauTorckE6831_FD_190432 | JGI IMG/M metagenome (GOLD analysis project Ga0306867, IMG submission 190432) | Saline lake microbial communities from Rauer Islands, Antarctica - Metagenome Torckler E6 #831 (v2) (version 2) | ecosystem: Environmental > Aquatic > Non-marine Saline and Alkaline >... | reverse complement strand
GTTTCTGATACTGCATTAGTGCCTACTTTTACTGTTGGTGAAAATTTAGCTTCACCGGTTAGATCTCCACCGCCGTCTGCGGTTGGGCCTAAATATCTTGAATTAATCGGACGTCCCATTTGTTTCTCCTTGGTTACGTTCTAAGTAATACGCGGCGGGTCACTTCCGCATAAGTCCACTGAATGTGGCACGATTATTGACACTAGTATTTATCAAACTCTGTGTCAGTGATCGTTGTTTGTATTATTCTTTTAATTTACAACGGGCTCCGTGCCACCGAGTATACATTCCGACACTAGATATTTTGCCGCAATGCTCGCACGTTTTCTTTTGCTGGCTTGGATGCCTTCCTTCGGCTAGCCGTTTTAGATTACTTTTGCTGCCAGTAAAATTATGAGTGCCTTCTGCGATACGACGATTGTTTAATTCTGGGCCAAGGAAGTTATGTGTACCTTCTTCTATTAGCTTCTTGTTCAGGGCTCCGTCTGTATTAGGAGCATTACCGTTTTGCCAGTGATGTATGCCTTGTTCGCTACGCCATATGCTAGGGTTATTATTAATAAAAACATTTCTGCCCCGTTCTATTGCTAACCAAGCATTCCTTCCGTCCAATACAGGATTTGTTTTTAAAAAATGCTCTTTTGCTTTTGGATTAGTGTTCATCCAGTGAGATTCCCCTTTTAGTACTTTTTCAGGATTTTTAATAGTCCAATGATTAACACCGGATAGTTTTTCTGCTACTTCTGGGCGCCTCATTGGGTTGTTTTCTGTATCAAACCCTATAGGGTCAGGAGTCATATTCATACATTCAAGTTTACCGAAGTGCTCGTTAAGGTACCCTCGTTCTAATTCTTTCAAGTGTAGATTGTCAGTTGCGTATTCTAATATTTCTCGTGTAACTGTAGTTTTGTCTTTAATAGAGCTTGGCCATTTACCTGACCCTATGTATCCATCGTCTGTATCCTCGGTGCTATGTCTACCGATATAATACTTTCCGTTAGTATGTGTTGTTTTATATATAAAGTGTTTCATAACTATATTTATACTCTGCTGCGTTACACAACGACATATTTGGAAAATAGTCAAAAAAATAGGCCCTGTAGGACCTATTTTATATTTTCTAATTACTAAGTAATTCTTAGCTAAAGCTAACGTTACCGTTAGTGATAGCCACTTTACCCAAGTAATCAGCTGCGTTGCCTAATGAACTTGCAGTGTTGCTTAGCTCGACATAGCCGTAGCGTGTCATGAAGCTAACTACTGGCTCGAAAGTGCTTGGATCAAGTACAACGCCTGAGCTCATTAGCGGGATATATGGGCAATAGAACGCCGCAGCATCCGACTCGCTTGTACCCTTGTAACCAATAAGAACTGGTGATGCGTCTGAAGCGTATGTGTTAACATAAACTTTCATAGCGTTGTTCAAAGTACCAACCATCTTAGTGTTAGTTGGAGCTTCGAAGGTGCCTTCAGTTGTACGAGCAAACGCACTAGTTGTAGCACTCTGCAGGATGGTTAGTGCAAAAGGACTAACAACAGCCCAGTTACCTGCGCCACGACGTGTACGCTGAGCAATCAAGTTACTTACGCGGTTGATCTGAACAGCTAGTGCAGCGTGCTCGTCACCTACGAAAGTAGCAGTACCACTAACAGCAGCCTGGTCATATGTCTCGCTAGCTGCGCCAGCAAGGTTTTCTAGGCTACTAAGTACTTCTTGGTCGATTTCAGCAGTAATTTCTTGTGCCAGTGCAGCCATGATCTCTGCTTCGATATCGATGCCGTGCATTGACTGTGCATCTTGTGCACCTTCAAAGGTCCAGCGAGCGCTTAGCTTGCGTGACTTAGCTTCAACAGTTTGCTTCAAGATCTGGATGCTCATTCTGTTACCAGCGTTACCTTCTAGTGAAGATGTTGCTGCTGGAGCTTTGTTGCTGCCCGGTGCACCTGAGTACGCCTCAGCAATCTTGAATGGGCTTAGAGCCTCTTCACCTGCACTTGCGCCGTTGTCGCCGTCAGCATAACGTACACGAAGTGTGTGAATCTGGCCAACAGGGCCAGTCATTGGCTGAACACCAACTAGCTCGTTAGCAATAACTGTAGGCATTACACGTCTGATAACAGGTAGGATTACACGGTTAAGTGTAGCTACGTTACCAGCTGATGTTGCGCCTGCTGTTGCACTCTCTGACAAGTGCTTGCGTGTGTTTTCTAATGTAGCAGCCATTACTGACTTCTTGTTACCATCTAGGCCTTCAAGAAGAGCAGTTTTGGTATCCTGCCAGCGTGATTCTAGTAGTTCTGACATCATATTCTCCTTAGTTTAATCCAGCTAGACGGCGTAATTCAAGTACATTTGATTCGTCTGCTTGTTGTGTCATATTTTTCGGGTGTTTCTTATCGCCTGTGACTTCTTTACCTTCTGATAGTACCGCTTTGCGTGATGCCGGCTTATTGCCATCAATTACGTTAGGTAGATACTTCTCAAAAGACTTTTGAAGTCTATCGGTTTGCACAGATTCTAACAAATCAGTCATAATCTCTCTTTGGTCTCTATTCAAAGGACTAGTAAGTTCTGACATAATTTTCTGTCTGCGCGTCGATTCTTGCAACTTCTGATACTCATTGTTACGAGCTTCAGCAAGGTTTTTTGCCTTAGCAGCAAATGCCTTCGCCTCGGAAAGTTGAGCTTCTTTTGCGCGGATGACTTTCATCAACTTTGCACTTTCACTCTTTTCGTTTAGGTAGCTGTTTGAATACTCTGAAGCAAATGCTTCAAACATCTTACGACCGAAGTCGTTTCTGCGTGCTTCTTCAATATCTTCTTTCAGCTGACCAATTTCGCCGCGTAGGGCTCCGTCAACAGTTTCTGATACTGCTTTAGCACTTCTTTCAATAAAGTCTTTCTTAACCTTACCGAAGTGTGTCTTTGCTTCACGGACTAGGCGTACCTTAGTCTCAGCTAGATCTTTCTTGTCTTCATAGAACTCTGCAATTTCGTGTGCAAGAGCATCAACTACAAATTCTTCCAGCTTAGCCATCTTAGTAGCTTGTGCCTTCTTGTCTTCGTGTAGTTCGTTAATTTCTGATTTTAGCTGCTGCATAACAAAACCTTTCAGTTGCTTTGCGTTTTCACGCATTGCTCTGTGGTACTTTGCCTTAGCTTCAGCTAGTTGCTTGCGGTCTTCTGCAAACTCAGTAATTTCTTCAGCAAGTCTTTCGCTCAACATTTCGTCAATGGCCTCAACCATTGTCTGCTTGTCGTGCTCATACTTCTGTGCAAACTCTTCACGAAGCTCAGCAGTAACTTGTTGACGATTTTCTTTAATCTTCGTGTCCCAAGCTTCTTGTAGTTCTGCTTTCACTTCTTCCGATACTGCGTTGCTCTCGAAGAGTGATTTTAATGCGTCCAACATATTATTCTCCTCGCTTATCGGAGCCCGCTTATGATATTCAATAAGCTCTCTTTTAGATATTTCTGTGCTTTTGGATCGTGCTTAGTAGCTTCAGCTAACTCGTATGCTTTCATACCGCCTCTTGTGTTCATCATGTGTTCATAGATTGCAGTTGGGTAAGCACCTGGTGCGCTTGGTTGTGCTACACAGTCGACAGTAATAATTTCAAAGTCTGAAACTGAATTACTACCGTCTTCTGACACGTTACCTGAACCCCTAGAAGAGACACCTAGCTTAACGCCTGCTTCAAGCATCGTCTTTACTAGGTTCCCCATAGGTGTCGGTAATATTTTTAGCTTCCCGTATCCGTTTGGGCCATCCATCCACATTTCTGTGATCATATGACTTACACGGTCTAGGTTGATATTAAGACCTTCTGGATGATCAACTTCTCCAAGAACTGAATAGCCTCCGGTGATCTGATCATTGAGAGTTTTGACAGCCCTGCCAATTTCGTTTACAGGATATACACGTTGGTTCGCATTGCGTACACCACCTTGAATACAAACACCTTTCATATAAAGATCTTTGCCTTCATTAGCAGACTCAATAACCATATTCGCCTGGTCAAACGTCAAATTCTCTTGTAAAGTTCTCATCAAACGTCCCTATTACTTCTTCTTGCTGCTACCAATAATTGGCTTAGAGTAAGCTCCAGATTCACCTGAACCTTTCTTCTCTGTGCCGTGTCCTTTAGACATAGGCTTCTGAGCTTTACTTGCTTTGCCGCCTGGCTTATTGATGTTTCCAGCGTCTTGGTCTTTAGCATTCAGGTCGCCTAGACCAGCATGTTCGCCGCCATCATTTGTATCACCGCGTGCGATGTTTTGAGTGGTGCCGGTTCCCATTTTGTTAGGACTCGCTACAGTTGACTTAGTGTTAGTGCCGTTGTCGCCACCAATCTTTGAGCCAAGGTCGCCGCCCTGTACTTTCTCTACGTATTCACGCATTTCTTCGCCTGAAGACTTTTTCTTAGCGTCTTTCTTAGCGTCTTTCTTGTCATCTTTCTTAGCTTCGAATTGGAAACTTTCATCTTCCTCTTCTTCGCCGTCGTCGCCGAAGTCCATATCGTCTTCGCCTTCTTCGTCGTCGCCCATATCCTGCTGGTCGTCATCGTCGCCTGGCTCGTAGCCCATATCGTCTTCGCCGCCCATCATTTTGTCGAACTCAGCTTTCAATTCGTCAAGTGCGTCTTCAAGGTCTACTACGCGATCTTCTACATCGCCTTCGCCTTCTTCGCCGCCCATGTCAAAGCCCATTTCACCTTCTTCATCATCGCCGCCTTCTAGGTCGCCCATCATGTCGTCAGTTGGATCGCCGCCCATCATGTCGTCGTCGCCTTCGATTTCAAATTCGTCTAGGTTAAAGTCTTCGTTAGTTTCGTCTTCGTCTTCGTCTTCGTCTGAATCTTCGTCAACTTCTTCGTCTTTCTTGTTTTTCTTTTTCTTATCGTATGCTTCTTTTTCGTACTCTTCGTCGTCTTCGTCGTCATCACAATCGCTTTCTAGAAGTGACTCATAGATGCTACGCGACTTCTCAACTACGATGTCGTGGAATAAATCTTGTGCGCCTTCACGGTCTTCATTAATGAGCCGCTCCAGCATCTGTTCAAACTTACTTAAATCTGCCATTTTATATTCTCCTGTTAAAAATAGTACCTATGGTAAGGCTGTCAATTGTATTTAACAAGAACCATTAAAATAGCAGATAAAGACGCTCAAAACGGGCCGTTTTGATATTTCGGGTCGTGTGGTAGGTGATTGCAGAACTCTTCCAATGTTATTGTATTAAAGTTCTCAAAGTTATTTAGCTCGGGTGGACAGTAATTATCAGGCTGGATAATGCGTGTAAACTGAATTTCTGAGTTATCTTTTATCACTTGACAAGTTTGCTTTAACCAGTTACCATAGTAAGTGGCTTTGTCTTCTGACTTCTTATAGTTAGGTGTATCAGCGTAGATGTTGTTAATATGCTTGCCGTCATGGTTACCTTTATAGTCAAAGCCTAGTATGTATATATGTTCTTTTTTATGTTGACTAGCTAGGTAAAGTGCTGTTGGGCCTGAACTCCACCCCAGTCTCGGTTCTATGAAATTCAACCCTTCAAACTGTGAAAACCCTTTTCGGTAATTAGTCCAGACCGAATGTCTTAAATGGTATTTGCTGCTAGCAATCTCAGCAATCATTTTCGCATCAACTGCTATGAGGTAGTCTACTACATCAGATCTATACACTGCATTGCAAGCGTATATAGGTCCGTTTTTTCTTAATTGGAGTATGCTGATTGAGGAGCGACTTGTGCCATTACCTAAAACAAAGGCAACCTTTTGCATGTTATAGAGCCTCTTCTTCTCCAGTGCCGCCGTACATTTGTTTAACGTGTTCTAAGTCTTTTTGCTGTTCTTTTTTGTGCAGTTCGCTTGATTTTCTAATTCTATTAAGCTGGCCTAATGTCAGTCTAGTGTTTCTAGTGTCTGACATTTTTACAGGTGACTGGTCGTGTTCTGGCTCATACGAATCATCTGATTCGGGCTCAGCTGTGTCTGGGTTAAAATAGAAAAGTTCGCGTAGTATCATATGTGTATTTATATCGAGCCGCCGATATCTCCGCTGCCGCCACTTGCTCCGCCTTCGCCGCCCGGCGCTTCATCTGTAATTGATCCAGGAGCTTCGCCGTCTCCTGCGAATTCACTATCACCACCTTCGACTTCGTCTTCCATGCCGTCAAGATCGCCTTCAATACCGCCACCTGTTACGCCGCCGCCTTGCAGTTCATCAGCAGCATCTCCTGCATCGCCTTCGAAGTCGTCTTCGTTTTCTTCTCTCCACAAGCGCTCGTTCTCTGCGATCTCTTCTTCGCTCAAGCCCAAGAAGCGTTTTAGTGCAAATCGATTGGAGATAAAAGGAATTGCTGACATTTGAGTAAACGTAGGTATACGAGCATTGTCAATCTCACTCTGACGATATGCTGCAAAGTTCTGTGGTGGTTGGAACTTTAGATCAAACATTGAAGTATCAATGTTTACACCTTTTTCTAGCAAATAACGTTTGAACTCGGTGTCAAATCCTTCAATTAGAAGCCCTTGTAGACGCTCACAGTAGGTGTTAAAGCGAAGCTCCTGTATGTAGGCAGTGCCCACTCTGCCATCATTGTACTGGCTGCTTGAGTCCTCAGCACCTGTTGGAAGATAGCTGCTCGGAATACGGAGTGCGCGTACCATTTTGTTAGTAAAGTAACGCAAGTCGTCAATTTCGCCGAGGTTTGTGCCGCCAGGCAGTGTTTCAACTTTAGATCCACGACCTTCTGCTGTTTGCGGGAAGAAGTAGTCTTCGTTGATTGAAAGTGGGTTGTAGCTTGAGTCAATAACATTTTGGCCGCCGCCGGTAGTACTTGGAATTCTGCGCTGGTGAATTTCTGTTTTTACTCGCTCAACAAACTGCATAGCAAGGTGACTTGGCATGTTACCTACGTCAACATAAAACACACGACGCTCTGGTGCACGCTGTACACGATAGATAATAATAGCATCTTCAAGCAATTCTTTCTGCTTGTATACTTTGAAAATAGTTTCAAGCAAGCTGTTGCCAAATGGGTAGTTAACGTCTAAGCCTTCGCTCATCGACAAGTGAACAACGTTGTCTGCATCAACTGCAATCTCCATTTGGTCTAATGAAAATCTAGTACCGGCTGCACTTCCGCTAGCGCCTTGACCTGCCAGGTAACCTTGTGCGCTTCCGCCTTTGTTATAAGATGTTGCGTGATCGCCTACATGCCCCTCTTGTGGAAATGGCGCTGCTGCTACTAGTTCACCAAAATTAAGGTTGAAGTCTTTAATAATATACTGTTCAGGAGTTTTGCCTTCGCTTTCGTTAACAATAATTTTTGTTAGGTTACCTGGGTCTACGTGAAATAGTTTCTTAGTCTCAGGATCTCTAACAAAAATCTGATCGCCGTACTTGAATGTGTTACGGATGACACGAAACATTCTTGTGTCTAACTTGTTTAGTTTGTACCACTGTTGTAGATATTTTTGAAGTACAGTAGTTTCAGTGGTGCTAGCATTTTGTTTAAAATTAATTAGGAAACTTGTACCGTTCTGACTGTTTTCCTGTGTGCAAAATTCTGCAAGGATATCAAGTGCAGCATTAACCTCGCTGTCTTGATCCATGGTATTGTACTGGTTGTATCTTTCAATGCGATTCGGACTACCAGTATACACGTCTGGAAGGTGTGAAGTGTAATTCCTCGTAGCTGGGCCTGGCATTGATCCGGTCTGGCCACCAAGTGGCGAGAAGCTGCCGGTACTGTTATTTCCAGTCGGCACTGGTGTAAAATGTTTTTTCCAGCTCATGTTAGTTTACGTTTCCTAATTCGTCGATTGCTCTGTATGACTTCCTGGTGTTTTCTCGTATTTCCTCAAGAATCCTTAATATGTCTCTTGTATTTACGTCATTCTCTGAATTAGACTTGTTAGTTTGGCCTAGGATATCACCAGCGTTCGTACCTTTGCCAGGAGTCCAACCGTTGTTATCTTTTGACAACTGGTCATTCATTCTTTCAAGAGCTTCTGTTAATTCGTCAATAGCTTCGGCATACTTTGAAACATTTTCAATATCAAGTTTTTTGATTCCGCCTCTCGTAGCGCCGCCACTGCCGGACATTCCACCATACACTGTTTGGAAGTCTTCAACTGCCTGCAAGTTATCTCTTAATCCTGTGATGTTAATATTTTCGTCAGCAAACTCTTGTAATTGTTCTAATGGAGAGTCAGAGAACCAACCTGACATAGACTCGGATATTGATTCCATAACACCTGGAGACACAATATTTCCAACTGCTGACATGCCAGATGCATACGCTTCCAAAGCTAATACGTTGTTGTTAATCTGTTCAACTTGAGTGAAAGTGAACTTTTGGTTAGCAAATTCTTTTAATTTGTCAAGTGGGGCGCCTTCGTTAAGCAAACTTCCAATACCTTGGAGGATGGATCCTACACCGGATGTCGCTGTCCCGGAACCAAATGCTGCCATCCCTGTAGCGTAGGCTTTCATTGCTCTTGTGTTTAATTCAATCTGTGCAACCTGATCTTCTGTGATCTTTTGGTCAGCAAACTTTTGAAGTTTCTCTATAGGCGAGTCAGCGCCAGTAATCAAATCCCAGCCTTTGCCTGCTAGACCGGCTATCTTGCCGAAGAAACCAACTACTTCGCCTGCTCCCATAGCTGCTAGGCCGCCGCCTAGCAGAAGCATACCTTCGCCGACTGCTTTCAGTTTTTCACCGTCGATGTCTTCAAAAGATTCTAACCCTTTTGCAAACGTAGGCAACGTCTTTCCAATAATGAACGCGCCAGCGCCTATACCTGTTGCAATAGCAGTTATAGCAAGAGCTAATTTGCCTGCGCCGATTACTATTCCAGGTTGTGCAAACGCAGCTAGTCCGTCTGCTATACCAGTAAGTAATCCGCCAGTTAATCCACCAAGTAAGCCGCCAAGGCCGCTTCTAACTCCGCCGGAGCCGCCACCACCGCCACCGCCACCGCCTCCGCCGCCGGTGCCTCTGCCAGACAACATCTTTGCGCCTAACAGTGTTGCAACGCCGCCGACGAGTGCTCCTACTACTAAAGGATTATCCCATAGTGACTTTATCCCGCTAACCAGTGTATCTTTGATTGATGTCAGTATTATTGGCACATATTCTTTAATTTTTGCTTCAATTGAAGGACCTTTATCTTTTATAAACTTAATTGTAGTGTTCCACAGGTCACTAACCATTTCTAGGAACTTGTCTTTTATTGCTTGAACTGGGTTTTCTCTAAACTTTTCTAAGAAATCACTAAGCCCGCTCGAGAAAGATTGTAAATAGTGGTTTACTTTTTCCCAAACCTCTGGTGTGTTAACAACATCTAATAATGCCGTCATGCCTTCAGTAAATGTTTCAAGTATACCGCTGGTTTCAAATGCTGTGATCAATGCTGATCTCACATTAGCAACAGTTTGCTTGAATTTAGCCATCATACTTGTAGAGCCACTTCGAGCATCTGTTTCTGTTTGGGCAGCCTCTGCATACTCTCTTATCATTTCTTCTTGCTCTTTTCTAGTAGCGCGCATAAACTGTGCAAGGTTTATGCCAGTATCACTAAGCATTTTATTCATCATGCCCGGCACGCCTTCCATACTTGCTGAACCAAATTTTAGTATTTCGTACAAATTATCCGATTCGTCTAACAAGGTCATCATTGAGTTAGTCATACGATCGGTCATGCCGGCTGCGAACTCTTCTTCTGATACCGCTGCATTCTGAGTAGCATCGTACAAGTCACGGAGCTTATCGTTAGTCGACGACAGCACCGCAGCAAACAATCGAGTTTCCTCTGTCATCGGAGGCATACCGAGAACCATTTCTTTGAATCTTGCAACAGCCGCTGGTCCTTGAGCTGCTGCTTCTAGCATACCTTGTTGTGTCTTGGCAGCTTCTTTAGGATCCATCTTCGATAGTGCCATCTGGTAGGCCAAGTCGTTTTGTTCTGCTTGTTGCTTGTCCTTTAATGTATCAACTGATTCACCAGTTAGTTTTGACAAAGTTTGAAGTGATGCGGCATATTCAGCAGCTCGGTTAGCTACCTCTCTTTGGTTACGAGACTCAAGTCTGCCCTGCGATCGTGTTAAGTAAGCGTAGTCTACCATAGCTTCGTTAATTTCTTCAAAGCTGAAACCCATAGATAGCAAACGCTGTTGCTGATCGCCTAGCTGATTAGTTAGCCCTACCATTTGCTTTGCACCGTTGGTAACAGTGCCGCCTAGGGCTGCTAGCTTGTCAGTATTTCTTACGATTAGTGCAGTAAAGTCTTCCAAAGGAACCCTTGCTGCTGCTGCCGTTAACCGTATTTCACTAAGACTGTTGTTAAATGCTGCACCAGACATTACTAATTGTTGGAACGACGCAAACGACTGATCGATGTACCCGGCCAACACCGACAATGCTGATCCAAATATAGGAATGTGTTGAGTGAAATCTTGTAAGCTATCACCGCTGTCAAAAAACTGACCGGCCAGGCCTAACAAGCCTGTTGCAAAACTTGTTATCGACCTTGTTGCTATACCCAAAGTTACTGCGTATTTTTCAGTGGCTTTGGTAGCTTTCTTAGTAGACTCTGTGTTCTTTTGCTTCTCTTCGGTATTCTTTTTGGTCTTTTCGTCTAGCTCTACGATGGATTTTTCGTATTGTTCATTGGCTTTCTTAACAGCCTGGGCACTATCCTTGCCTGTCTTGTTGGCCATTAGCTCCATTGTCGCTAAAAGTCGCTGAAGAGTTATTTCAGACGCTATACCTGCGTCGCCGCCGACGTTATCAATATTAACTGAGTCTACCACTATTAGAGTTCCTAATTATATACGCACATAAATAGATATGATACATAGTTGTATAGTATTTATCAGGAGAACAAAATGGCAGAAATGCACGCACCAAACCAAGGGGCAAACCCCTTACAGAAGTACTTCAGACAACCAAAAATTTATGTTAGTTTGCCTAGCAGCGGTGAATTCTATCCGCAAGGCGTGCTGGACAAGACAGAAAACAACGAATATCCTGTTTATGCAATGACAGCTAAAGATGAATTGACTATGAAAACACCAGATGCTTTGCTCAACGGCGAAGCAACAGTAAGTGTTATCCAAAGTTGTATGCCCAACATTAAAGATGCTTGGAAAATTCCTAGTCTTGACCTAGACGCTATGTTGATCGCAATTAGGATTGCTACTTACGGCGAAATGATGGATCTGAACATCAAAGTCCCAGTAACTGGAGAAGAGAAAACGTTCCAAACAGACCTACGTTCTATGCTCGACAGTCTGAACGCTGCTGAATATGAAAACGTTGTAGACTATAATGAGATAAGAGTTATTCTTCGTCCGTTGACCTATCGTGAGTTTACTGAAATGAGTATCAAGACTTTCGAAGAACAGCGTATCTTCAGCATTGTCAACGACGAAGACATGCCGGAAGAAGAAAAACTATTGGCGTTCAACAAAAGTTTCAACAAGTTAACAGATATGACAGTTGGAACACTCAAGGCCAGCATTGCAGCTATTCAGATAGACGACCAGACTGTTACGAATAAAGAACACATCAACGAATTTGTTGACAATGCTGACAAAGACTTGTTTAAGAAGGTTACTGATCACTTAGAATCACAGAAAGAGAAATTTTCAATTAAGCCTATGGTAGTAGATGCTACTGAGGAAGAGATCTTAGCTGGGGTTCCAGAAACTTATCAAATTCCGATTACGTTTGACCAAACAAATTTTTTCGGATGAGGGTTTTATCTTGGTCTGTTAAACAAATCCTTGAAGAAGTTAAAACCCTAGACGGACAAGCCAAGCAATTTAGATCAGAGCTAACAAAAATGTGTTGGTTTATGAGAGGAGGACTTACGTTAGAAGAAGCATACTACCTATGTCCCGAAGATAGAGAGCTTATCGCAGATCTTATAGAAGATAATCTAGAAACAACGAAACGCTCAGGGATGCCTTTCTTTTAAAATCAAAGATTACATCAAAGCACTTACAAACGTAGGTGCTTTTTTTTGACTAAACATTCTCAAACACAAAAGCCAAACAAGATATTCAAGCCAGAGCATGCCATTTACTAAAACGTTTTACTTAATGTATGTGTGTTAGCAAGCTAACACAAGTTTTCGCTTGCGCTCAAACTACACTATTCTTTCTTTTATTTGTTTTAAGAAGTAATAAAGTAATTGTTTTGCAAGACACGAAGTGGATTGTTCTTATATTCATCTAGATAGCGGAGTCATAATTCACCCGTACTAGGGGTGAATTTAATGGAAAAACAGAATTTCATCTGAGTGAGCATCACCATCTTAATAAAAGAGATTTGTATTTCTACATCAGAGGCGGTTGACCGGTACCCCTTACTCTAGCTTCACATAATCAACGGAAAGCAGTTAATTCCTATTAAGCGAAATCACTTGCTCTTGGGTTGTATCTTTTTCACAGAGCCCACATCTTTTAAGCCTTTAGTTAGCTTTTGCCTTCCAGATCATCAACTCTGTCGACGTTTTACACGCAAACTCTTGATGAGTCGAGCACCCCGACCAAACAGTACTGGTTGTATTGCCTATATGAGCCTAAGTTTGAGAGATGTTAAGGATGAGATTTACAACGACCTTCAAAATCTACAGTGTTGTGTTCAAAGAAGTCGTCGAAGCCGGTGATACGCCAAGTATTGCCTTGTTTATCAGTGTAATCTAAATGCCTAATAGTTGAGAATGATTCTGGTAGCATAAATGCTACATACTTGCCTTTGCGGTTAAATTTCATGAAGAGAATGTTACAATCGCCTGGATCTGCTGCCTCTAGTGTTTGTTCGAGCCACTGTTCCAAGATAGGAATAGGACTTTTAGTGAAAAGTTGGTGAAAACCAAAATCTGCGTAATTTTTACACTCGCAGTTAAAATATTTCCAGTTGTCAGGCGGTGTAATGTCGCCTTTTTGTGCTCTTACTTGACCTTCTGTAAGACTGTCTCGTCGGTGTGCGTTCTTCCCACCAGTGAATGCCCCTGAGTCAAACACCCGTTTGAAGCTGTCTGAATATGTTTGAGAAAGATAGGTTGCTATCTCTCGTTCAAACGTCTTACCTTTGGTTTTACTTTTACTTGGCATTCTTCCCCCTTTGGAGTCTTACGCCTGGCCGCAATCTTTCTTTATAAAAGTTGTCTTGAGCGTCCAGCTGTACTAATTTAGCCAGCTCGATAACTTCCCTGAGCTTTTTCTGGTAGCTATAGTATGTTCTATAAGAATCACGCTCTAAATACAAGAAATAAGCATCAAAGTATTCAAGATATGCCTTGGCAAAGGCGTCGTGGGCATCGGTAAACTCTTCATCACTGACAACACGATACTCTTCTGGCTCCTTAGGTGGCGGATGATAGGCGGCAGCCCGCATCCTTGCCATCTTTTCGTCCATTGACTCTTTTGCCATTACTCTACAATGTCCACGTCGTTGGCGTATGCTGTAAATCCACCGTCTTTAACTACTTTGAGAATGTGATTCACACGTCCTACTAGCTCGTCCTTGTGTGAGATAAGGAAAATGTTCTTCTCACGCTCTCTTCCGATCTTCTTTAGTACAGAAAGTGCATTTTCCACTCCTGCTGAGTCAAGACCACTGTCAATCAGCTCGTCAATGAACAGCAAGTTGACGTTTTGATACAAACTTTCCCAAACATCACGGAAAGCAAAGCTCAGACCAAGTATAAGCCTGTTTCTCTCGCCTCGTGACAAGTTATCAAAGTCTAAATCCTGACCTAGCTGGGTAATTTCAACGTTCAAGTCGTTTTGGAACGTCACTTGATGCGGTAATCCCAGTCTATCCAAGTAATATGAGAGCCTGTGGTTCAAATATGCCAAGTTCTGATCAATAATCTTCTTGCGAATAAACGAATCTTTGTTTGTAAGCAATTTAAGCAGAAATTCTTGATGCTCTTTGTGATTTGTCAAGTCATTTACTGTGCCCCAACTGATTTCTTGAATAGCTTCTGTTTGCAATTCGTCAATCTGACTTTGATAAGGGTCTTCTTCGTCTCGTTTGCTTTTCAACGCTTGTTCTAAGCTAGCAACGTTGTTTCTATGCTCATATGCTTCTTTCATAGACTCGTAAAACGTTTGCGGCTTGTGTTCTAGCTCACCAATCTCTTCCATGCTTGCTTGTACTTTGCTTAATTTGTCTGCAACTTCGGTTTGGTAAGCAACAGCGTCAGATTGTTCCTTCTTTTTCTTGTTAAGAATCTCTTTTTTCTTATCTGCGTGCAATTCTTGACCGCAAGCATAGCAGGTTGCGTCAGCAAGGTCTTCTATATCTTTCTCAACCTTGTTTACAGCCTTCTCTGCACGGCTTAGAGCGCTTTCTAAGGTGCTTTGCTCCTTTTGGAGTGCACTGAGCTTGTTATCAAGTTCGGTCCAATTGGACAGGGTGTCGTGTGCAGCAAGTTCTTCATCAATGTTAAGATGCTCAAGCTCGTCAATCGCCTTTACTAGGTTGTTGATATCTTTATCTTTCTTAGAGTTCCAAGCACTTCTTTTAGTGCCAAGGCTTTTAATTGTGTGCTCGATCTTGCTGTTTGCTGTCTGAATTGCATCAATCTTGAGCGTTTCTTCGGTGATTTCTGCCTTTACACTGCGAATCTTTTCTTTAAGAGCTTCTGCTTTTTCAGATAGGATTGTGATTCCCAAGAGTTGCTCAATAATTCCACGCTGGTCATTGGTCCTCATGCTGAGAAACGGTTCGGTATAGGTGTTTAAAGCAACAATATGCTTGAACATGTCGTGAGTCATGCCTAAAAGCTCGTTAATCACTTCTTGAGTTTTACGGCTATCGCCCTGCGACTCGTCTGTCATTGCTTGCTCTTGCTCGTCAATGTAAAATTTGAGAATATTAGGGCTGCGACCTCGCTCTATACGATAGTCTAGACCGTCTTTCTCAAAATGCAGTGTAACCAACATGCCTTTGCTGTTAGTCTTGTTGATCAAGTTATTCTTTTTGATATTTGTAAGGGCAGTGCCGTACAATGCGTAACTGAGAGCGTTGATGATAGAAGTTTTGCCCGTACCATTTCGAGATCCAGTATCGTCACCGCCTTGGTCTAGGTTCTCACCTAACACCAGAGTAAGTTTTTCTTTGTTAAAGTCCACTGCCTGCGACACGTTGCCTACAGACATGAAATTGCGGACTGTTAAATCCTTGATGCGGATCATTCGAAGTTCCTCATTAAATTAGTTTTCCACGGCAGCATTCGACAGCTAAATCCTTTATTTTTATCATTATTAAAGCTCGTTGTAGATGTCTAACAGTAATTTCTTATCAAAGTTGTCAGAGTCTATTGCTGTGATTTCATTTGACACAATCTGATCAACACTTTCAAAATGCTCAATGTCGATATCTGTAGAGATTTCCTCTACTTGCTTTTGCGGAATTAGCGTAATCTCTCTGCAATTATATTGCGAGATAAAAGTTTCTTTGATGAAACTTGCTTCTTCGTATGAGATAGGTACATCAATGGTTACTCGCAAGTACATCTTTGACTTGATAATGTTGTCTGTGTCGTCTAGCAGCTCAGAAAGTTTGATAGTACGATACTTGGGAGCATCAGGCCAATCCAAGAAGACAGGTTCTAGATCGTTTTCCTTGTCTAAGATCATCATACCTCTTGCATCATCCCATGCGTCTGCATAGTTGTGAGGAAAGGCATTGCCTATGTAATGTATCTTACCTTTTTTCTGACGCTTGTGAAAGTGTCCTGAGAACACATAGTCTTGATGCTGAAAGTGTTGTGCTTTCAAGTCACCGTGATCTGGCATCTGTACCATAGCATTCATGTAAAAACTAGGAAGCTCAAAGTGACCAAACAAGTATTTTGCTTTTATCTTGGTCATTTGCTTCCACTCGTCGCCTACTAGCCAAGGTACAAGTGCCACGTCGTCTTTGACTGTGATTTCGTTCACAATCGTTACACCGGGAACGTGCCGTCCAAATTCTACAGAGTGAATGTCACGCTTGTCTTTGTAGTACAGGTCGTGGTTGCCAGGAAAAAAGAAGAACTGCTCAAAAGCTTCTCCTAATTTCTCTAGTATTCGCAGCGAGCTGTTCATAGTAGACACGTTCAAAGTGTTGCGATTATGATGATAATCGCCGCAAAAGATGCCGGTTTCGCAACCCGCAGCCTTTGCTTCAGCAATGTACCAATCAATAAATTCTTCACAGTCGCGGTTGTGAATCTTGGAATTACCTTTAAGTCCAAGGTGTAAGTCTGTGAAAACAGCAGCTTTTTTAAACATATTTTCTCCAATTTTTTAAAGTGTACAGCACTAAGTCATTGATGTCAAGCGATTTTTTAGTCAGTGCTATCGTCATTGCGTTTGACTTCTGCTTCCCACTGTCCTGCTTGCTGCCGTGTGTAGCTTGGAGTGAGGTCGTTCATCTCAAGAATATCGTCACGAATGTTTTGATTGCGCTTTTCGATATTGATAACTCGAACAAAGCTGTTGGTAACTGCGGCTGTATAGTATGCAAAGGGGTTGTCTGACTTGCTTTCGTCAAACTGTAACCCGATCTGCGATAGCTGCAAGATAGCCTGCCCACGCATTTCGTCATTGTACGTATAACCACGAACGTTGCCCCGGGTAGCATAGCGGTCACAAAGTTTCATCCACATCTTAGCAAGCTCGTTGGTTGCCTGTCCGTGTTCT
>Ga0306867_1000780_pt1 | contig 16752 bp, 15 predicted proteins | sample AntRauTorckE6831_FD_190432 | JGI IMG/M metagenome (GOLD analysis project Ga0306867, IMG submission 190432) | Saline lake microbial communities from Rauer Islands, Antarctica - Metagenome Torckler E6 #831 (v2) (version 2) | ecosystem: Environmental > Aquatic > Non-marine Saline and Alkaline >... | reverse complement strand
AAACAAAAAAGGGCAGAAAAATCTACCCTTGAAAAATGATTAACTCTTCAGCTCACTATAAATGCTAACAGGGTAGATTGAACCCAAACTGAATCATCAGGTTCGGGCTAAATGCGAGCAAGATCGAGGATCATGCAGGATCAAAACGCATACTGGAACCGCGCACGAACCTCATCTCCACTTTTGCCGTTGGCTTCTTCGCCATCCATATAGCTCAAACCGAGTCGAACATTCTTATTGGCGTAGTAGTTGACGCCCAGCGTCGTCTGCTCGCCGTCGGTTGTGGCCAGCCCCACGTCACTGTATTTTCCATCACCATCTTCAAAACGGGCGATCACCTCCCAGGCACCTTTGGGCGACGAAGGCTTTATGCGCTTAAACACACCCGCTTTGTATGGGCGACTTTCCCCAGTAATGACCCAGCCGAGTTGCACGTAGTAGCCATCGACATCAAGCTGGCCTTCCTCGGAATCGAAGTATTCGGCCTGAGCATGGAAAGGGCCCAAACGACCAGCCAATTCCAGATTATAGATATCGACCTCGTCAGCCTGAACATCGGCATCACGCGTGGAATAACCCGCACCAAGATGAACAACGGCCTCATTCGTTAGAATAGGCGCAAAGGTACCCCGGGCCGTTATCGCCGTATTATTGAAGTCATTGCTGCCGTCGCCATCCGCTTCAAAATAACCGACACCGTAGGTCCAGTTACTCCCTTTCCCACTTAACTGAATACCGCCACTACGCCCAGGAGCATAACGCTCAGTCATGGCAGAACGCTCAAGCGCAGAAATGTCTTTCGAACTTGTTAGCGCTTCCAGGCCGAAAGGCTCTTTTTGCTTACCAATGGTTACGCTTGCAACTGAGCCAAATCCGAGATATCGAATGTAAAGGTCTTCGACGTCACCGCCGTCGGCACCATCACTCTCCGCTACGTTAAACTGAGTCTTGTAGGCCCAGTCGCCATAATGTCCTTTGACGTATAAGCGCGCACGCCGCACATCAAAATCCTTCGTATCAACGCCGTTATCATCTGACTGCGTGGCGTCGTAATCCCATTGAATACGGCCACCAAGTTGAAAGGATGCCGAATCATCAGATGTTTTGACCTCAATACCACTCTCGGTATTGATCACCAGGTCTTCCCCGTCAGTCGTGACGGTACCCGCCTGCGCAACAGAAACAGCAGAAATTGCCAACGCCAAGCTCAAATATTTCTTACTCATAGTTTTCTCTTACCTTGTCAGTTCGCTTGTGTGTTTTAAGGAGCCGATCTAAGTGTATTTGACTAACATTGCGAAAATGTTACAGAAGGCTAATGACATCACGCAATCATAGGCTTCAGGGTTTAACTTGTGGTCAAAGATGGATGCGAACAGGAGGGATAGCTACCTGACTAAAAGCCTCAAGATAGCCCGCGATTCCGGTATCGGGATTTTTTTGCACCATGTTGAAGCGTTTGCGTTTGCTTTTTTACTATAACTATTTGAAATATAGAAGAAATATATTCTGGCATAACGCTTGCTTTGATAGTTCGGTACTCACAAACCGACATCAAAGGTATATAAAATGAAAAAGCATATTCTGGCAACAACCGGAAAATTTGGCCTTGGCTTATCCGTAGCATTCCTGATGGCACCATCACTCGTAAGCGCGGAAGTGAGCACTAACGTCAGTGTCGTTAGCAATTATCTTTTCCGTGCGGTAACGCAAACTGACGGTGCGACGGCTGTTCAAGGCGGTCTTGATTACGGCCACGAATCCGGCTTTTACGCCGGAGCCTGGGGTTCCAATGTGGATTTTGGTGATGGCACGAGCTACGAGCTTGATCTCTACGCGGGGTATTCAGGAACAGTCGAAGCTTTAGGGTATGATTTCGGCTATGTATATTATGCCTATCCGGACGCACCTGATGATATTGACTTTGGTGAGGTATATGGTGAATTGAGCTATGGCCTGATATCGGCAGGTCTGGCATACACCACGAATAGTGACGTGAGTGGAAACGGCTTGTTTGTAGAGGGAGATATATACTATTACGCTTCGCTGGATGTTCCACTTGAAGATGACTACAGTTTTGGGCTGGTCGTAGGGTTTTATGATTTCAAGGATGATAAAGAAGCGTCTGTGGGTAAGGCGAGTTACGGGCATGTCTCTGGTAATGTGACGAAAGACGCAGGTGACTTCGGTACCTTCAGCGTCAACCTTGAATATGCCGACATTGATGCCAGTGACGCACTTGGCTCGACAAATTCAGACGACCCAAAGTTTTGGCTGGGCTGGTCTAAAAGCTTTTAAGGCACTGCGTCTTTTTCAGCTTCAGCATAGGTCGGAGACGTCTTTCGCTCATGTTTTATAGCTTGAAAAGAATAATTTTCGGAAATAACTGGAATTTTCGGGCTGTAATGTCGATTTCCAATTAAATTCAGCTTAGATTCAGTTTGATCTGGTACTAATAAAGCTGTGCCTTTGATGACTTCATTGTTGTCAAAGGTACTGTTGTTAGCTCAGGTTATTAGGGGCCCCGTATTGGGAGCCCCTTTTTTTGGTTCTTCGAAAGTGATCCTGACCCCGTTTCAGTACATTTTCTTCCAACATCTTACGTTGCTATTCGTTTAACGGGGGAAAAGTGCATCTACCTGCAGTCCTCCCAGGGAGGCTTCAAGAAGTTCAATTCGCCCTCCGTAACCATCCATAATTTCCTTAACGATACTTAGCCCCAATCCATAACCATCAACCTGTTCATCCAGTCGGATCCAGCGCTCCAGCAATCGTTCTCGATCTTCCTCTTGTATGCCTGGGCCGTCATCGCTGACCTTTAGAATCAGACCTTCAGTCGATTCACTCAACCTGAGATCAACAACGGATGATGACCATTTGCCTGCATTTTCCAATAAATTTCCTACAACTTCACTGAAGTCCTGTTCATCCACCGGCCAGCGGAGTTGAACATCGAGCGTTGTGGCGAATCTGAACTGCTTTTGCGGGAACATTCGGCTGACCAGGTCCAACAAGTCCTGAGCCAGAACAACGACCTGTGTGCTGCGACTTACTTGGGGGCCTGACACATCCCCGCGTCTCATTTGTGAGTCGAGCGTTTTATGCAATGACTTCAACTGTGTCGCCATGTAGATACGGTCATCTCCGCTAATGCGTGATGAGTCGGTTTCGAGGATGGCCAACACAGAGGCAAGCGGCGTTTTAATGCTGTGTGAAAGGTTGGCCGTGATCCTGCGGGAGCGTTCAAGACGGCTATCCAGAATCTGGAGCAAACGATTAAACTCTGTCACCAGTCCGGAAAACTCCTGCGGCACAGCGTCATGCAATCGAGTGCGCCTGCCTGAATGCAGATCAGCAAGCTCATTACGAACTCGGGACACCGGGGATAGGGCAAAATGGACTGCTAAAAAAATCAAACCGCAGAGGACAATCAAAAGCAAAACAGATAGTACGGCGATTGATATATGAACTCGCTCCCATCCTGCGAGTTGGGGTATGTGTGTTTCCGCTACAACCAGCACTACTGGTTGGCCGTCTACCAGGAAAGTACGCCGGTAGCCTATCAGGGATTGTTGACGCGACTTCATATAGACAACCCCAGGCGTCTCCTCAGAAAGCAGCGGAGTCATGACGTCTTTGTTAATTCCGGCAGAAAAAAACTGTTGCGGCCCTACCTTAAACGCAAACGCATGCTGAAAAATAAGCTCAAGTTGCTCAACGTCCTTTACTGCCCTTGCGATATCCGGGTAAGACTGGGTTAACAGATTTTGTAGCTGAATGGATTCCTGCGCAAGCTTGTCCTCCCTCAGGTCACGTGACAACTGCTCTAACAGCACCCCGTGCCCTAGCCAGACCGCCAGCATGACAAAAAAGCTCAGAGGCATGAGCCAGGCTAGCAATCCCAACCGGATGGAGCGTCGAAACAATCAATATCCCCTTATGAAGGTCGGTCAGTGCGGTTATATGGGCCTGAAGTCAACGCGCTGATGCTGAGCCCTAGCAATCAGAATGATGAGTCAACTCAGTGCTAGAATGACAATCCCGCTACTGCTTGCCCGAAACATTTGTACTTTGGAAGGCGCGCTTCGATGTACTATCAGCCGCACAAAAAGGTAGCATACTATAGCAAATAGCTTTGATGCCTATTCATTCGCATGGGGAGAGCAATGAAATTACTTCTTGTAGAAGATGAAGCGATTTTTGCTGAAAAACTGGTCGAGTGGCTTGAGCGAGCGGGCTATGCCGTCGACCACGCTACTACGTCAAACGCAGCGGACGCATTATTTAAATCTGAGGTCTACCGAGTGGTTGTTCTTGATATAGGCCTGCCAGGCATGAACGGCCTGAGTCTGCTTCGTCAGTGGCGCCGGGAAAATCGTTGCGAGCCGGTGCTGTTGTTAACTGCCCGCTCAAAATGGATGGAACGGGTGGAGGGTCTCAGGGCCGGGGCTGACGACTACCTGCCAAAACCCTTCCATTTCGAAGAACTTCTTGCCCGGCTTGAGGTCATTGTTCGCAGATCTGAGGGGCGGGTATCTTCGCAGCTCTCCGCTCGCGGTTATGTTCTTAAAGATGAGAGCCGTTCGCTGGAGTGCCCTGACGGCGTGGTTTACACACTGACAGCAACAGAGTTTCGTTTGCTGCGCTGTTTAATCTCCCGACCTGGACGGGTGTTCTCCATCGCCGAGCTGATTGATGAGCTTTACAATATTGATCGCAGTCCAACTCAGAACGTGGTCCAGGTCTATATAACGCGTTTGAGAAAAATGGTTGGTAAGGACTGTATCCGCTCTCTTCGCGGGCAGGGTTACTATTTCGTCAAATCAGAGTGATGCACCGCTGAGCTCCCTTATCTAACTCCTTGGTGTGTTTCCGGCCACCCACTCTGCCCAGCTCTCAACCCCGCCCGTTAATTTCCAACAATTCAAGCTGTGTTAAACATCATGGGTTAGTCTGACGTTCGTATAAAATCAGAAGCACGACGTGCGTGCTGACGTTAACGAATGCAGGCAAAAATTCATGAGAAGCCCCACAAATAATTATCTACCAGTCGCCGCGCTTTGTCTTGCGGCGATATTCCCTGGCGTGAGCCACGCCGGGCAAAGCGTTTCCCTGAAAGCCTATACGGCTCAACAAACGTCGATGTCGCTCACTCTGACGCTCAATGACGCACTCTCAACCGCCTTCGCAAAGAACCCCTTGCTTGCAGGTCAAAAAGCGCGCGTCGGCATGTTTGAAGGGGATATGCAACATTCCCGGCGCCTTGTGCCCGCCAATCCGGAAATGGAACTCAGTGGTGCTCGCCGTTCAAATGGCTCCGAACTCTCGACGGATTACGGAATCCGTCTCTCCCAGGAATTCTGGACCGCGAATAAGGGCGACTTGAGTCAGCAGGTTGCTCGTGGACAACTGTCATCTGCCGAGCTTGAACTTGATTTCCTCAAGCGCGCAGTCAGTGCCAGGGTGCGGGCGGCGTTTTTCGACGTCCTGCTGGCCAGGGAGTCTCTTGAGACAGCGGGGCGAACCGTCGATCTCATGTCCAGAACCAGTGATTTGATGCGCGTTTCGGTTGATCAGGGTAAACGAACACGGCTTGAGTTGAATACCGCGATTATTGGCGTCGCGAGGGCGAAAAGCCAAGAAGCCGCAGCGCAAAGACAGCTGGAGGAGTCCAGGCTGGCCTTGAGTGAAGTTCTCGGCATAGACCCTCAGGAATCCATACGTGTGAAGGGCAATATCTCCCTAAACTTTGAAAATCTGCCGGCGGAGAGGCAGCTGGTGGAGCTTGCCCTGGCGCGACGGAGTGACCTGCAGGCGGTCATGGCGTTGGTTAACTCGGCGGAATCAAGCCTTGATTTGGCGCAAAGCCAGAAAATACCCAACTTGAAAGTATTCGGCTTCTATAATCGTGAAGAAGGCAGCAACATTATTGGTGGTGGTGTCTCAGTACCCCTGCCGACCCTGCACCGGTTTGGTGGCGAAGCGAAGCGTGCCAGCGCAGAGCTTGAAGCTGCCCAGATTCGAGCCGAGCAATTACAGCTCACTATCAAAACCGACGTGCTGAGAGCGCGAGCACAGTACCGGGCGGCCAGAGTGCAACTTGAACAAATGAGCGAGTCTATTCTCAAGCGCTCGGAGGAAACGCTTGAGCTGATGCAGGTGGCTTTTCGCGCGGGCAAGGTGGGCACAACGGATGTGCTGGCCGCCCAGGATAACCTGATATCCGTGCGCACCGAGTACATCAGCGCCCAGAGCGATTACATCGCGGCGGTGAGAGCACTAGAGATCAGCACTGGAGGCGGCATTGTCATGGCTGCCAGCAATAGCCAATGACATTGCCGGAGCACCCAGCAAACCATCCATTCCGACAGTACCCATTTTCAAAGAGAGCTCGAGTATGTTGCAAATAACCAGGCGTCTTCCGTTAGCCCTGTTGTTGGCCGCGCTTTTCGTTTCTGGCGCACCCCTCGCCCAGGAGAGTCATGCTGGCGAGGAGGAAGGAGTATCCCATCAAGATGAAGGCAAACAAGAGCATGGAGAAGAAAGCGAAGAAAAATACAACGAGGAGGAAGGTGCTGTACACCTGACCGAGGCACAGCAAAGCCTTCTGGATATTTCCGTTTCACCGGCGTCGTCCGGGCGTGCGAATGAGAGTATTAAAGCACCGGTGGAAATTATGTTTGTGCCCGATCTGGTGGCGAAGGTAGGTCCGCTTCTTGAAGCAAAGGTATCGAAAGTTCTGGTGGATCTGGGTGACAGAATTTCAATAGGAGACACCCTCGCAACGCTTGACAGTGTGGCGCTGGCCAAAGTTCGGGCACGCATGCAGTCGCTGATCGCCAAAAAAACCGCTGCTGAAGCCGAGTATAAGCGTGAGCGCTCACTTCAGAAACAGGGCATTTCCAGTGAGGAGGAGTTTCTTGCGGCCAAGGCACGTTTTCTAACGATGGCTGCCGAGTTGAACGCCGCCCGTGAGGAGCTGAAAGCTTATGGCGTGTCGTCGTCACAGTCCGATGCATCAGGTTTGGCAAGCTACGCCCTGAAATCGCCGATCAATGGTGTGCTTGAAAAAAGGGACGTTGTAATTGGGCAAACACTGTCGGCTTCAGACACCCCCTTCCTGGTTGTTAATAACCGGAAAGTCTGGGCCATGATCAAGGTGGCTGAATCCGATATCGATCAATTGACCCTCGGGAACGACGTCAGGATCGAGTTACCGTCCGGTAAACTCCGCGTCTATTCTGGCAAGGTCTCCTGGATATCCACACAACTGGACGAAACCAGTCGCACCGTTCTGGTGCGGGCCGAGGTGGACACTCCCGAAGGTTATCTGATGCCTGGCATGTTTGGCACCGCACTGATATCGAGTCCGTCCGACGCAGCCCTGCCGCTTGTCCCGCGGGACGCTGTTCAGACCGTTGAGAGTCGGGATGTTGTGTTTGTGCCTGGCAAAGAGCGAGGCGAGTACAAGGCGACCCCTGTCAAGATTGGAGCTGAAGCAAACGGATGGATTGAAATCCAGGAAGGCATTTACAGTGGCCAGCCAGTGGTCGCGAAGGGCGCTTTTGATCTCATGTCCGCCCTTACCGCCAAGAATCGCAGCGCCAGTCACGGTCATTAAGGTTTGAATACATGATAAACGCACTTGTTAACTACGCACTGAGTAATCGGCTGCTGGTGATCGTCTTTGTTATTGGCGTTTCACTGGCCGGGTATTTTTCCTTCAACAAACTACCGGTTGATGCGTTTCCGGATGCAACCCCAACCATGGTGCAAATATTCACCACCAGCCCTGGTCTCTCCCCGGTTGATGTCGAGACCCTGATTTCCTATCCCGTTGAAGTCAGCATGTATGGCATTCCCGGGCTTGAAAGGGTTCAGAGTACGTCGATATTCGGCCTCTCACGGGTCACCGTCTATTTTGAGGATGGCACCGGCGTTTACTTTGCACGCCGTCTGGTCATGGAGCGACTCGCCGAAGCTGTGCGGCAGATCCCGGCCGGCATGGGCGAACCGGAACTCGGCCCCATCAGCACCGGGCTGGGCCGTATCATGATGTATTCGCTGGTTGAGGATGAAGGTTTCGAGTTTACGTTGGAGGAAATGCGTACGATTCAGGACTGGATCATAAAACCGCAACTCAAGACCGTTCCGGGCGTGACCGGGGTTCTTTCCATTGGTGGCGACGTAAAGCAATACCAGGTCAACATTGACGCTCGTGCACTGCAGGCCCGAGATCTCACCATTACGGACGTTCGCAAAGCCATTGTCGCAAGCAACCGGAATGTGGGTGCCTCGTTTATTAATCGCGGTGGTGAGGAATACATCGTGCGAGGCTATGGCTGGGTCAGCCCGGGTGAGGAGGGGCTGGAGGATTTACGGCAAACGCTGGTAGCAGAGCGGGAAGGGACTCCGGTTTATCTGGATGACGTGGCCGATGTTGAATTGGGGCCGGCAATACGTCGCGGTGCTGAAATATCGTCAGGCGAGGAGTCCGTCGGCGGTTACATCATGAAGCTGATTGATACCAACACCAGCCAGGTTCTTCGGGACGCTGAAACTAAAATAGCCGAGCTCAATCAGTCCCTGCCTGAAGGGCTGTCAATAAAGCCGTATTATTCCCAGGCAACGCTGGTAGAAAAGGCCCTCGGCACGGTTGAGAAGGCTTTGCTTGAGGGCATAGCGCTTATTGTCATCTTTCTGTACCTGTTTCTCGGCAACCTGCGCTCGACGCTCATTGTGGTGGCGACCCTACCGCTCTCCGTTCTGGTGGCGTTCATTGGCATGAGGTTCGCCGGCTTGTCCGCCAACCTGATGAGCCTCGGTGGGCTGGCGATCGGCATCGGCATGATGGTGGATGGCGCGGTGGTGATGATAGAGAACATTTTCCGGCATCTCGAAGAGCGTTCGGAAGAAAACGTCAGCATGATACGCCTGGTGGGTGAAGCCGCCCGGGAGGTCGCCCGGCCGATTGTGTTTGGAATCGGCATCATCATTATCGTCTTTTTACCGCTGTTCACGCTGGAAGGCGTTGAAGGCAAGCTGTTCTCACCGATGGCTTATGCCATCTGCTTTGCCCTTCTAGGCTCGCTGATATTGGCACTGACGGTGGTACCGGTATTGAGTTCGCTGGCATTCAAGATGGGCGTCAGGCACAAGGAGCCCCGCCTGGTCGGCTGGTTGAGTGCGGTGTATCGGCCCGTCCTGCGAACCGTTGTCAAAACACCCAAACTGGTGATGGGGATAGCCCTTGTCGTATTTTTGGGGAGCCTGACGCTGTTTCCCTATTTGGGCAGTGAATTCGTACCCACATTGCGGGAAGGCACCTTCCAGATTCGTTCAACATTACCGCCTGGCGCGAGCCTGGACTCCGCGATCAGCTATAGCAAACGAATTCAGGAAGTGCTTGGTGATTTTCCGGAAATTACCGGCAGCTATGCCCGTGTTGGGCGGGCCGAAGTCGGTGGCGACCCGGAACCGGTTAATGTGGTGGCGACCATGGTGATACTGAAACCGCTGGATGAATGGCGGGATGGTGTTAGCTATGAGGATCTCCAGAGCCAGATCGCAGAAACGGTGAATGAACGGATACCCGGTTTGGCCAATAATATTTCGCAACCGATCCAACTGCGAACGGATGAATTGTTGTCCGGGGTCCAGGCGCAACTAGTGGCCAGCATTTTTGGCGATGACCTGGAAGAACTTGGCCGGATTGGTAAAGAAGTGGCTGCCCTGGCAATGGAGGTGCCCGGTGCGACGGATGTCCGCGCCCAGCAAATGGCGGGTAAAAAACAAGTCGTCATTCGCCCGGATCGAGATGCGCTCGCGCAATACGGTATCCGTGTTGATGACGTCATGAATGCGGTTGAAACCGGTATCGGTGGCCAGGGCGCCGGGTTCGTGTTTGACGGTGTGCGCCGGTTTGAGATTTTTGTCCGGCTGCAGGAAGAGTACCGTGACTCCATTGACGCAATCCGTAACATGCCAATGCGGGGCGCAAACGGGGAAATGATTCCACTGTCACGTATCGCCAGCATTGAAACCTATGCCGGGCCGAAAAAGATTTCACGCTCTAACGCCAGTCGGCGGCTTTATGTGCAAATGAACGTGCGCGGTCGCGACATGGGCGGTGTGGTGGCAGACCTGAAGCAGCGAATTGCCCAAGAGGTTGATATGCCGCCAGGTTACTTCGTGGAATTTGGCGGCCAGTTTGAAAATCAGCAACGGGCGATGGCCCGCCTGCAAATCGTCGTACCGATCACCCTGGGCCTGATTTTCCTGTTGCTCTTCTCTGCATTCAGCAGTCTGCGTTACGCCAGCCTGATATTTTTGAACGTTCCGTTTGCCATCACTGGCGGTGTTGTAGCGCTGTTTGTCAGCGGTCTTTACCTGTCTGTACCCGCGGCGGTTGGTTTTATCGCGGTATTCGGTGTCGCCGTGCTCAATGGCGTGGTCATGGTGAGTTACATTAATCAACTTCGGGATGAGGGCTATGACGTTATTGAAGCGGTCAAACTTGGTGCTGAGCGACGTTTGCGACCGGTTCTGATGACCGCAACTGTTGCCATCCTCGGGCTGATCCCTCTGCTGCTGGCGGATGGCATTGGCTCCAATGTCCAACGCCCACTTGCCACTGTGGTCGTCGGGGGGCTGATCACGTCAACCCTACTGACGCTGGTGGTGTTGCCCAGTATCTACCGGTGGTTCGCTGCCGAACGTAACGATGTTGAAGTCTGACGAGGAAATGATACATGTATGAGATCAAAGCGTATGTGCGTGCAGCCATGGCGGAGCACGTTATTGATAGCCTGGCTGAAGTGAGAGGCGTCTCCAGTATCGCCGTCGTTCCGTTGAGCGAGTTTGGACATTCTACAGGTGACGAAAACCGCCTTACGAAAGTACGCATGGTCAAGCTTGAAGTGGATGTGGCTGACGAAACGTCAGCATGGGAGGTTTCAAACGTGATCGTTGAGAAGGCCCGTACCCAACAAGGGCATCCCGGTGATGGCAAGGTAATTGTCTCCCGGTTGGTGAGGGCCATTCGCATTGAAGACGGGGTTGTTGACGAGGAGGCACTGTCCCGTCCAACAAACTAGTTGGCACTTAACAAAAGTTCGTCGACCACAAAGCTAAAGTCTTTAGCTATATTGATGGAGTAGTGTTCTGGAAACTGGCCCATTGGCTAGGCCATAAATATCGCTCACAGCTCAAACCGCTGATGCGCCACTGGTTTAAAGTTCCGGCCCCGGGTCAAAGCAAGTCGTGGGTGCTTTATGGCAGAACTAATCAGGGGTTGCTCAGTGGAGCCGTCTTGTACCGACTCGTCGGTCACGGGAAAAAGCGATTCCGGAGGGTAATCCCTACTTGAGGACTGGGCCCAGAAACACTTGGACCTCCCGCTTTCCTGAAGTCGCAATGGCATTCGCCAACGCTTAGACGGAGAGCCGGATGCGCTGAAAGGTGCACGTCCGGTTCGGAGAGGAGAGGCAGGGAGATAGTTCGACTACGCCCTGCCTCTTACTCTACTTCGGCTGCCGCGTGGCTTCGCCTATTTGGTGGCGATCATCGACTGGTACAGCCAAAAGGTGCTCAGTTGGCGGTTGAGCAACAGCATGGATGATGGCTTTTGCGTTGATTGTCTTGAGGACGCTCTCAGGCTATACGGGGTGCCGGAGATATTTAATAGCGATCAGCGCCAGCGACCCTGCAAATATCCCGCCGCCCGCCAGATGCGAAGATGACCTTCGGCTATGGCCGGATAGAGATCGTAGCGGCACTCATCAATTACACTACGCTTATCATCATCGGCTTCTATCTGATCTATGAGGGCGGAATGCGCCTCATCGACCCGTCCGAGGTCCGCGGTTGGTGGGTCGTGATTCTGGGTGGTATTGCGCTGCTCGTCGATACGCTGACAGCGATGTTGACGTATTCCATGCAGAAAGGCAGCGTAAACATCCGTGCGCTGTTTCTGCACAATCTTAGCGATGCGTTGGCCTCGCTCGCCGTCATCGTCGGTGGCATTTTGATCTTGCTCTACGATGTTCGCTGGGTCGACCCTGCAATCACTATCGGCATCGCCGTTTACATCCTCTATCTTGCCTTAAGCGAGATAGGCAACACTATTCGCACATTGATGCTGGGTTGTCCTCCGGATATCGACACCGACAGTGTGATCGCCGCCGTGGAGAACCTGAACGGCGTCGAAGAAGTGCACCACGCCCACTTCTGGCAAATGGAGGAACACGCTGCCGCGCTCGACACCCATGTCGTCGTCGCACGGCAGCGTTGGAACGACATTGAGAATATTAGCAAGGCGATCAAGTCCCGTTTAAAGCAGGAGTTCGACATCACCCATTCGACACTGGAGTTCGAGTGTGTTGACAACAAGCACGAGGATGCGAACCGCTACGGCCATAGAAAAAAGTGAAAAACGATGTGAGAGGAACTGACGAGTGAAGGCGGTCTGGGGGCCGAAGTCCATCGGTACAAAAGAATAGTCAGATGCAGCCGGGCGGCAACTAGTGCCCCTTAACAAAAGTTCATTTTATTATTTAACTTATCAGATAACCGAGCAATCGACGCAATGATCTGATCCGCCGTCTTTCGCCAAACGAATGGTTTAGGATCATCGTTGTAGGTTGCCAGATACGTCTTGATCGAAGCCTCAAGTTCATGCGTGCTGCGATGAGAATTTCGCTTGATCGAACGCGCGGAAATCTGCGCAAAGAATCGTTCAACCAGGTTTACCCACGAGGCCGACTCTGGCGTGAAATGCACGTGGCAACGAGGCCTGGCAGCAAACCAGGCGCGCGCGTTTGCGGTATTGTGAGTGCCGTAATTATCCATGACAAGCCCAACGATGTCGTGAACCTTGGCAACAAAGTGGGGATCCGTCGAGCGCTTAAAGGTTTCCAACCGATGAGGCTTCAACCCAAAAGCGCGTCAGATCCGACTGATGGCTATGGCGTTAAGCCCGGTTTCTTTAGCCATCAGAGTGGTGGACCAATGCGTTGCATCGGTGGGCTTGGAATGGAGTGTTTTATCAATCACGTCAGTCACTTTGTCGTCATCAATGCTGCGTGGCCGACCACTCCTGGGTGCATCCGTCAATCCAGCGATAAGTCCTTGTAACCGATACGGTAGTGTTGATTCGATAGTAACTATTCAGCTCAAAAAACCTGTGAAAGTTCTTGACAGGGTTTTTGCTTGAACTTCTTCACCTTATCGGCATACGCACCGATGCTACCAGACAGGCCATAAGCGACGACATGAGAGCAATTGAAGGGCTGTAATGACCGATGCCGATCACGGGGCAGCCCCGGTTTTTTTAATCGCCGTATAAGAGCGCTCAGAGCCAAAAATGTCGCCCTGAAAACCCGTGCGATAATGACTGCCTTACAAGGCCATCCCAATGCGAGCAGACATTGAAAATAGACAATATCGACGTTGATTCGGCAATTGCCTCCGTCAAGAATCTTCTTGAGAAAGAGCGTGACCTGTCGCCTTCACTCAAGGCCGCTCTGGAAGTGCTGCTCGTTTTGGTGGCGCTATTGCTCAACCGCACGACGCTCAATAGCAAAAATAGGTAACTATTCAACTGGTTTGATTTAAAACGGTCGTATCATTACCCGCTGACAGAGCACACCGTTGAAGCGCGGCAGGATGCCGATCGCATCCATCGCCTTCTGGCCTCGTTGTGCATGGGGCGCAAGCCAGGTCAGTCGGTCATTCGACGCGCCGTGCAGCCAGTGACGTTTACCACCGATGTTCACGCCTGTTTCATCGGCGTGAACCACCGACGCCTCGGCCAGGCGATCCTTGACCCACGGCTCAAATTCAGCGGCCTTATTGAAAGCGTCCTGATTGACGTTGAACAGTGAGCCGACACTCAGTGGGATGCCGACCTGGTCTTCGACGTACTCGCGGATGCGATCATAGGGCAGGAGCGGGTATTGCGACAGATAGACCGCGTGGGCCTTCAGCTGCGGGCCGTACTGAACCGAGCGTTCTACACCGACCGGAAAAGGCGCCACAAAACGGTGCCCCTGGGCATTTTCCAGGATCTCGGCCTGGTACTCGGTAACGTAACGGCGGATGTCCAGATCAACGACCTGACGTTTCTCGAAGCTCACAACCCGGAACCGGCTGCCTTTGGGTAGGGTGCGCCGGTCCAGCTTCACCCTCTGGATCGCATCCGGATCCGCCACCGGTTGCAGCGTCTTCCCAACGCGACCGAGCTGCCCGCCTGGCTTACGCCCGCTCTTCAAACGGTTCTGTCTGGGGCGGTTCGGATCCTGAGACGGCGGCTTACTGCTGTTCGCACTGTGGGTGTTAATCCGCCCACTCAGTATCTGGACCAGCACAATCAGCAACTCGATGGCCGTCCGCATGGAAGGCGCGACGGTTGTGTCTGCTTGGAGTTGTTGTCTGACGTCCGCCAGCGCAGCGTCGACATCAATGTTACTGATCTTCATGGATCTGAGTACCGTCGAGTGATGCATTATTATCGCACGACTTTTTCAGGTCGAATTTTTCGTCCTGAGCGCGGATTTGACGGGGTTTTTCAAATCGACGTCGCCCCGGGGATGGACAACAAAACGAAAGGGCCGTGAAGGGATCTTGGAGGCTTTGCGCGCCGCTTTATGGGTTTGCGTTGAGTGTGGCCTAAATTCATGAAATTGGGGCCAAAACCCTGTCAAGAACTTTTTTAGAAAATTTGAGCTGAATAGTTACGAAAATTGTAGGCAACGCAAACAACAAATGAGACCTTACAGGATTCGAAGCTGAAATTTACGGTTATGCTCGATTGAATGCGAGCTAAGATATTGATGAAGACATCAATTTCGGCGCCCGGACTGAAAACTTCAGCCGAATCAATACCGGTGTAGCAGAGGATGACGAGATCACCAGGCATTTCGGGGCAGATGCCTACCAAAGCCGCATCGGCATTGCCGCAACTCATTTGTCGGGCCTGAAGATAAAAGTCGAGGGCGACTTTGAGACTAACGTTAACGGCTTTCGCCCTCGTCATGCGTATGGTGACTACACAGGCGTACTGGCGGGTCAAAACTGGTCCAACTTCACCAGCTTCGTGAGTATACGGCCTAATGCTGACCGGCCTCTTGCTTGCGCCACTGTTGATACTGCTTCCATTCCTGCCATTCACGAAAGCGCTGGTACTCCGCGGAGTCTTTTGGCAGGCGCTCGAAGCGCTTGTACTGCTGGTAACTCTGGAACTCCTGATAGTCCTGCTGCTGGCTTGCGGTGGGTGTCGCCGCCGGAGCAGCAGCCGTCGCTGCAGATTGGAGCGCGGAACCGGACGACGGTGCGACTGGCCGACGCGATTTTTTTGAGCGGGTCAGCGACTTCTGGGACGAATCATCGGAATAGATCGTGTACCCTCCGTCGTAGTCGTCGCCCTCCTGATTACCTATCAGACCTGGCCCGTCTGCCATTCGGTCACCGGAGCCTGGCAGTTTTTCATAGTCGGTTCGCTGCGCTTCCAGGCCGCCAGCGCATCCGGACAGAACCACCGACAAGGCGATCCCGAGGCCGAGCGAAGCATAGGGACGAAGATTTTTATCTCGCATGGTTATCTGTTTCTTGAGTGGGTTGAAACGCCGGATTGGTGGATCGTGAGGCTTGCTGGCGAACTGCGCCGCTTATGTCAGCGAATACGACCCTGCTCGCAGCATCTAAAGAGAAATGACCGTCCTCACTAAGCCAGTGAAGAGCGATTGGAGACAGCCGGTATCTAAATCTGCATGCCCCACAATCGCCCCTCAGTGACTATCGTCGCTAGAAGAACTTGAACCGTGTTCCTATATAAATGTAGTCGATATCCTGCGCATTGACGGCAATGTTATTGGGTTTGGCGTTGTCGAGTGTCAGATGACGATAACTGGAAAACAACTCGATATCGTCGCGCCAGTCGTAGACATAGGCGAGCTGATAGGAGTTACCTTCACTGCCTTCGTTCGCCAGGTCGTTGCTCCGACCCCAGCCCACCTGGGCATGATGCTTGTCCAGAGTATAGCCGATACCTCCGAAGTAGGTTTCGCCATCCGGGCCGCCCTCGTCGCTGCTGCGATCCTTGTACATGCCGGTGAAGTTTAGCCCGCCGGGCAGCAACACCGAAGCTGACCCGCCGTATTCCTCGAAGCGACCACTAAAGGTACGCTGCCCGGCCTGGTTGATATTGGCGTCCAGATCTTTAGTATCGATGTAATCGACTGCCACCTCGAACGCGCCGCCGTCGCCGAACTCGGTACTATACCGCGCCGCCGTTTCCATGGCCTTGCCGTTGTCGAGGCTGGCCGACAGCACTACGCCGCCGAACGAAGGGGTATCGTACCGCACGTGATTGTTCCGGCTCAACGCGTCAAAGTTGTTATAGGCCGCACTGCCAATCGTGCCGAGCGCATTGCCATCTTCGTCGAGGAAGGAGATACCGCTCGCGTAGTAGTGAGCCGAACCACCCCCGAGATATTGCGTGCCCGACAGGTCGACTTCCGATGTGCCGTTGGCGGCACCATCACCCTTGCCCAAGCTGACCTTGCCGAAGCCGCCACTGAAGAACACCTCGGTCTTGCGGACATCGAGAAAGGTACTGCCGGTATCGCTCGTATTGATATCGAAATTGGTCGAGAGGTTGTTGGTCAGCGCAACCTCGTAGTTGAAACCGGCCTCCATGCCATTGTCGAGATCCTGGCTGCCCGTAAAACGGAACCGCGTGTTCGAACCGTTGTT
>Ga0306867_1000777_pt1 | contig 16756 bp, 16 predicted proteins | sample AntRauTorckE6831_FD_190432 | JGI IMG/M metagenome (GOLD analysis project Ga0306867, IMG submission 190432) | Saline lake microbial communities from Rauer Islands, Antarctica - Metagenome Torckler E6 #831 (v2) (version 2) | ecosystem: Environmental > Aquatic > Non-marine Saline and Alkaline >... | reverse complement strand
CCCATCCCGAACACGACCGTGACCCCCGCCCGCGCCCATGGTACTGCCCTTGCGGCGGTAGAGTCGGTCGGCGCCTGCACCTTTTTTACCAAGAGCCTGATTCCTTCGACGGAATCAGGCTCTTTTTTATGGGTCAATGTACTGATATGTTAAACTTTCGGGTTTGCACTTACTCAGGTACTGTCCAAAAAACGGATGCTCGCGCTATTATTTATGGAGTATGTAGATCGGACTGCCAGTCCGATCCTCTATCTCTCACCGAAGCTCCTGTTTCGGTGGAAAGTGACTGAAGCTCAGCTTCAAATACGTCACTCCCCCCATCTTCATGTATAGCCTCTTTTCTCTGCGCTATTGCGGAGGGCCAGAATTAACTATTCATTCCAGAGCATGCCTTCGCCAAGGGGGCCCACTACGCCAAAGTAGCAAAGCTACGTAGGCCGCGCTTCGGTTTGCGGGCACCGGAAGGAGGAAAAGATTGATGTTATTGAGTGCCCGTTTAACAGTTTAGTGGTTTGATTTCCCTATCGGCGTAGCTCATTCTATATTCGCTGTGCAACCTGCTCGGCCATCCCTTCATACCAGCCGGCAAAGGTGCCATTATTTAAGTGCATTCGAACCTCATCCATCAACCATAAATAAAAGGTGAGATTATGCAATGAGGCCAGCTGTAAGCCCAGCAGCTCGTTGTTGCGGAACAGGTGATGAATATACGCCATAGTATATTTCTGGCATACATCGGTGGGGAAATCCTCATCCAAATATTGATGATGGTTTTTCCACTGGGCGTTGCGCATGTTAATAATGCCGTTTTGGGTAAATATCTGTCCGTTACGGGCATTACGAGTGGGCATCACGCAATCAAACATGTCAATACCCCGGGCAACACATTGCAGCAGGTTGGCCGGGGTGCCCACGCCCATAAGATACCGCGGTTTGTTTTCGGGCAAATCATCGGTGTTATGATTGGTCATTTCGTACATCAGCTCGGTGGGTTCGCCCACGCTCAACCCGCCGATGGCAATGCCTTCGGTATCTAAATCAGCCATAAATTGTGCAGACTCTTTGCGCAAATCTTTGTAAGTACCGCCTTGTACAATACCAAACTGGAATTGTTGATGACTGTAGTGCTGTTCCGATTTCAAGAATGCTTCCCGTCCGCGTTTGGCCCAGCGGTGGGTCAGCTCCATGGATTCTTTGGCGTAGTCATATTCGCAGGGGTAGGGCGGGCACTCATCCAGCATCATCATAATGTCAGAGCCTAAAATGCGCTGGGTTTCAACCACATTTTCAGGAGTGAACATATGCTTGGAACCATCATGGTGACTCTGGAATTCAGCGCCTTCTTCGGTGAGTTCACGATTGTCGGAAAGGGAAAATACCTGGTAGCCGCCCGAGTCGGTCAGGATAGGTTTATTCCACTCCATAAATTTATGGAGTCCGCCTGCTTCTCGCATAATTTCGTTACCCGGGCGCAGGTACAGGTGATAGGTGTTTCCTAAAATGATTTGTGCTTTCACGCGCTCAATTAAATCATTTTGTTTTACCGCTTTTACGGTGGCTAGGGTGCCAACAGGCATGAAGATGGGGGTTTCAATCGCCCCGTGGTCGGTTTTTAGTTTTCCCAATCGAGCTTTAGTGGATGAAGAAGTTTTTATAAGATTGAACAAAACAGGCAATCAAAAATTTATGAGTATGAACATGTTGAGCTTAATACCGGCGGTATTAAGTATACAGAAATTTCGATGTTATATTTATTGGTAAATGGTTATAATCTGGTTCACTTATTTTAAGCATTTGAACTCACTTCATGCAAAATCCAACGCTTGTTATTGTGCCTACCTATAAAGAGGCACATAATATAGAGAGGCTTATTAGGGAAGTAATGAAATTAAACGACCCGATGGATCTGCTGATTATTGACGACGGTTCACCCGACGGCACCGGTGGTATGGTAAAAGAATTGCAAGACCGATATGAGGGACGCCTTCATCTTATTGAGCGTGCGGGCAAGCTGGGGCTTGGAACGGCTTACGTTACCGGATTCAAATTTGCATTGGATAAGGGTTATACATTTATCTGCGAGATGGATGCTGATTTTTCTCACGATCCCCACGACTTGCCGCGTTTGGTTAAAGCCGTACAAAATGGGTCGGCCGATGTAGCGGTGGGCTCGCGCTATAAAAACGGAATTAGTATAATCAACTGGCCTCTGAGCAGGCTTTTTCTTTCATACGGGGCCAATGTGTATGCGCGCACAATAACCGGGCTGCCCATTTTTGACACTACAGCCGGTTTTAAGTGTATCCATCGTAAGGTTTTGGAAAAAATTTCGATAAACCGTATTCGATCCAATGGCTATGCCTTTCAGATAGAGCTGCATTTTAGGGCATGGAAAGCCGGTTTTTCCCTCAAAGAAATATCCATTATTTTCAGAGAACGCGAAGAAGGAATCTCTAAAATGTCGAAAAAAATTGTGCGAGAAGCTATTTGGCGGGTGTGGTCGTTAAAAATAAAAAGCATTATTGGCCGCATATAGACGCGGCGATTATATAAGAGGCTTTTGTCCAAAGGACTCCTTCGGAGAGATACTACCCAAGAATCGTTCCCGATTATTCGGGACCCGATGAAATAATCGGGGCGTCATATTGTCCGTAGGACTCCCACGGAGAGCGCAGCAAAGCGAAGTCTCCCGAAGGGATCCCTTTGGGAGAAATAAACGTAGGGTATGCGAAGGCCTCTATAATAGATTCTTAAAATCTGCGATTACTTGTTATATTAACTTTAATTTTTGAAATGAACTGTTAGGTGTATGCAATATTTAGATTTTGAAAAGCCCATTGCAGATCTTGAACGTAAGATTGAAGAACTCAGCAATTTGACCATTGCCGATGATGACGTGCTTTCGCCCGAAATTAAACGGCTCACAAAACGGGTTGATGAACTGCGCACTTCCATATTTTCAAATCTTACCCGATGGCAAAAAGTGCAGCTGGCACGTCACCCCGATCGCCCCTACAGCCTTGATTATATTCATCAAATAACCGAAAATTTTGTAGAATTGCACGGTGACCGGTATTACAGTGACGACAAAGCTATTGTGGGTGGCCTGGCTACCATCGACGGACATTCAGTCATGATTATGGGGCACCAAAAAGGGCGTGATACCCAAAGCAGGCAGCACCGCCGGTTTGGTATGGCCAACCCGGAAGGATACCGAAAAGCATACCGATTGATGAAACTGGCCGAAAAATTTGATGTGCCGGTCATCACCCTTTTGGATACGCCCGGTGCCTACCCGGGGCTGGAAGCCGAAGCACGCGGACAGGCCGAAGCGATAGCTAAAAACCTTAAAATGATGGCCACCTTAAAAGTGCCCATTATAACCGTGGTGATCGGTGAGGGCGCCAGTGGAGGAGCTATTGGTATAGGCATGGGCAACGAGGTGTATATGATGGAAAATACCTGGTATTCGGTCATTTCACCTGAATCGTGTTCATCTATTTTGTGGAAAACGTGGGATTACAAAGAGCAGGCAGCCGCGGTACTCAAACTCACGGCCGAAGACCTTGAAGAACTACAAATTATTGACGGAATTATTGAAGAACCGCTGGGAGGCGCTCACCGTGATCCCGAATGGTCGGGTGAGGCCGTAAAAAGGCAATTGCTTGATTCTTTGAAACGGCTGAAGAAGGTAGAGCCGCATGATTTGATGGAAAAGCGCATCGAAAAATACTCAAGAATGGGGGCTTGGGAAACGCGAGCCAAGGCAAAACCTGCCGCTCAAAAGAAAGCTTCCAAGTGATTCCAGATAAATCGCCCATTTACACATTTACCCATGAGCTGCGCAGCCGCTACAGCGAAACGGATAAAATGGGCTATGTTTATTACGGACGTTACCTTGAATACTTTGAAGTGGCACGTACCGAAATGATTCGCTCGCTGGGGTTTCCATATCAAAAGCTTGAGGAGCAGGGTATTCTGTTGCCGGTGGTTGAATCGCACGTGAATTATAAAGCGCCATTATACTATGATGATCTTATAAAAATTGATGTAATGGTGTATGATGTGCCCATGGTAAAACTGGAAACCTATTACAAAATGTACACGCAACGCGGAGAGGGGCTTCATGCCACCGGCAAGGTGTCGCTGTGTTTTATGAATGAGGAGAACCGAAAACCGTGCCGTGCCCCTCAAGTATTTCTTGATTGCTTATCGGAAAAAGTAGAGAACTGACCATTGAGTTCAATAAATTGGGAATCAAAAATTTTGTACGGCCTGGTATTGCTGATGATGGTGGCCTTGATGCTTGCCTCCCTGGGCGGTGGCATTTGGGGACAAAGTGAGCCCTGGATTTTACAGTGGCAGCATTCGTTATTTTCAGGTGTTTGCCATCAGCAAGCTGATCGATCGTTTTGGATAGCCGGGCAGCCGATGGCCGTTTGTGCACGTTGTGCGGGTATTTACGGAATGTTTACAGCGGGCTGGATTTTAGTACCTTTTTTTGCTGCAAAAATTCAATTTTCAAAAAAGGAGGATACAAAATTTTTGGCCATCATCTTTTTGCTGAACGTTATAGATGTAATAGGAAATCTACTGGGAATATGGCAAAATACCTTAATTTCAAGATTATTAGCCGGTTCATTGCTGGGGTTTGCAACCGCAATCTGTATAGGAGAAACACTCATAAAACAGCATCAATCATTAACAAACGGGAAACAACATGGAACAACAAGAACAGCATAATCAAACACAGAAGCCAAGCTACTGGCCTTCGGTAACTATAGCAGCTTTAATATTCGGGATAATCTATTTTATCGTATCCATTATTGCGGGCTATGCCGCTATAAATGCAGAGCCCTCGGGTTCAATGATTGGAAATTTGGCGCAGACCGGTGCCAGCCTTGTGGGGTGTTTACTTGCAGCCTTTGGGGGCATGCTGGCTATATGGCATTATTGCAGAGAATATGATATTGCCCTAACGCTTGGCAAGGGAGCACTCATTGGTCTATTTACAGGTATTGGTATCGTTTTGATCTTGACGATTCTAAGCAAGTTATGGACGTTTATAGACCCCACCTACAGTGAGCGAATGATGCAAAGTATGATCGACAATTTTGAAGCGATGGAGGGTTTGTCAGATGCGCAGCGCGACCAAATGATAGATGGTGTGGCGGCTGAATTCAGAAATCAGGATACGCTATGGGGTATCATTAAGGGATCTCTATTTCTTTGCATACCACTCGGAATTTTGAATCTTCTCACGGCTATGCTGGGCGTAAAATTCTTTGCAAAAAAAGATGAGCTGTAAAACATGGATTCAACTCCCGCCGATTATTTGAGCATTGACAAACCATGGGTAGAACGCAACGGCTTCTCTCATGCCGCCATGGCACTGCTTTGGGTGATTGCAGCCTTCCTTTTGTTCCAGATTGTAGCCGGTATATTTGCCGTAATTTTTGTTTTCATCCGCATCTTTACCTCCGGTACTATTGAAAATGTAGATCCGACCATGGCCGTGGAGATGATGACCCAAAACCTTGATCTTGTTTTTTACGCCAATTCCATAGGTCAAATAGTATTTCTGGGGTTTGCTACGTGGCTTTTTTGCAAGCTTCATACGCCGAAGTCAAAGCGCACTTCCTTTCTAAGGCTTCGCAGCGGCAACAATTTGGGCGTGATGATAGGCCTTGCATTTGGAGTGATGCTCACCATTCAACCCGTAATATGGTTTTTGGGATGGCTCAACAGCTTTATTCCTGCCCCCGAAATGATGGAATCCATGCAGCTGCAACAAATGGAAATGCTCGAATCGTACCTGCGCAGTGATGGGGGCGTTTGGATTGCACTGCTGAATATAGCGGTGGTGCCGGCCGTGTGCGAAGAGGTTCTTTTCCGTGGCTATGTATTGCGTTCATTCGAAAAAAGCTGGGGCATCAAAGCAGGAATTATCGTTTCGGGAATTATATTCGGCATGTATCATCTTCAGCTAACCAACGTGCTGCCGCTTGCAGCCATTGGCATCTTGCTGGCATATATAACCTGGGCTAGCCAAAGCTTGTATCCGGCCATGGTTGCGCATTTTGTGAACAACGGGGCCAGCATATTGATGGGTAAATTTTATCCCGACACGACCTTCGCCGAGGTCACGCCTCAGACGGGTCCACCCGTATGGGCCGTGGTTGCCAGTGTGGCAATTTCTGCGTATTTAATATATGTGATGATAAATTACCGAAAAGAAGCTCAAACCAAGCCCAAAGGTGCCTCTTATGATTAATGATCCCAAGCCCAATGAAATAGAAAATTGGTCGTGTGTAATGGAGCGTGGAACGGAAATTGAAATTGAAATGGCCAAAGATTTCTTAGCCAGTCGCGAAATCCCGGCAAATATACTTTCCAAGCGGGATTCGTCGCTAAACCTTAATGTGGGCGATTTGGCACTGGTGTATTTATATGTGCCCTCTGAGTATGAGGCCCAGGCCAAAGAAGCGCTGGCCGAATGGGATGAAGAAACCGACAAAAATTTAGATCAAGAGGAATGATAGGTGAGTGAACTCGTAAAACGAATTCTTTTTGCGGTACCCGCGGCCGCTTTTGCAGGGTGGGTTACGTGGACGGGGGGACTTGTTTTTTACATTACGTTAATTTTATTAGTGCTTTTAATACAGTCTGAGGTTAAAAAAATATCAGAAAGTGCGGGCTTTCGTCCCGATCGCTTTTTCCCGTACATCATTGCCTTATGGATTCTGCTAACCCCGGTATTACCCTACGCCTTTGAGCTTGGTGTAGCTATATTTTTGCTCTTTGCAGCAATACAGGTCTTGAATACCAAAAAAGATCACATGCAGGAATTTATTGCCACCATTTTCTGCTCGGGCTATGCCTCATTCGGCTTGCTTTTTTTGCTGTTAATTCGCAAGTCAGGTAATAACGAAGTTGGTTTTATTCTAACCATCACGCTCTTTTTAATGATCTGGGGCAATGATGTATTTGCTTATTTTGGCGGCAAAAGATTTGGCAGCCACATGTTAGCACCAACTATGAGCCCCAGCAAAACCTGGGAGGGATTCTTTGCGGGGTTTATAGGGTCGGCCGTAGCACTGGGATTGGTTTGGCTTTTGAACCCCTTGGAACTTCCGTTCAGCTGGTTAATTATGCTTCCTTCTGTAATTGTAGTCGGGGTTTTTTCCCCGCTGGGTGATTTGGCCGAAAGCAAACTAAAAAGAGCAGCTAATGTTAAAGATGCATCCAACATACTGCCCGGCCACGGTGGACTCTTTGATCGTTTTGACGGCTTAATACTTGCAGCCCCGGCATTTTATCTGTACCTGCAATGCCTCGAAATGCTGGGCTATGGCTTCATTTAAGCTGCAATACCGGCGGGTTACGCTCACCCTAAAACAGCCCTTTACCATTGCACGCGGTACTAAAGCAACCGTAGAAAATGTTTTTGTTCAACTCAGTGATGATTCCCACACCGGCTATGGTGAGGCAGCGCCCAATACGCGATATAATGAAGACGCCGCAAAAGTGTGCCGCTATATGGAGGCTATTCCCAATCACTTTTTTGATGAAATACAATCCGCCCGGCAGTTAAATGCCAAACTTGAAGGTCATAATCATTCGGTCACAGCGGTGAAAGCGGCGCAGGCGGCCCTTGAAATGGCGTGGCTCGACTGGTACGGAAAAGACCAACAGCAGCCGCTTTGGCAAATATGGAACGCCCCCCAATCAACCGGGCCCACCACCTCATACACTATCGGGCTTGATGAAATTGGTGTGATGCAGGAAAAAGTTGAAGCGGCCAAGAATTATCCTGTTTACAAAGTGAAGCTGGGAACCGATCGCGATCGCAGTATCATAAAAGCACTGCGTGAAGTAACCGATAAGCCCATTCGCGTAGATGCCAATGAGGGGTGGGAATCACTCGCGGAAGCCAGGGATATGATTACTTTTTTAGCGGATCAAAATATTGAACTCATTGAGCAACCCATGCCGGCGGGCAATACTGCTGATCAAAAAAAGCTTAACCAATTTTCACCTCTGCCGCTTTGTGCAGATGAAAGTTTTACCGGCAGTGAATCACTCGAGCAAATAGCAGCGTTGTTTGACATCATTAACATAAAACTGATGAAAACCGGCAGCCTCGTAAAATCCCGACAGATTATTGAGGAAGCCCACAAGCTAAACCTGCAAGTGATGATCGGCTGCATGATTGAGAGTTCCATTGCCAATACAGCCGGGGCGTTGCTTAGTTTATGGGCGGATTATGCCGATTTAGACGGACACTTGCTTATTAATGACGACCCTGCTGGCGGGCTTGGTTTAACTATCGACAAAAAAATTATAATGCCCGACGCCCCCGGTTTGGGGGTACAAATGAGGTAAGAAGTTGGTTTTTATGCGCATCCAAAAAACCGAAACCAATCTTATTACGTTTTACCCGTTGTGTGGTTAACTACTAAATCAACCTGCGTTGATTACACACGCTGAGGTGGTGTCTTTGTTTCAACCGCAAAATGCGTCACCTTGTAGTATTTTTTGACAAGTTAATTTATTGATTAAAATTTATGGCACTTTTTAAAAGTAAATTCTGGACCGCAACCGTGTTCACCCTAACATTAGCACTTATAATAGCCGGGGTAGCCTTTTCTTGCTCATGGGCCGGCCCCGCAGATATCAGCGAAATAATCACCGCAGACACGACCACCGTTGAGCGGACTGTGGAGGTAGATCAACAAACCCTTGATGAAATTTCTTTCACCAAGCTATCGTCTAATTTTGTAGATCGGGTGATTCACGACCTGCCGGTAGATAAGCACCTGAAAATTTTGAAAAATGTAAATCCGGATGTGCTGGACGATTCGCTGGATACGCCCCGAAAGCGCCTCACATTCTGGATCAATATTTATAACGGCTATACCCAGTATTTCCTGAAAACTGATCCATCGCTCTACAAAAAAAATCGCAATAAATTTTTCAGCAAAGCGCAGATCCCCATTGCCGGGTACACCGTAAGCATGGAAGATGTGGAGCACGGCGTGTTACGAAAAGGGGCTACCATTTGGTCGAAAGGGTACATTCGAATTCGCGCCTTTCGCAAAGATTTTATTCAGAAATATTTTGTTGATACCGTTGATTACCGCATTCACTTTACACTCAATTGCGGGGCCAAAAGCTGTCCGCCGGTGGTGGCATATCAAGAAAAATATGTAGCTCGTCAGCTTAACGATAACACCCGCTATTACTTAAATAAAGAGGTGCAGTACAATGAAGAAAAAAATGTGGTGAAGGCACCGGTGCTTATGAATTGGTTCTCGGCCGATTTTGGCGGAAGCGATGAAGAAAAACGAGCTATCTTAAAAGAATATGGAGCCCTGCCAAAGGACGTAAATCCTAAACTTAAGTACCTGTCGTATGATTGGACCGTGAAGATTGAAAATTATAAATCCTTTGGATACTGATGGTTTTAAGATTTATGATAAATGAGTAAATTGGGATTCAAAAATTAATTTTAGTTAAATATTATGGGAAATACAGAACATTTTAAAAATAGTGGCTGGCCGCTTTTAATTGTGCTCTTATTGACGCTTGGTTTTGCAGGCGGCATTGCCGTGTCGTGTTCTTCCTCAGGTGAAAAGGAAAACAAGAAGCAATCGGAAAAAAAGGGTGAAACGCAGCGTGAATCGAATCGCACGGCACAAATGAATCAAAGCAACTTGGATGAGGCCTCATTTACCGAGCTTTCATCCAATTTTGTGAGCCGGGTGATTAACGGTTTATCGGTGGATAAGCACTTGGATATTTTTAAAAATGCGAATCCCGACTCCCTTGATGATGCGCTGGATACGCCCCGAAAGCGCCTTACGTTCTGGATCAATATTTATAACGGCTATACCCAGTATTTTTTAAAAACCGATCCGTCGCTCTATAAAAAAAATCGTAATGAATTTTTCAGTAAAGCGCAGATTCCTATTGCCGGGTACGATGTTAGTATGGAAAATGTAGAACATGGCGTGTTACGCAAAGGATCTACCATTTGGTCGAAAGGCTATGTGCGCGTGCGAGCATTTCGTGAAGATTTTGTGCAACAGTTTGCGGTGGAAACGGTGGATTATCGCATCCATTTTGCCCTTAATTGCGGAGCTAAAAGCTGTCCGCCGGTGGTTGTTTACGAAGCCGATAGCGTAGCCGAGCAGCTGAACGAAAACACCAGTTACTATCTCAACAAAGAAGTTGAGTACAATAAAGAAAAAGATGTGGTGAAGGTACCGGCGCTTATGAATTGGTTCTCAGCCGATTTTGGTGGCAGTGATGAAGAAAAGCGAGCTATTTTAAAAGAATATGATGTCATTCCTCAAGATGTATCCCCGAAAGTGGCGTATTTACCGTATGACTGGACGGTAAAGATTGAGAATTATAAATCGTACGATATTTAACCATCACTGTGCTCAAGTTTGCGGGACTTTAGAAAAAAACCGGCGATTATAAGCGTTAGTAACACGGCATTGCGGATCAGCGTAAATTCCAGTCCCCCGCCAATGCCCAGCGCCCCAAAGCAGCCACAGCTTGCTACGTTCATCCCTTGCAGATAAAAGTACCCAAGTACGCTGCTGAAAGTAAGTAGCATAATCAAAGCGGCTGTTAAGGCCATTTTTAGATACTTTCCCCAGAGCAACAGTACGGCAATGAGCAGTTCAAGAATACTGATTGAAATAATTATTACTGCTGCATATTCAATAAGCCAGTAAATTTTGGTAGAAAGCAGGCGCACCAGATCGTAGTTGACATATCCCTCGTCCAGCAGTTTACCGATGCCTGAAAGCAGAAATACCAATCCCACTATTATTCGAATGGTCAGCAGGCTGATGCGTTGTTTTTTGGGAGACATTATTGACTCATTTATTTTTAGAGGCCTTTGCATTACTGACGCCCATTTCTCCCAAAGGGATGCCTATAGCAAAAGGCATACCTGCGGTGCAATGAGGAGGAACGACGATTGTAGTCGAAGACACTTTTGGATTTCTTCAAAGCCATCTGGTATTAAAAAATATCCATAGAATAATAACTAATAATAAATAACGAAGAACAAATCACTTTAAAAAATGAATGTTTTACAATGATTTTACGTAGTTAAAATAAACAATCAAGTAAGCTATTTGATACATGAATATTTTAATCACAGGTGGAACCGGGTTTATCGGTTCAGAACTTTGCCCAATATTGCTTCAAGAAGGGCATTTTTTGACAATCATTACGCGGAGCCCTCAAAAACATGCTGATGAGCAGGCAAAAAATCAGCAATTTATTTCGTGGGATGATGATCTGACCGCAGCTATGAATAACGCTGATGCCGTGATCAATTTGGCCGGTGAAAATATTTTCGGTCAGCGTTGGACGGATGAAGTTAAAAAACGAATTCACAACAGCCGGGTTGAAACAACCCAGCAACTTGCCGAAGTTATTCAAGAAGTAGAAAACCCACCGGAGGTAATGGTTTCTGGATCGGCAGCGGGCTATTACGGCGGACGCGGTAGCGATGTTCTGACCGAAGAAGAACCGCCGGGAGATGATTTCCTGGCACAGGTATGTGTGGACTGGGAAAAAGCAGCACAGCCAGTGCAAGAGGCAGGCGTGCGTTTGGCTATCCCCCGCATAGGAATTGTTATGGAGCAGGGTGGAGGGGCACTCCAAAAAATGCTTACGCCTACAAAATTTTTCCTGGGCGGACCTATAGGCCGGGGCACGCAATTTGTGCCGTGGATCCATCGCCACGATTTATGCCGGGGGCTCATATTCCCCCTTGAAAACGAACATTTTGAAGGGCCTTACAATGTGTGTGCGCCCAACCCGGTTACCATGGAAACGTTAGCCAATACACTTGGCGATGTTTTAAATCGCCCTTCGGCTTTCAGGGTACCGGAATTTGCATTAAAGATAGCACTGGGAGAGGCCGCGAAACCTATTTTAGAAAGCCTGCGCGCAACCCCCAAGCATTTACAGGAAGCCGGGTTTACGTTTAAATTTCCGCATATTGGGGAGGCTTTGAGCGAAATTATTTAATGGAGACAGGAGAAAGGGAGACGGAAGACCGGATTGCCGATTTATAAATTTTCACTTTATCAGGTTAAGAAAAATGTTCATACCTTGTCTGTATGAGTTTATAAATCATTGCTGAAATTTTTCTTGTTTGTTTAATTAAATGCTTACAGTTTTTTTTCTGGTATCAACCTCATTTTCCTGCAGAGATATAGCTGGGTTCGGAGTTCTCCCGATGATGATTTTGCGATGTATAGAAATCGGATAAAATCTTTGTTTGTATTCCTTTCAAATCCTTCCGTAATATTAGAAGGGATTGAAACGGCCGCTCGTTGTAACTGATCCCGCAATCCAAAATCCTTGCAATTTTTGAGTTCTTCATAGACTGCAGCAGTAACATTCATTCCTAATTTCTAGACATTCAAATCTTCAAACTTCTTTATCTTGTTATTCATAATTACACCAGGTTTCTTACCATTTTTAGTAAGACAAGGCTGGAGGGAATTACTTACAGTTTAACTTTAATTAATTTTCCAGTCTCCAGTCTCCAGTCTCCAGTCTCCGTCTTCCCTACTCCCGTTTCCTTTTTATCTTTCCCCGTATATCGTCCAGCTTTGTACGCCCTCATCGGTTTCGGCGATCAATTCTTTAAGCCCGTCATTATCCAGATCAGCGATGGAAACGTGACTCATACTTGCTTTGGGCAGGTCAAATATGCGTTCGCCGGTTTCTATGGTCCAGGCATACAGCCGTCCGTAACCGGCCAGTGACACCATATCGTTGCGGCCGTCATTATTAATATCAGTAATAACCGATGACCAATTTTGAGCGCTGGCCTGCCCCATGCTTTTGGTCAGTTCCAGGGTGCCTTTTGCATTCAACAGAAATACCGACCCATTGCGGTCGGTGGTTAATATATTATTACTACTGACAAATGGGCTCCCGGTAAGCGAACTGTTTGAGACATAAAGAGCCTCTCTTTTTAATGAATTTGAAACATTTAAAGAGTCCGGGAAAAGTTGCTCTTGGCCGATGACGTACAAATTTCCATCCACGGCGTTGCCTAAAATATTTTCATTAAACAATACAGGCGATCCTTTTAAAGTGGCATCCGTGAACATCGGAAATTCAGAAATAGGAGTACCGGTCGTGTTCCAGGCATGCACGGCATTCCCCGAAAATGCAATTATGGAAGCTTGTCCTTGATAATAATCGACGAGGGGGGCTGAGCGAATGGGGGCATTAGTGGTTACCGGCCAGCCCGTTACATCATTGCCTCTGCCGTTGAGCACATGCAATTTACGGTCGGCCGTGGCAACCACCGCTTCAGGCAGACGATCATTATCAAGATCAGTGACGGTAAGGGGCGTGGTGATATCTTCATCCAACACAAACGGAAATTTGGGTAAAATATCTCCATTTCTATCCCATCCGTATATTTTATTTCCGGCTGCAATGAGCACAATTTTTTCTCCGGTTCCGTACCAGTCATATGCTACCGGCGACCCTATGGGCCGGTCGGAGCCGGTTCGGTATTGCTGCACCAGGGTTCCATCAGCGGCAATTACATTTACTATACCTGCTTGAGTGGCAAAGATGACCTCATTATTATAACTGCCCCCCACATTACCTGTGACAGGCTTACCGGAAAGCTCGCTGCCGTTGGTGTTGTATATCCATTTCGACCGAAATGGCACATTATTATCGTCAGCATTAAACGTTGATATATTCAGGGATATTCGGCTTCCATCATCTTCCAGCCGGGTGGTAACGGTCATATAATTAAAGGATGATGTGAGTGCATCCACATAATTATTGGCCGAAAGATAGGGGGTAAGAAATGAGGTAAATTCGGGACCGGAAACGAAAACACTGCTCAGTTGATCAGGAAATCTTTTTTTGGCTTCTTTATAAAACGGTTTATAGGTGATGATGCGCCGCCGATTGCGATCTGTTTCAATGCGTTCGGCCAATCCTTTTCGTTTTGAAACTACAACCGCATCATCGGTAATATCAAGATAAAAATCTTTAAAATTGCACAAGGGTGAACCTAAGAGCCGGGCCAACCCAAAGCTTTGCACAAAATAAAGGCCATCGATTTTTTTTATAAATCCTCGATTGCGCAACTGCTCCAGTTTTTTATTCAGCCTTTCAGAATTACTCAATTTTCTTATGAATAGATGTTCGCCGGTTGAAAGGAAGCCGGACTCAGTGTACATCACCATGGCAAATTCACTTTTCAGCGTGTTTGCAATGGCATCATATTCCGCCGGATTTGTCATTAAAAAATCATCCACAGCGGAAGTGTCTGGCAAAGTTTTAGAGAGCTTATCAGCAGGCGTATCATAGAAAATGCCCCAACCGGCTGCATTCGACGAAATATATTCATCAAGTGAAATAGCCTGATTTTTTTGAGAAATGGAGGCCACAAGTACACTTTTTGCATCCTCAGTTAGCGATATAGAGCCACTAAGCTGATAGCGCCCTTCACGTTCTGATTCTGCTTCACTCAATTTGAGAACCGTTGGAGCGGTGCCCCGGAATAAATCTTTAGTTTTGGGGTGATACCTAACCTTGCTGAGCTGGGCCACCCATCGATCTAATGCGGGCGTATTGATAATTAAAGAGCCGGCCCCCATGTCAACATCATCAAAGTTAATACCCGGTTTCAAGCCTTTTTGCGTGCGGATAATATTTTCGAGTGCTAAACTCGATTCAGATACTGCAACCCAATCATCCAGTGGAGCAGCAAAAACAGATCGGTTGTTAATTTGCACATTCAGAATCGACCGGCCTTCAAAATTATACCTGTTAGGGGTAAAGCGGCGGGCATAGGTGTCTTCTAAAAGTCGGTCTAAATCACCCGAGTTATTGACAATCCAAACTGGCTGAAGTTTTTGATCAGGGCCGGGATAAAGTAACAAGCTTTTAACGGAAAGAGGCTCAGAAGATAGTGAATCCACTTCTACAATAGGTTGTATGGCAGCGGAGCTAACATCTTCGAGCAGTGGAATGTAGGAGGATGTTAAAATTGATTGAACAGTAGCATCTTGCGGTGGGATGATAATAAATGAAGTCTCGGAAGGGACCATGTTGCTCCAGCCGGACTCAGAATTATTTGTACAAGAAACAGATAAAATTAAAATTGTTATAATACTGGCATAGATACTAAAGTGCCGCATGAAGGGTTTTTCTGATAATAAAATTAGATAAACGATAGTGTATATGTCCGAAGAGACCCTAAGATAAAAACGCCCTTTTTTGTATCATTTTCAATGTATTAACAGTGAAATAAATTTTCTACATTAAGGTAGATTTATGATATTTGGAGTGGGTAGAGATTAAGAATAAATTAAATTAGAAGATAATGGAAAGCAGTTTATATACGTTAGTAAAAAAACGTTCTGCAACTATTATGCAGCGATTAGTTTTTGTGAAAAAAAATAAGTTCACATGCCCGGATTAAATATTTATTTAGCCATTTTGTTATTAGTTGCTTCGGTGACTATTGGCGGCTTGGCATTTACAACAACAGTGCAGGTATTCAGGCTTCGCAATAAACGGATGAGCTGGCGGGCCGGCACCCTAAAAGGGTTTCCGCTTTTTTCCACATTGTTTTTGGGAATCAGTATTCTTCTTTCGGCGATAATGTGGTTTAATGGCTCGTTGTGGTCGATTTCTGCAGCAGGGTTATATTTATTTATATCGGTATCCTGGTTCGTGTCGAGTTATTTTTCTTCAAAACGATATGTTACCGATCATGGAATTGTGAAAAATGTAAATGACCCTGCTCAAACAGTACCCTGGCACCAAATCAACGATTTTTTTGCACAAGAATTAGATCACACTACCGCCTATATTTTTATTTACCGCCCGGAAGAACATGCATCCCAAATGGTGCGTTTAGAGCTAAATATTCCGCAAAAGCAAGTGCAGCCGTTTAAAAAATTGCTCAAACATAAACTCGGCCGCCGGATAAGTTGTTCGGAAGATTCAGCAGTACAGTACCAAAGTTTTAATTGATGAGAACTATTTAATTTGAAGACTAAACAAATACAATACGTTGTTCGAGGAAATTAATAATTCTGAAATTCGAGAAGAACGCACGCTTTTAATAGGGGTGTACGGGCCGAATACCGCTCGCATGCAAGCCGAAGATTATCTCGATGAGCTGGAACTGTTAACGCAAACAGCCGGCGGCATTGTGATAGATAAAATATTGCAGAACCGCACCCAGCCCGACCCTTCATCGTATGTGGGCGAAGGTAAACTTCGGGAGATACGCGGCCGGGTGAACAGCGAACATATTGAAACTATTATTTTTGATGATGATTTATCGCCTACGCAAATTCGTAACATAGAAAAGACAACCGAAGCCAAAGTGCTGGATCGCAGCGGGCTTATTTTAGACATCTTTGCCTCCCGCGCTAAAACGGCCGCTGCCAAAACACAGGTTGAACTGGCCCAACTTCAATATTTACGCCCACGCCTTACCCGATTCTGGACCCACCTCTCCCGCCAGCAGGGGGGCATTGGAACGCGCGGGCCCGGTGAATCTCAAATTGAAACGGATCGCCGCCTGATAGACAAGCGCATCAGTATATTAAAAGATAAGCTTGAAACGCTCGAAAAACAGCGCAAAACGCAACGAAAAGGGCGTTCCGATATGATTCGTCTATCACTTGTGGGCTACACCAATGCCGGTAAATCAACTCTGATG
>Ga0306867_1000776_pt1 | contig 16763 bp, 21 predicted proteins | sample AntRauTorckE6831_FD_190432 | JGI IMG/M metagenome (GOLD analysis project Ga0306867, IMG submission 190432) | Saline lake microbial communities from Rauer Islands, Antarctica - Metagenome Torckler E6 #831 (v2) (version 2) | ecosystem: Environmental > Aquatic > Non-marine Saline and Alkaline >... | reverse complement strand
TTAAGTTTTTAAATTAATTAAACATACAAAATTGTATATACTCATTCTGATATATTTAGTATAACTTAATATAAGTAATTATTCGTAGTTTATTCTTGCTGATAGGGTCTTTATTTTGCATAAGCAGATGATTATGGGAAAGGATTAACTTCAATATATTTTTATTAATAAATTTATAAGGTAATTGCGAATAAACTGAATTTATCCGCAATTTACTTCGAAATGTTGCAAAGCGATTTGTTGATAATTAATAGTACTATATATTAAGCTATCCTCTTAATCCATTGTTGGTTTTCCAAGGCAATAATAGCTACATAATCACAAATGACTCCATTGAAATACCACAAATCACTCCAATCGTATGTAAAATATGAAGACCTATTTATTTCAAATAGCCTTAAATCAGAGTCAAAAGGGTATCAACGCAGATCATTATATAGTCGAAACCTTAAAATGCTTTACAAAAAAATCTTATAATGCTATAATTATTATATAAAATATATTGCATATAAAAGAAGGTGTTAATGTGTATGCTCAAGTGCTAAATAATGCGTTTCAACAACGTGAACCAATCCTAAAAGAAGAACTAAAAAATGTTCTGCAAATTAGTAATGAAAACTCTTTTAATCAAGCGATATCAAACTTGGTTCTTTTTGGTTTTTTGAAAAGACTAGAAAACGGTATTTATTATATTCAAAGTTCCAAGAAGAAGTTTGAATCTTTAAAACCATCTATTCATGAGGTTGTATTTAAGAAATACCTTATGAATGATGAAGGAATACGCTCTGGAGCGTATGTATTGTATAAATACAAATTCACTTCGCAAGTATCTGAATATTATGAAATACTGAGTAATAAGGTATCACCAAAAACTAGGTCAAAAAAGGAATATAAAGGCAAAGTAATTGTTTCTTCCCCAAAATTCGAAATCAATGGTAACAGCATAAAATATTTAGAATTCTTAGAAATCATTAAACATATTGATTTAAGTGATTATGACTATAATGAAAACATTGAAAAACTATCTGATATGCTATATGATTTAAAATTAAATAAAGATTTGTTAGTGAAGTATAGTAATTTCTATAAAGGAAATCGTTTTGTTAGTCTACGCAATAACGTTAAAGGAGTCATAGATTATGAAATTACACGAAAACGCTGAATTATTTCAAAACTATATTGCATTAGCAAGTCAAGAAGAAGAAATTGATGAGGCAATCGTAGTCAAAGACTACTTTGTTACACTTGCAATAAAAAAACTATATCATGTCAATGAACACTTAATCTTTATTGGAGGAACCTCATTATCCAAATGCTTTGGTATAATCAATCGATTTTCCGAAGACATAGACTTAGTAGCCACAGCGAGTAGTAGAAAAGCGAAGCAGCGGGAAACTTCTGAAGCTATTCAAGATATAAAAAACACCTGGAATGGTGTGGTAGAAGAACAAAATAAGCAATCTTCTGATTTTAAAGAAATGTATCTTCATTATCCTTTCCAACTTATTACTGAACTGGATCAAAGAGTTAAAATTGAATTAATCACATTTATGGAACCCTTCCCAATTATCGAAAAAAAGATCGTACCAATTATCTACAAATATCTTGAAGAATCAGAAAAAGAGGAATACGAAATATACCAGATTGTTGTGAAAACACAAGAACCTTATCGGACAATGATTGAAAAAACACTGCTTGAAAAAGAATTGTTCAAAGAGTTTCTCCAAGGAATTTCTTCGGATGAATCACAAGAAAAAAGAGCAAGAGATTTTTATGACATTCACAAAATTTGGCTGTATTATAAAAAAGAGTTACCTATCAATACATTAGAACTTAAAAGAATGATTGAATCTAGATTGTCTAATAGAAAGTCAAGAACAAAAATATTCATTGAAGAATTAAAAGAATTTCATCTACTTGAAATGTTTGATAAAAGAAATATTGGAAAACAATTAATAAGTGTTGATCAAAGAAAACTATCAATCCGTGATTTGAATATTGCTGATATTATGACATCACTTGAAGAAATTGATAGCTATTTTAGCAATTCCAAATTATAGAAATGAGGGATTATCATGCATATCCAGTGCACAAAGAAATTGTTGGATTTTCTAAAACCAGCGGTCATTGAAAAAAATACTAATAATGATTTACATGCATGGCATGCAAACTATGTAAACATTAATCGGAAAAAATTCTTGGTCTTAATGAATGATTTGACACGTTTTTGTATCATCTTATATGGCGTAAAAAAAAGCGACTTCAAAGATCCTCTATTGATGTTACAAAAAGCAATTCTACTATCAATGACGGTTGAAGAATTTGATCAACAGATCGTATTAGAATATGTAAACCAAATCAAGGAAGTAACTTATAGCAAAACTAAAGATAGAAAACTTGTAGCTCAATTGAATAGGGCAGTAGCAGATGCGTGGTGGTACTGTGTAGACCATCTTTACAATCAGTTATATCAACCAGACATATCAAGCTTCTTAAATAATGGATATGTAGGAACAAATCACTGGAAAGAAGTCCATAGCCCTGTTGATAAAATGAAAGAATATTTAGAAATGTTAAAGTGAATTTGTGCTCAAAGCACAATCGTATCTAAAAAGCATTTATAGAGCTGACTAATTTAAAGGCGTATGGGATAATTTAAGTAGACATGAATGTTTAGAAAACCATTAAGTTTGTTATATGCAGTTAATGGCTAAACTAAGAGCACAAAAGGCAAAATATGCTTGATTTTTATTGTTTTTATGTTTGGCACATCCATCCTTTACTAAGGACTGTCGGTTCTATGTATGTTTCACTGCAACCTTTGACATAAAAACACCATATTTTCTTGGTTTTCTTAATCCGCGGGTATAGTTCCTACATTTTTTATTGAGTTTTTATGCTTTTTTCCAAAAGCAAACTTATTATACCCATAGGAAATAAGAGATATAGTCTATATTAAGCCTATAAACGGAAAATAAAAATAGGAATACTTGATTAAATAAATAGATATTTCTGTGACATTAACCTTGTTTGAGACTAAAAACTCATTTTATTTTTCTTCGTTAAATTCATGATTCTTTAATGATGATATTAGGTAAGAAATTCACGACATTATGAGTTATTGCAGTGCATATGATTTGTTAGATGACTAAATTTGACTGAGGGTTACCTTTGTTATTATTAAAATTATGAAAAATGCCAAAAATAATTAATATTGGCAAAATGCATTGTTTAATCTGTGGATTAATTGTATAATAGAATCAAGGTGGTGATACCATGGGAAATAATTACAAATTAGATGGATTTAAAGATAACAAATATATATTAAAAGAAGATTTAGTTGATTATATAAAAAAGACTACAAACTATGAAAAAAAATCATCTATTCGCTGGGTAATTCATGAACTAGTCAAATCTGGTGACATTACTAAAATTGATTCAGAACACTTTTACAATGGAGTGTTAAAAGAATTTTTTCCTAAGAATGAATCAAAAAGAAAAAAAGAAGTTAACGAATTTGTCAGGGAAAAATACTCCAATTTAGATATTATTATTTATGAATCAACGATATTAAATGAATGGCTTAATCATCAGGTATCAAGAAATATAATCTTTGTCGAAGTAGAAAAGTTCTATATGGAAGATGTTTTTGCTTCTTTAAGGGATTATTTTAAAAATGACATTTTACTAAATCCATCAATCGATGATTATTATTTATACGCCAAAGATGATATGATTGTTGTTTCAAATTTAATAACAAGAGCTCCTATGCACAAAAACAGTTATGAAATAAGAATTGAAAAGCTTATCGTTGATCTGTTTTCAAACGATTTGATTTCTGAATTTTTCAGTCACTCGGAATATGACTCGATTATTAATAGCATTTTTAACATGTATAAAGTCAATATAAAAAAAATCTTTTCTTATGCAAAGAGAAGGAATCTTTCAGATAAATTAGAACAATATGTCAATAAGCAATATCCAAGTGGGGCAAACAAATGATTAATGATATTTCTTTTACAAAAGAACATATAGCGTCTATAAAGAATTTTTATAAGAACTTAGATCCATTTTTGGTAGCAAACATAATTCTTAAAACAAAGGAATTTCTTAATATAAAACAAATGAAATTCTATATCTAATTGCTTTTAAATATTTAAGTGAATCTATGCAATAAGTTGACAAATGCATAGATTTGCTTTAAAATGTAATTGGGTGATAAAAATGTTTTATACATATAAAGAGTTGATTAAACGATATACAAATGATTACCAGTTAAAAAAGGCGCTTAAGCGCAAAGAAATACGGAAAGTAAAACCGGGATTATATTCTGATGGAGATACATTATTTGATGTACCCGAAGTTTTTCTTAAAAGAGATGATACTGTTTTAACATTACAGTCAGCATTTCAGATACACGAAGTAACTGATTACATACCTGAGTATACCTATGTTGCTACACCACGAAATGCCTATCCAATTAATAATCCTGAAGTTAAGCACATATTTATGTCAAATAAGTACCATATGCTTGGTGTACAATCCATAATTGTTGATAATATTAAATTGAACGTGTATGATTTAGAGCGATCTTTGATTGAATTAATCCGATATGAGAAAAAGCTACCGTTTGAAGAATATCATCATGTGCTAAGGAAGTTTAGAGAAAAGAAAGATAATATCGATTTTAATAAGCTTATGTCATATGCAAAAAACTTTAGATCATATAAAAAAATAACTAATGTAGTACAAAATTCTATTATGTGAGGGAGAAAATATGTCTTTAATTGAATTGGTTAAACTTTTGAGAAATGATGGTTTCAAACAAAACAGGGCTAGAGTGAAAGTGTGTCAAGAAATATTCATGACTAAACTAGCTTTATCCACATTTAAAGATTCCGGCTCTTTAAAGGCGGTACAATTATGTATCAATTGTCAAAGGAACTTAGAAGAAGCACAGAAGATGTCGATATAGATTTAATTAGATTAAGTATAACTGATAAAAATCTAATAAATGTGTTGAATCAAATTGGAATCATAGATACTGGAAATGGAATAAGTTTTACCGTAGTGGAGGATCAAATAGAATCATTAAAACACGAAAGTTATGAAGGGAAAAGAGTTCTTCTATTATTCAAAGATGAATTTCATAATACACTCAGACTTAAATTAGACATTGGCATACATACAGAGTACCAAATTAAACAAAACTCCATTTTATTTGATCTAGTTTCTTCTGATGAGGGGATTGAATTACGCGCAAATCCAATCGAACAAATGATTGTTGAAAAGACCAGTTCATTTACTCGTTTTGGAATTTTATCAACTAGAATGAAAGATTTATATGACATATATTACTTAATTAGCAACCATCATTACTCAAAAAAACTAATTATGGAGATTATTGAAACGTTTTATATTAAGTCAGGCCAATTTCAATCATTAAATCAATATGTTGAAACGATGGTTGAATTACTACAAAGCGATAGGCTTATAGAAAATATGTCAAGAAGTGATAATTGGACGGGCATAGATATTCATTCAGTATTTAATGGATTAACAAGCTTTTTCCTAGCACTGAAAACCAATAACCAATAATATTTAAAAACAGGATTTAAGCTAAATTGCTAAGATCCTGTTTTCTATTTAACTATATGATAACTAGAAGTAGTGGATAGATAACTACTAAGTTTATTATTAATATGAGTTCCATCCAGTATTTGTTTAAGAAAAGCAATTGTTCTCTTCTTGGGTTTAATTACTTTAATTGAGTGATGCATCACTTTCTCATTATAAGTAGTTTTGAATAAATATATTGATTGAATTGATTTAAGTTGAGATTATGTATTTTTTCAAAATGTTCTAAGATTTCAAGATGTTCAATATGCTTGATAATTAAATCATTGATTTCAGAATATATTCTTATAAATTTGGTATTTTGAATGGTCCTCGTTTTTTCATCAATATGATTTACATAATAAGTAAAAGTTGATGGTTTTGTTGATGTAAGTTTTAGTCTATAATATAGAGACTCACCAACATCAAACCCTAAACCGCGATAAGACAACATAAACTTCTTTATATGTTTATGTTTAAGTGGCATTGGAACACCATCTTTATAGTCAAGACTAAAATAGAGACCTTTAGCCACATATACAAGTCTTTCATTTTTAACCATTCTGGATAAGACCTTATAATAGTTTTCTTATTTAAACAATGGATGAAAATACTCATTGTAAATTTTCTTTGAATCATAAATGACACCTCTTTCAAGCATCTCATAAGTTGTTGGTATTAAGTCTGATTGATTCATTATGCACCTCTTTCTTATCTATTTTATCATGGGGAATATATATTATATTATCATTTTTTCATAAAAGTATAATTCTTGTCAACTTGACAATATAAGAAGTATTTTTATAACGAACTTGACACTTGATACCCTTTACTTACAACTGTCGGTATGACTGAAACACTTCACTTACAACAATCGGTTTAATGTACTTTTCTATGAAGCCTTTGACATGGTTGTTGTCTTAATTAAGACATAAAGTGTCATTATTGACTTGACTTTAGTCGAGGAATGTGATTTGCACGGTGACCCATTAGTTAGGACTGTCGGTTGCATAGTCATGGCTATGAAACGTTATGAAACCAAAGCTATATTTTGACTAAAGTTCAACAAAAAAGCAGGAAGGATTCCTGCCCTTTAACTAATAATAGTTCTTTATTATTGTTTGAAATTACATCTTTCCTTAGATGACCTATTTATATTTCTTATTTGTGATAAAATATAGTTAATAATAGGAGAGGGATAACAATGTTTTATTTAGACTAGATTGTTAAGAGGGGTAAAAAATGTTTAGTAAAGCAAATATGCAGGATAATACAAAGTATGATTTTTTAAAACAAAAACTATCCGATGATTTTCACATACCAGATAATAATCGTTCAAAAGTAATATTTGGGTATAACGGGATAGGAAAAACATCAATTTATAGGTACATTAGAGATCATAAAGAAGATGCTAGAATAACATTTCTAGATTATGTGGATGAAAGAAATGATTTTATAAAAAACAAAAAGAAAATTCAAGTTACTGCAGACGTTTTAAGTATTAATGCATTGAATGGTGAAATCGATAGTATTAAAGGGATAATGAGTGTAGCAACTAATTTAGCTTCGAATTTTAGTATTACCAGTGCTACAAAAGCTAAGGAACATGGAGATATAATTAAATCAGCACAAAAAGATGATTTTTTAGGTTTTAATCAAACTAGAGCACAAATGAAAGAAATATGTGATTCTTTAGATGAAATAGAGCCGAAAATCTTGCTTGATATTAGTGAAATATTAGAGAATGTTATTAGCTATACAGATGAGATTGCTGAATATAAAGACAATGTTGTGTTTAAGTCTTTAGTCTTATTAGATCAAGTTGTCTCGAGCAATGACTCTGTATGTCCTATTTGTGACAGTGTTGTCAACGACATTAAAGGTAAAATCACTGAAAAAATGACGCTACTTAACAATCGAAAGAGTTTAATATTTGATGGTCTAAAGAAACACAATTTAGCGCCAACCGAAGAAAATTTAGATAAATTGATTAATACAAAAAGATTGCTACTGTCTAAAGACGTTACAGCAGAGTGGATGATATGTAATGGTGATATAAATAGATTTGATTTGCTTCAGGAAAAACAAGTTGAATTGGCAAATAAGATAGTGGAGAGAGATGCGCTAATTACTGCTGTCGAGAGACTATATCAAAACTTGAAGGTGAGTGAAGATAAAATTAAGCGCGATATATCACGTTATTTTACTATAAATACTGAAGATATTGTATTTGACGATAATGAAAAAACCCTAACTGTTAACTTGCCTAGAGAAGTTAAAACTTATAGTACCGGCGAAATGAACCTACTGTCTTTTTTAATTCGAATTTATGAGTTTATAGGAAGCGAAAAAAGCATTCTAATTTTAGATGACCCAGTATCTAGTTTAGATATAATAAATCACTATAAAATTGTATATGAAATTGTTAAGGCAGCAGATAGTGGAAAGACATTAATTATACTAACTCACTCAATTGAGATGATAAATGCTCTTAATTCACAATATTCAAGAGATTTTGACTACTATTATATTGATGAAGAAACTGAATTTCTTCATATTCAAGAAATACCAAGAAGGGACGATGGTAAAAATTTATTGACATTGGATGTTTTACTTGGTGTAGATGAACAAGGTATTATCGCTGCACTAATCCAAAAAGAAAACTTACCATTTGATAATGAAATTCATAAGTTATTCCATTACGATAGTTCGTTTTCTATGACAGAGTATCCAGATATTAGTAATGATTATTTTGTAGATTTGATTGATAGTTTTGTACCTTTAATAAACGATTCGTTTCAAATTAATTCATACAATAAAGTTATATACATAGCAGCGTTAAGAGTCTGGGTGGAAAAACAGATTCGAGAATTGATCGTTAGTAATCCAAATCTACTAGATGAATTTACTAGTGAATCTACTTTAGTAAAAAAAATCTCTGTTCTTTTGAAAAGAGATGGGACATGCACAGCACCCATTCCAGGAAACCTTAGTAGAAGTATTTTAATGAGCAAGAAGGTAATGCTAAACCAAGGTATTCATTATCAAAGTCAAGTCATGCCATTTGCATATGCTTTGAATATTTCACTGAGAGAATTGAATCAGGAAATTATGGAGATTAGGACTTTCTTTGAGTAAAATATATATTTGTGTAATTGATAGCGAGTATATAACGCTTAATCTTATATATTAGCAAAGAACAATACTCCATTTAATCTCCGCATCAATTCTACCTTTAGTTTGATAAGCACCAGTATGCAGTGGCGGATTCGCTGCTGCTTTTTTCATAGTTTCAGGCGTAAGTTCTTTATTGGATATGTTGATGAATGCAATATAGCTATCATAATCTTCAATAAGGAATCCTGCAAATATGTCATTGACATTTTCAGGTGTTAAAGACTCAGTTGGGTATCTCAGTTCTTTTATATGTTTTTTGATACCTTGAGCATGACTAAAGTGCTCTTCGATATAGTTGTATTCATCTTCTAAAGTGGTATAGTTTATGCTCTCCTGAATAACTAGTGTTTCTAACTCATAAAGCATTATTCGATCTTTTTTGTCTTTTGATGTTTTACGCTCTAACTTATAATATTGTCTCATATAGTCTTCAAGTATTTTTTCTTGCTCATTTAATTTTTCTGAAAGCTTCTGTTTAGAAAGTATATCATCAACCTGTGTGTCAAATAATGCTTCCATACGACCGAATTTTCGCGACAGTGCGTTTAAAGAACGGAAGAGGACCTTAGATGTATGTTTAACATAAAAAGCAGAGACTGACGATTTACAGAAATAAGGGGTAAGCTCATTATCGACATCATCTACAACTCCTTTTTGTTTTCGTTTTAGGTATGACTCGTGTCGGACAGAATATGCAAACTTTTCATAATTAGTATAGTCTGTTTTTTTATTTTTCGCTCTTTTTTCTTTTTGATCTTTGATGATTTTTTGAACTTTATTAAAGGTATTTAAATCAATAATCGGTTCGTGGTGATTATTGATGATATACTTGGGTTCTTCACCATTATTGATAACAACCTTTTTTTCACGTCCATCTATTTTTGTATAGCTTTTTCCATAAATTATTCTACCAATGTATTTTTCATTGCATAAGATATTTCTTATTTTCTGAGGGTTGATAAACTGTTTCTCTTCATAGACTGTGTGGTCATGATCTTGTAAGTAAGTGTGAATTTGACGAATATTTTTACCTTCTAAAAACATTTGAAAGATGATTTGAACTACTTTTGCTTGTAGCTCATTAATGATATATTTTCTATCTTTGGTAATGTCATACCCGAAGATTGGATGAATGCGAGTCTTTCCATTTTTTGCTCGACTACGGTGTCCCCAGCGAATATTTGATGATATTTGTTGTGACTCTGCTTCAGCAAGACCTGCCATCATCGTAAGTATCATGTCAATGGTGCAGTCCAAAGAAGATAGATTCTCTTTTTCGAAGAAGAACTCTACGCCTAATTTTCTAGTTTCTCTGATGACATTTAATGCATCAATTGTATTTCTTGCAAAGCGTGATAAGGATTTGAATAATACTAAATCGATATGGCCTGCATAAACTTTTTTTAACAAGGCTTGCAATCCATCACGTTTTAGCATTGATGTACCACTTTTTCCATGGTCATAATAAATACCAGCAAAAATATAGTCAGGATTAAATATGATTTCTCTAGTATAATGTCTGACTTGAATATCCAAAGATGATTCTTGCATTTCTTGTTTAGTGGAAACCCTGGCATATGCTGCAACACGCTTGATAATATGTTTATTTGTTTTTGATTGATTTGACTCAATGACTTTAACGTCCTTCATATTTAATTACCTCATAAGTTATTGTACTATTTGTTAGTTCATCTATATACGAACCTTTCAAGAAAGGTTTGTTTTTATTAAGTTCATCGATTTGCTCATATAAATCATCAATGATTGAAAATGTATCATCTAAGACATACTTAAGATGATTTTTTCCATCAACTAGAATCATTCCAAAGAAACTTTTAATGATGCGCTTATCTTCGTAATTGGACTCAATGAAGTTGGTTAATGCATATAAGCGTCTTCTAGTCAGAAGCTCTCGATTGATTTCGTTTCTTAGATTTGCGATATCTATTTCGCATTGTTCAAGTTCTTTTTCGATTTGATTATAGATTGTTTAATATTCAGCATCAGACATGCCAGAACGGATTTTGCTTCTGACATGTTTTTTAAGTTCATTTGCAAGATCAATGCTTTTTTCTTTTAGTCTTTTTAATGGTTCATGAGAATTGATATGTTCTAGCGATTTTTCCATAAAAGCGAGAAGTGATTTTTGCATGTCTCCTGTTTTGGTTAACTCTTTGATAAGATGCAGCGTAGCACGTTCTACTAATGGTTCGTGGATAGAAGGATTATCACAATTATGTGGATTATTTCTATCAGTGTGACATTTTAGCATGCTCTTTTTGAATGTTGTTCCTGAATTGTGCATTTTAGAGCGGTACATGCGTTTGCATCTACTACAGTAGACAAGTCCTTTGATTGGTTTTTGAGCAAGATGTTTATATCGTTCTTTATTATCATTTGCTAAGATAATATCTCTTGCATGAATCATTGTTTGCACTATATCAAAAGTCTCTCTGTCAATGATGACTTCATGATTATCCTTTATATAGTATTTTGTTGCATGGCCATCGTTTGCGATTGTTTTATGGGAAAGATAATCAACTGTAACAGTTTTTTGAAGCATTAAGTCGCCAGCATATTTTTCATTTCGTAAAATTTCTTTTACAGTGTCAGCATACCAAGGGACGACACCACGACCATTTTTATATTTGTTCTCGATTAAATGTCTAGCAAGTTTGCTAATGCCCATACCATTTAAATATTGATTGAAAATATATTTAACTGTTTTTGCTTGTTGAGAATTAATGATTAATTGACCTTCATCATCTTTGTCGTATCCTAAAAAAAATGTTAGGGTACCGCGTAGGGGACAATTAAAAAACAGAAGCCAAATTTTTTGAAAATCTGAGAATTTGAACTGGTAATATAAAAGTATCTGGAGGGTATTTATGAGAGGTTATGTTGAGATTAATGATTTAGAATGTAGTTTTTATTATGATGAAGAGCTTTTTATATTAAAGTTGATTTTACCAGAAGATAAAATTGGAAAAGATATGTTTTTTGGTTTTCATAACGAAAACTTTTTTGATGGAATCCAGTATATAGAGGGCACATCAATTAATAATGAAAGTGTACGGTTTTATTTTGATTACGTAAGTACCTCAAACTTAGAAGTAGATTTTAAAATCCCATATTACATTAAAATGGATAAACTTAATAATCATAACTTTGGACACCATGTTAATGACAAGAAACAAAATTTAACAATCACAGGTGAAATAATCGATGCCTTGTTTTCACCCAAAAATGCTGTTAAGTTTGATAGGGAAGAAACAGAGACAAATGAAGAAGGCTATGTAACAAACATTAAACATAAAATTAGTGATCTAGATTATGATGATTTTGAGAAAAAAGGAAATTTCAAGTATAAAGAACACAATTGCAGTTTTACTTTTACAGTTCACAAAGGCTTTAGCACAAGTGATGCTAATTATCTTCAGTCATATAAAAGTGCTTTAATTATTGAGTTTGATAAAGAAATAATTTTTGATATTAATTTAATGGTAGAATTCATTTCTAAGATTAAAAACATATTGAAATTCATTTTTAGACTTTCTGATATCAATATTGGCAAGCTTAGTTTTCGACTTCGTTTTGACCGCGCAGGATTTCTTAGATATGGGACATTTTCATATAGAAAAAGTAATTCTAAACAAAGCGTTAATCGAAGATTATCATTTTTGAGTGTTTATTCACTGTTGCCTGAATTATTTGTTTTTTTTCTTAAAGAGCAGGTTTACTTAAATCATATCAGTGATTCAAAAAGTGGCTACAAGTACAATGACATTCCATTTCTTTTTTCATGTTTTGACAGTGAATTTAAATATTGCTTTCCAGATGTAAACAAGCAATTAGAACAATCATATAATGAAGATTCTGATAAACTACTTGTTTTGATAGAAAATAATAAGAATGATTTTAATCAAGGTGAAGATTCACTGATTCAATCTACTATTAATTTTGTTAAAAACAACGAACTTTCTTTCGGAAAAAAAATCCTTTATTCTATAAACTCAAGTGATTACTTAAAGAGTCTGTTTAAAGATGAAAGTAAAATATTTGATTATATGAAGCGAATAAGAGAATTCAGAAATTCGCTTATTCATGGAAGGGAGTTTAAATATAAAGAAGCAATAGACTTCAAAGAATTAATTGTTTTTGAAAAAATAAACTACTATTTAATAACTCGCAGATTTGAAACTGATGAGATTAAAATTAAAGAGTTTATTTCTACAGTTTTTTTCGCATTTGAGCACAATTTGATTAAGTAGTAAATGAGAGGTTAGTAATCATGTTTGATAATGAATATAAGCGATTAAAGTCGCTTTTTTCTTTGGTCGAAGAATCAAAGATAAAATTAGTAGATAACTTGATTTATCAAGCTGCATTTATGAAAGTGGAACTTGATAAGTTACAAGAACAAATGATTAAATATGGCGCAGTTCAAATATCATCAAAAGGCACACAACGCCAAAGTGAAGCTGCAAAGTATTATACTAAGCTTGTCAATTCCTATGGAACTGTGATCAAAACACTTAATACAATACTAGGCACACAAGTTAATGATAAAGATGATGCTTTTGATGAGTTTCTTAAAAGAGCAATAGAATGAACTATCTAGTAGAGTATTACAATCAAATAGTCGAAGGTAATATTATTGTTGGCGAGGAACTTCAAAAGCAACTTGATCGTCTGATCATCGATTTAGATAATCCAAGATACGTCTTTGATGAACAACCAGGAAAGCTTAGAATTGATTTCATTGAAACTTTTTGTAAACACACCAAATCACCCTTTAATGGAAAGCCATTTATATTAGAGCTTTGGGAAAAGGCAATCATTCAAACAGCCTATGGATTTAAAATGACTGATTCAGGATTAAGAAGGTTTAATGAAGTTATCTTACTGGTTGCAAGAAAGAATGGAAAGACAACATTTGCTGCAGGGATAGATCTTGCTGAATTCTTTTTATCTAGTGGTGGTGTTGATATTGTATGTGCATCAAACACGACAGAACAAGCAAATATTTTATTTGAAGAAATTAATAATATGAGAGAACAATCACCTTCTTTATCTAAAGAGACTAGAAGTAGAAAGAATATATTTCATATCTATTCACCTAAAACAAAAAATAAGATTAAGAAATTATCTGCTCAATCAAGAAATAAAGATGGATACAACATTGAAGTTGGCTGTATTGATGAAGTCCATGAGATGACAGATTCAAAAGTGTATGATGCGATCAAGCAGTCACAATCTACTAAGAAAGAACCACTCATATTTATCATAACTACTGAAGGGACAACCATCGGTGGTTTTTTAGATAATAAACTAGATTATGCAAGAAAGATGATCAAAGGTGAAATAGATGACGAACGCGTGCTTCCATGGTTATATACCCAAGATTCTGTAAAAGAAATATATGATGACAAAAGAACATGGCAAAAATCAAACCCTAGTATTGGTATTGTTAAGACCGCATCTTACTTAGAAGATGTTATGAACAAATCCAAACATGACTTATCAACAAGAGTAACGATGCTCTGTAAGGACTTTAATATTAAACAGGCAGATTCTGGTTCTTGGTTATCTTATGATGATTTAAATAATGAAGAAAGTTACTTACTAGATGATTTAAGAGATAGTTATGCAGTTGGTGGTGTTGATCTATCATCAACAACTGACTTGACTGCAGCAGTACTTGTCATTCAAAAAAGAGATTCAAATAAGAAGTATGTGATACCCCATTTCTTTATGCCAAGTGGCGTATTAGATAAAAGAATCACAGAGGATAATGTCCCCTATGATATTTGGGTTAAAAAAGGATTTGTTACACTTACTGAAGGAAACCAGAATGACTTTAGTCTAGTGACTAAATGGTTTATGAGCATGATACAAACGTATGGCATTAGACCTTTATGGGTAGGATATGATCCTTGGAACTCACAGTATTGGATTAAAGAAATGGAAGAACTAGGATTCAATATGGAAAAAGTCAGACAGGGTATTTATTCTTTATCAGAGCCCATGAAACAAATGGAAGCAGATCTTAAGAATGAACTTGTAGTCTATGACAATAATCCCATATTAAAATGGTGTTTAGCAAATACTCAAGCGAAGGTCGATTTAAATGGAAATATACAACCATCAAAACTCAATTCAAAATATAAGAGAATTGATGGAACTGTTGCATTAATCATTGCTTATACAGTCTTAAATAGATATAAGATTGATTATGAAAATATGATATAATATCTACATAATTACTATGGAGGATATAATCATGTCTCATTACACAAAAACAATTTATTGTAAAAATTGTGGACAGGCATGTACTGTAAAGATTTACCTTGATTATAAAGAAACTAGTATTAGCTTTTATAATAGTTTAGGGAAAATCAATACAACACATCAAGTGCCAATTGATCAACAAATAGTAGATCCAAGTAATGAAGAAATCGGGTATTTCTGTGATTACTGCGGACAATGGAACGATTATGATGATTATTAATAACAGGAGGAGCTTATGGCGCTTTTTAAAAGAAAAAATAAAGTAGGTTCAATTGATGCTCTACAAATCATCAATAATAACAATACCTTCTATACACCGTTTGGAACTAATATTTCGAAAAGTGATGTGGTTAAAATATGTATTGATAGGGTAGCCAGTCAATGTGCAAAACTTAAACCAAGATATATCAAAATAGAAAACGATAAGACAGTTTCCGAGAAAAGTGGAAAGCTGTCTTTTCTTTTGAAGCATAAGCCTAATGAGATCATGACACCTTACGACTTCATCTATAAGACAGTCACATTACTGATGCTTAATGATAATGTATTTATTTATCCAAAGTTTGATAAGTCCACAGGACAGCTCACTGGACTTTATCCATTAAAACCAATAACAGTTGAAATGATTGTTGATCTGGGCGATCACTATTATATTAAGTTCTTATTTGAAAATGGTGGTTCGTATATTTTGCCCTATGAGAATATCATTCATTTAAGAAAACATTATGGACAAAATGATATTTTCGGTGGCAGTGGATCGAGTGGAGATCATGAAGCGATCTTAAAAACTATCTCAATTAATGAGAGTTTGCTGCAGGGTATTGATAACGCGATTAAGTCGTCCATGCAGATTAAAGGTATTGTCAAGATGAATGGGATGTTATCAGAAGTCGATAAGAAAAAACAAAGAGAACTCTTTGATACCGCACTCTCTGATTCGATCCATTCAAAAAGCAGTTCCATTATCCCGATTGATTTAAAGAGTGAGTATATCCCACTCAATGTAGATCCTAAGCTTATTGATAAAGATACGCTTGAATTCTTACAATCAAAGATCCTAGATTACTTTGGTGTATCTGTTCCAATATTTAAAAACAAGTATACAGAAGATGAATATAACTCGTTTTACGAGTCAACCATAGAGCCTTTAGCTATTCAACTTAGCGAGGCTTTTTCTATCGGCTTACTTACCAACAATCAACTAGAACGTGGAGAAGAAATAGTCTTTTTTAGTGAAAGGTTACAGTATGCTTCCTGGAACACAAAAGTAACGGCTATTGAAAAACTTATGAGTTTAGGCATTATGTCTTTAAATGAATCAAGGTCTTTATTAGGTTTAGAACCTATCGAAGGTGGCAACAAACGACTTCAATCATTAAACTTTGTTGATGCTGATAAAGCAAACTTATATCAAGTAGGATCTAAGGAGGAAGAAGATCATGAAAGTAACGATTAACGGTAAGATTTCAAATGATGCATTAAAAAGCATCTTAGAAACACAAAAAGAAAAAACAAAAACGATTGCTGATTTTTGTATGAAAGAAAAGCTAGACACATTCTCATATAAAGACTCTGAGCTAGAGTTCGACTATGAACAAGAAGTAAAACCTAAAACAGCTAAAAAGATTGAGGTTAGAACTGATGATAAAAGAAACTAGACTTGCTGAAGTGAGCCTTCA
>Ga0306867_1000761_pt1 | contig 16956 bp, 16 predicted proteins | sample AntRauTorckE6831_FD_190432 | JGI IMG/M metagenome (GOLD analysis project Ga0306867, IMG submission 190432) | Saline lake microbial communities from Rauer Islands, Antarctica - Metagenome Torckler E6 #831 (v2) (version 2) | ecosystem: Environmental > Aquatic > Non-marine Saline and Alkaline >... | reverse complement strand
GGAACCTTCAACCACCTGTGGAAAAAGATTGGTGAAAATATCGATACGTATAAGACGTACCCACGCATCGTTGGCGAAACCGGTGGTAAGGATTTCATTTTCGCACATAACACCGCCGACGTGGACCGTCTTGTGATTGCTGCTGTTCGTGGTGCCTTTGAGTATCAGGGGCAGAAATGTTCGGCCGCGTCACGTATGTACCTGCCGAAATCTATCTGGGGCGATTTCAAAGAACAGTTTGTTTCGGAAGTAGATAAAATCAAAGTGGGCGATGTGGAAGACTTCTCCAATTTCATGGGAGCCGTCATCAGCCGTAAAGCCTTCGACAAAATATCCGGCTACATCGACTATGCGAAAGAGTCGGATGACGCCGAGATAATTGCCGGCGGGACGTATGATGACAGTACCGGATATTTTGTGCAGCCGACCGTTATCGTGACCAGCGATCCTCACTTCAAAACTATGGAAGAAGAGATCTTCGGACCGGTACTCACCATTTTCGTCTACGAGGATGACGACTTCGAAGATACACTGGATCTATGTGACAGCACGTCGCCATATGCGCTCACCGGTGCAATCTGGGCACGTGACCGATACGCTTTAAACCAGATGGCTGACCGTCTGCGACAGAGCGCCGGAAACTTCTATATAAACGATAAGCCCACTGCTGCAGTCGTAAATCAGCAGCCCTTTGGCGGTAGCCGAAAATCAGGCACAAACGACAAAGCGGGCAGCATTGCCAATCTCTATCGCTGGGTTTCCATGAGATCCATGAAAGAGACCTTTGCAGCTCCGCTCGACTGGACTTATCCGTATATGGGTGAGGAAAAGTGAAAGATGAAAAGACCTGGTTGAGTGCGCCGCTTTTTAGCGCTCCGGTCAGAGTCGGGTTCAGGTGGTAGGGCGCAGGGTACAGAGGTGCAAGAAAGGGCCTGAGAGCATTCACGCGTATTTTGTAATCCTGTCAGGTACTGTGTTAAAAATCAATAGATTTCTGTATTTACTGATTCAAAGAATATTATTGACTCAACACCAATGATGTATCTTCTATAGCCTCACTTTCGGGTGGGGCTACCTTTTTTTTGGTGTTCTTTTCGTTGTTTTCGGATGATGTCCGGATCAAAACGTTCTTTTCTGTTCCACAATATGTACATATAGGTCAATAGTTTTTTCTGAACAGCTACGTGAGCCTTCATTTTTATGCTGTGAGTTACCAGAAGCCTTTGATAAAACTCATAAATCGGTCCAACGTTTCTTCGCGCAATCGCTGTGGTCAGAATGTACATCGCTCGGCGAATATATTTGGATCCCTGTTTAGGTAATTTTGGCTTGCCGGCCAACTTACCCGATTTTTTTATCTTCACATCATAGCCGCTAAAGCTGATGAGGTGAGAGATCTTACTGAACTCAGCAAACTCGTTCGTTTCCGCCAAAATGCAGGCAATAGTCAGCATACCGCTGCCCTCTAAAACCACATCAGTGAAAACCAGAAAATGGCGGTGGTCACCACACTCAGCAAAGCACCAACAGAATAAAACAGGGTATTGTACCTGGGAGGTAGTCAATTTATAAAGCAGTTTCGTTCTACTTAGATTATTTATTCAAGAAACAGGGCGAGGCTCATCAATCATAACAACTTACCCTTTCACAGACACTCCGTAAAGACTTAAATCCACATAAAAAACCTTATCAGACTCATAAGAGTGACAGATTTTGTATGAATTCAAATAAGAATCCTATCATTTCAACTACTTATTTAATGTTTTTAAATGTGGGTCCTTTTATTAATATTTTTTCTTTTGTAGCGCATACGATGATGCAATAAACCATGCGGCTGTTATTAATATTAGCACATTCAGGAAAGTAAATGTAAATGGCTCATTAAATATGACATTGTGAGTTCGCCCGATAAATGTAGGAATTGATATTATTACAACATCTACTACATCGATGAATGCCGGAAAGAAATGATCGTCAAAAAGAGGGTAGAGAAGCTGCGTTTTCACATCAAGAATAACAGGTATCAAAAAACATATGAGAATCGAAAATATTGTTGCCGATGTTCCGCTGCCGGCAACCAGTAACAGCGCTGAGACCATAACATTAATGTATAAGAAAATCGCTGCAAGAGACAGAATGGGTATGATCGGATTCCAAAGATACCCCCCGTATTGAATTGAAACAGATGCCCAGATCACTAATTCAAGAACCACGAAAGGAATGAGCACCATAAAAAAGGTTGCTAAAACTACATTACATAGCAGCGAGCTACGTGAAGTTCCACTACTTAATATAATTGGGGTAATTTCACCTGAAATAAACAAGCTCTGCACTTTGGAGATTACAAATATTGAAAGAACGACCAGAAAGGAAAAATAGAATATATAATAGTCCTTAACTTCAATCATTGTGGCATCTCTTCCCAACAAATAAGCATCCATGATTTTTGAATCAGCTACATTATACTCTATATGGAACCCAAAAAACCAAGCGGCAAAAAACATCACTGCCCAAAGGAATAGGGCTGAACTTTGTCTATAAAACTGAGGTATAATGAGTTTAAAAAAGACGATAAAACGGTGCATTCTTCTACTCTTTAATGAGGTTAAGGTAATTCTCTTCGAGTGAATGGCCCTTTTTTTCTGAGATGGAATCTAGCGGACCTGCAAATAGTAGGATTCCCTTCTTTAGAATTATTACCTCATCAAATATTTCCTGCATTTCATTTAACTCGTGTGTGCTTATGATTATGCAAACCCCGCTTTTTGAAAGAGAAAGTATCAACTGTTTGAGTTTGTGTCGAAACTCCGGATCGAGACCCTCAAGTGGTTCATCAAGCAGAAGTATTTTGGGTGAGCCTAAAAGTGCCTGGGCAAGCATAACCCTGCGTTTTAATCCCTTTGAAAGATTTTTGATGTAGTTGTTTATTTCATTACTAAGCTCTACTTCTGAAATTGCTTTTAAAATTCTATTCTCGCATCCTTTATTAGATGGGTTTTTTAACCCGTCAAAAAAGTACATTAGCTCTTTGACAGTAAAATTTTCATCCGACTTATAGTTTTCTGGTACATACCCGGCACTGCCAGTACTACTTAGAGTTTTAGCGGATATTCCCCCATCTTCAATTGATATAGAACCGGATTCAATTTGTATAAAACCCAACATTGATTTAAAAAGTGTAGTTTTTCCGGCACCATTGGGCCCTAAAAGTCCATAAATTTTACCTCCTTCAATTTTAAGTGTACAATTTTGCAAGGCTTTCTTTTTCTCAGAAAAAAAGGACCCATAATTTACAGTTACATTTGAAAGTGAAGCATTCATTGAGAAATTAGTTTTCAACTTTAGAATTTAACTTTCCATTTATAAACTTTGTTTGACTGCCTGTCCAAGGAGTACAGATGAGAATTGTGCCACTTAATCTTTACACCCATTTCCGGTAGCGTAAAATATCCCAAGAATTGCTCTTCACTGAGGTCATAAATAATCACATCTTTACCATCGTTATCAGAGTACCCTCCACCGAGAATTAACAAATTGTCATTATCATCAATGGTAATAGATCTGATGAGGTTAAATTCAGGCATATTTTCATCAGTTAGTTCTACGATATCTTCCCAATTAGGAATAGATAACTCGAAATTAATTTCCCCATCAGAATTTAAGTTTAGTATCTTATTTCGAAAACGATATGCGGCATAAATTTCACCATTCTCATTCATATCAGTTATCAATGTGTTTAGTATTCCATCCCGTAAAGTGCTCTGGGAGTGGTAATAAAGCTCACGATTTTGAGTATCACTAACTTTTACAATCCCTAAATTTGTTCCGGATTGCAAAGCGCTGTATATAATTGCCTCTGAGCCTAGGCATGTAATATCAAGAATGAAATGTTTGAAGGAAACGGCTTCGATGTAATTTAAATCAGTATCGAAATGATGTACACCACCTAACCTTGGTTCTGAAATAAGGAGTTTATCTCCGCATAACCGGACACTCCCAGGTGCCCTGAATTCACCGGGTCCAGAGCCTTTTCTTCCTGTGCTTTTCACATACGATCCATCCTTGTCAAAGATATTTACTGTGTATCCAGCCGGGTCTAATAAATAGAGCTGATTTTCAGAGTTTAAATCGAAATCAACAAGGTCATAAATTTTCATTTGGTCAGCGCTATTTGGTATTTCCTGGACCAATTCAACGTTTCCGGATATGACAGGTAGATAATTCTCTTCAGATTCGTATGAACTGCAACTGAAAAGAAAAAGGCTACTTGTAGCTAAAAGTATATAAATTAATTTCATATTTGATAGATCTATAGTGTAATAGTAAAAAAAAGAAAGTAACGATAAATCATCAGGAGAATTTATATCTCCCGATGATTTAAAGTTGGCATTGTTTAATTGGTAGCGACTTCCCATAAATACTCAATATCGCAACCTAATCTGCAACCTGCTCTTTGAGCTCCGTCAAAAAGAGTGTCACCTGTGTAATCCTCGTTGCAACTTGTAATGCACTCATCTCTTGCATCTTCAGCATCATTCGCATAGGTTATTTCTGTAAATCCTAAATTCAGAAACAGCAACAGACTGAATACTGCCAATATTGATTTTATTTTAATCATGATTCGTAGTGGTTTAGTTTGGATTTTAAATTCATCCACCAAGTTTTTTAGTGAATGCTCCCAAGCAATGAATCACAAGCTATCTCAAACTACAAGAAAAACTTGTTCCCAATTTGAGCATTCTTTACCGGATTTGAGCATATTGGGGCAGATTTAGTCACGGGGGTTTGATTATTTTGATTCATTATACCACTGAAAGTCAATCTGAACATCCCCTTTTAGCAGGTCCATTTTCAATTCTGTGAAGTTTGTATTGAAGAAAGAGGACAAAAATCGAGATACGCTTTTTGCATTCCCGAACCCTGCATCCACTGCCACAGAATAGCAGTTTGCGTTTATCCAATCTTCGATAATGAGCGTAACCACTTTTTCGTATTTCATTTCCCGAAGAATAATTTTTGGTGCCTTACCGTATACCGATTTCATTGATTTACATAGCCACCTCCGTGACAACCCAACCTCTGAGGCCCAGCCCTGTACATCCGGGATATCTGCAATGCGCTCTTCTAAAATCTGAACAGCCTCTTGATATTTATATGCTGTTATAGAAATACTTTGTTTGTTTTGTGTTTTTCTCTTCTTCATGCATAATTGTTATTATTTTTAAGTTGTTTGACTACTTATTTGAGATGAATTCAAATCATACCTTCTGAACTTGCCCTTTCAGCATGAATTGCCATACTATGAATCTTATCTGTCTCTGCAATCAATCAGCGAATAACTTTCTTCGGTCATACTTGATGATTTGAAACTATCAACGGTTCAATTGTATGATCCAAAATACGGCGATCCCTTACAGGAACATTTTTATTATTTTTCTGCGGCTATTTGGCGGAAGCCGTAAATCAGGAACCAACGACAAAGCCGGAAGCATCTCGAACCTTTATAGATGGGTCTCAATGAGATCCATGAAAGAGACCTTCGCTGCTCCGCTGGACTGGACCTACCCTTATATGGGTGATGAAAAGTGAAGTGAAAGGTGAAAAGTGAAACGTGAAAGACCTGACAGCGTAGCTTTGCTTTTCAGCTTCCTGCCAGCGTCTATTCTATGTAGGAAATTTCATTGAATACTTTAAAGCCCCTTATTTTACGGGGCTTTTTTTTGGTTCACATTTTTTCTACATACCGGACATCAGCTCTTATTAAGAACAAGCCCTGCCATCAGCGCTGACCCGGTCAACATACACTTTTCATCTACATTATATCGCGGATGGTGCCAGCTCCACTTTGAATCGGCCTCATCACTCCCGCTTCCAAGGAAAAAGAACGCTCCCGGAAATTCCTGCTGATAAAACGCAAAGTCCTCTCCCGCCATGATAGGTTTACTAAGCTCAATCACACCATCAGTTCCCAAAACTGATTTTGCGGCCGTCATCAGACCCAGAGTAAGCTCTTCATCATTTATAACCGCAGGATACCCTTCATTAAACTGAAACTCATACCCACCGCCAGCTGATTCTGTAATACCCTTTAGAATTTGTTCCATGCGATCGCGTGCTAGATAGGCGTTTGCCTGGGAAAATGTCCGAACCGTACCGATCATTTCCGCTTTTGCCGGTATCACGTTGTAGGTTGTTCCTCCCCGAACTTTGCCAATGGTCACAACGGCTGAGTCAGTCGGATCAATCGATCGGCTGACAATGGTTTGAAACTGGCTGATTACCTGTCCCATCATTACGATGGGATCTACCGTCAAATGGGGAGTTGCAGCATGCCCGCCCACACCTTTGATTGTAATCTCAAATTCATCCGGCCGCGCCATGAGCGGGCCGGGTTTGACGGCAATCTGGCCCGGTGCATAGTTCGGATTTGTATGCAGACCGTAAATAGCCTGTACGCCCTGCTCCTGTAAAAATCCTGTTTCTGTAAGCAGTCGGCCGCCACCGGGAAGCGTCTCTTCAGCCGGCTGAAAAATCAGAAGTACTTTCCCTTCAATGTCATCCTGCATCTCGGTTAGAATCTGGGCTGTTCCCAAAAGATTCGATGTATGGGCATCATGCCCGCAGCAGTGAGCGGCTCCCTCTCGTTCAGATATAAAATCCGATTTCACTTCCCCCTCCTCGTCCATTGCCAACGCATCGATATCGGCGCGAAGTGCAATCACACGGTCTGATTTCTTCCCACCTTCAATGATACCCACACACCCGGTCTCCAGCGGCCGGTGCGTTTCAATTCCCAGCTTCTTCAGCTCGTGGAGGATATAATCAGTCGTGTCATGCTCTTTAAAGCTAATTTCAGGATTCTTATGCAGATATCTGCGTGTTTGCACCATATAGTCGAAATGAGCGTCAGCTTTCTGTTGAATGGTGCGGTTTATATCTGCCATAAAAAGAACGTGATTTTAATATGATCTGTTGATAGGTATAGAACTAATGAAACCGACTTAAATATAACCATTTATGAATCCTTTTGAACTCCATATTCCAACAAGAATCTATTACGGCAAAGAGAAAGCCGGCGACTACTTCGAACAGCTCAGCACGTACGGCAGCAAGGCGATGGTTGTCATCGGCGGCGGCAGCGTAAAGAGGATGGGGTATCTACAAGAAGTTCAGAAGCAGCTGGATGACAACGGCGTTGAGCATATTCTGTTTGAAGGAATTGAAGCCAACCCACACTCCCAAACAATCAACATGGCGGCCGCAGCCGGTGAAGAGGAAAACGTAGATTTTATAATTGCCCTTGGCGGCGGTTCGGTAATGGATGCCTCCAAGGCTATCGCCGGTCTGATTCATGATGATCTTGACGATATCTGGCCCTATACGGTTGGCGGTCCTAAATTTGGGCAGATAGAAGGAGCACTTCCTATATGCGCTATTCCAACGACGGCCGCAACCGCATCGGAAGTAACTCCCCACGCGGTTATTTCGAATCCTGAGGTGAAGGGAAAATCTCCGGTCAGCTATCCATTCATGAAACCGGCGGCTTCCTGGCTGAACCCGGCCTATCATACATCACTGCCAATTACAACCACGCGAGACGGTGCTTCCGACATCCTGAGCCACGTATTTGAAAACTACCTGCTCGGTGGAAACGATTCAGACCTCGCAGACCGCTACAGCGAAGGCGTGATGGAAACCGTTCTCAACACACTGCCAAAACTGGAACTGGATCCGGAGAATGAAGAACTGCGCGGACAGTTACTCTGGGCTTCCACCATGGCACTGAACGGCATGCAGGTCGCCGGCCGAAATGCTGCACCATTCACTCTGCATAATTTAGAGCATGCGCTTAGCGGACAGAACCACGAGCTTGCCCACGGCCGAGGCCTCGCAATTCTCTACCCGGCATATTTCAGATGGTTGTACAAGCACGACCGTGCTCTTGACCGGATGGCACTTCTTGCAAAACGACTATTTGGTATTTCTGATGAAAATCTGAAGGAGAACGCGATGTCGTTTATCACGCACTTTGAAGGATGGCTGAAACAGAACCATCTGTATGAGCGGCTCTCTGATCAGAACATTTCCTCTGATGCATTTGGTGATGTGGCCGATTACGCCATTAAAATTTATGGCGGCGGAAAGGAAGAACTCGCTGCAGACGACCCACTAACTCGCGAAAACATCATCGAAATTTTCGAGATGACCGAACAGCAAACACCTGTCCCTGAAATGGCGTAAGAAAAACGCAGCATTTTTTTGAGGAGCAGTGCACCTAAGCGATGGCGGGGTGCCGCGCGGTGGCATAATTTATCAAACCGCGATGACTTCCAGATTGTCAGAACAGGTTAACCACAGACTCTTAGAGTAAGCCCTAACTAGTGCCGTTGCCACTAAATTCGTTTAGTTTGATTTGCAGCCAAATCCGATGTATTTATCTTATTTACTGGTAACGGTACTAGGGCACGTGTAATACATCCGTTCGGCACGAGATATCCCGAATATTGCAGCACTCTCATGAAAAGGAATTTATAATGGATTTTTGTAGTTTAATTTGGTTCACTCATCCCGACGGACGCTTAAAGTGAATCTGGTGAACTTATACAAACTTAACAAGAATAATCCTTTTACATTAAAAGTTTTAAGTATATTGGGGATTAATTACATTTTCTTTCCCCTTTAACGCCTGGAACTTAATGTTTAACAATTAATCACATATGAGTTTACAATCTGTAATTGGTTCACTTGATGAACTTCAGGAGCAACTAACACAGTTCCGGGAGATTTTATTAGCTAACCTTGTCATGATCGGCGAGATACCGGCTCCAACGTCCGGAGAAGAGAAGCGCATAGAGTTTTTGCTGAATCGCTTTAAAGAGGCCGGACTTTCAGAAAACTCCATCGACGACGGTGGTAATGGCATAGGTGTTTTTGAGGGCGAAGAAGGTAAAAAATCCATTCTTTTAAACGCTCACGCTGATACCGTTTTCTCCGCAAAATCGGATCATACAATGCAAGTTTCAGCCGGCAGCATTATTGGTCCCGGCGTGGCAGACAACAGCCTTGGCCTCGCAGTCCTGGCGACCATCCCGTATATCCTGCAGGAGCTGGACATCAAACTGAAGAACGACCTCGTTCTGTTGGGTGGGGTAAAAAGCCTGGGCCGCGGTGATCTTGAAGGTATCCGGTTTTTTCTAGATAATAACGACTTCGAAATCAAAAATGCCCTCTGTATTGAAGGTGTGGAGCTGGGCCGGCTTAGCTACACGTCCATCGGTATGCTTCGGGGAGAAATCACGTGCAGAGTCCCCGAAAAGTATGACTGGTCGCGGTTTGGTGACGCGAGTGCAATTCTTACGCTAAACGAAGTCATCAACAAAATCAATGATATCCGGCTTCCCAAGCGACCGCGCACCAGCGTTGTGATGGGATCGATATCCGGAGGTTCTTCCTTTGATACAATAGCCAGAGAGGCTACACTCGGCTTTGAAGTTCGATCAGAAGCAGAAAACGTAGTAGACGACGTTGGTAAAATAATTCAGGATATTGCCAAAGAGGTGGCATCCAAGACCGGCGATGAGGTCGAACTCGATATTTTTGCACGTCGCCGACCCGGAGGAATTCCTTACGCGCACCCAATGAATGAGTGTGCGAGGTCGATCATGAATAAACTTGAGATTGAGCCCAGATTGGCACCCAGCACGTCTGAACTTGCGGCTCTCATTGATAAAAATATTCCGGCGTTAACACTTGGTATTACCTCCGGCGACAAAATTCATAAAATGGACGAGTCAGTTCAAATCGCCCCCATTTACAAAGGATTGGCTCAAATCATAGGAATATTAATTGCTACAGATGGAGGATTCTGTGACTGATCTTCAACACTGGATTGATAAAAACACGTATCATCACTCCCAATTCTGGGATATAAAGAAACTGGTAGAAACTAAAGAAAAACACGGCCTCACTATTTCTCTTTGTCTTCCAACACTGAACGAGGAGAAAACTATAGGTAAGGAAATAATTCTTTTCAAATCGGAACTTGTCAACCGCTATCCGCTGCTCGATGAAATTGCCGTCATCGATTCAGGATCAGAAGACAAAACACTGGAGGTTGCTAAAACCTACGGGGCCGACACCTATCTGTCTGCAGATATTCTACCTGATCTTGAACCAAAAATGGGAAAAGGTGAAAATCTCTGGAAAGCTATCCACCAGCTGAAAGGCGATATTATTGTATATGTGGATGCGGACATCAGCAATATTCACCCCCGTTTTGTATATGGCCTTGTTGCTCCGCTTATCTACCGCGAAGAAGTTAAGTATGTGAAAGCGTTTTACGACCGGCCGCTTGCGGTATCTGGTGGTGTTCGAAACTCAGGTGGCGGGCGCGTAACTGAAATTTTGGTACGCCCGCTTTTCTCGCTTTTCTTTCCGGAGCTGACGACTATCGTACAGCCTCTTTCGGGAGAGTATGCCGTACGGCGGGAAGTTTTAGAACAGATCGCCTTCCCTATTGGATACGGTGTTGAAACGTCCCACTTGATTGACGTGCACAACAAGTTTGGCCTGGAAGCTTTTGCTCAAACGGATCTTGATAAGCGCGTTCACGAGAACAAACCTACAATTTCGCTGGGCAAAATGTCTTTTGGTATCCTTCAAACCTTCCTGAAACGGGCGCAGGCACTTGGCAAATTTGAGAATGTGGATCACGAAACTATACTCCGGCAGTTCCAGGTAACCAAGAGCCAGTATCAACAAAACGAAATTTCTATTGTGGAGGAAGAGCGTCCGCCTATGATCGAAATTGAGGAGTACAGGAAAAAATTTGGGCGATAATAAATGAGCATCACTGATACTCTGAAAGAACGATTTAAAACACTATCGGAACCATTGAATCCTGATCCCACGGGAACAGAGCCGTCACTTGCCAAACTTGACGGAATAAAAGCTATCATATTTGATTTTTACGGCACACTCTTTATTTCCGGTGTAGGTGATATAGGCATAGACGACGGTATGTCTGACGCGGGTCTTCTACTGGATGCTCTGAAAGGCGTTGGAGTTCAGGTTTCTGACGACAAGGCCGGCACTCGTGGATTCGAGATCTACAACAACGTAGTCACTGAACAGGTAAAGGATCTTAAAGACAGCGGCATACCCTATCCTGAACCGGATATTCGCACTGTCTGGAAGAAAGTGCTCAAAAAAATGCGTACTGAAAACCTGATTCAGTCCGCCACCGACGCCAATCAGCACACACTGATGGCAGTTGAGTTCGAAGCACGGATGAATCCGATCTGGCCTATGCCCGATATGGAAGAGACACTGGATAGTTTAAAGTCAAGAGAGTTTGAGCTGGGCATTATTTCTAATTCACAGTTTTATACGCCAATAGCATTTGAAGCGCTCGCTGACCGCACGCTTCAGGATCTGGGGTTTAACACCAACCTACTGCACTGGTCATTTGACGAGTCAAGGAAAAAACCCGGACTTATCTTTTATGAACATTTCCTTGAGAAAGGAAAGAAAGAACTGCCTGACCTGAAAGCGGAAAACTATCTTTATGTCGGGAATGACATGCTGAAGGATGTTTACCCTGCTCATGAACTGGGTATGAAAACGGCGCTCTTTGCCGGGGATTCACGATCTCTGAAATGGAGAAAAGATGATGCCAGAACGAAGAATCTGAGTCCCGACCTTGTTATTACGGAGTTGCGCCAGTTATTAGAGTGTGTGTAAGATTAGTCGTCAGTCTCACACAACCAGCCATGCAACCTGACAGGCGTCGAGCACTAATTTTTCCTCCTTGATACGTGTTTTCCCTGTAAGAATATCGTCGTAAACCGACTTTTTTTCAATGGGTAGTCCGGTGTTGGCAAGAGTTTTGGTAACCTTCTTATTCGATAGATTAGCAACTACAAGGATACGCTCAATATTCTTGGGGTCTTCCCTGACGATACAGAACAGTTCGCTGTCGATCTCATAAACCGTCTGATCTCCAAATGGATGAAATGCGGGATGATTGTTTCGCTTCATCAGGATATCCTTATACATGTTGAAAATCCTGTACGTATTTGTATCAGGATCACTTAACGATTCCACAATCTCCTCGTATTTCCACTTTCTCCTGTTTATCGTACGGTACCGGCCCGTAATAGAAACACCACGGATGTTATTCCGGGTTGCCGTAAGGTTATGAAAGTAGATTCCGGGAACACCTTGCAGACTCAGCATAATGAGTTGCGAACAGATATACCGTCGCTCCTGAATACTTTGAGATCCATTATAATCGGAAAACGCATCGAAATAGGTGATGTTCAGTTCATACGGGCTCAGGCTGCCGTCCGAATTTTGCTTTTCACTTACAAATCCCCCGCGCTTTTTTATCCCTTCGACAAGCGCCGTAAACTCTTCCGGGGGAACGAGCCCTTCAAGCGGCCGCACACCAATGCCATCATGCGACGCAGTAAAATTGAAATAGGTACAGTTCTCAGGGAGAGACTTCAAAGATTTTGCCCAGTTTGTCAGGTACTCTGCATTTTCAGTTAAAATTGCGTGCAGTAAAAGCGGCGGCAGGCTAAACTGATACACCATATGTGCCTCATCGCCATCCCCAAAATAGCTGATGTTTTCTTTGTGAGGGACATTTGTCTCTGTAATAATCGTTGTTTGCGGGGCATAGTGATCTACTATTGTGCGCATCAACTTCACAATTTCGTGTGTCTTCGGCAGGTGGATGCACGACGACCCCATCTCTTTCCAGATGTAGGCTACAGCGTCCAGCCGAATGAGAGACAAGCCTTCACTGATATAGAAAAGAAAGATATCGATGTAGCGGAACAACAGCTCCGGATTTGAAAAGTTGACATCAATCTGGTCATCACTGAATGTGGTCCAGACGAACTTTTCACCCTCTCCGGTATGAACAGGTGTTAAAACCGGCGAACTCCTCGGCCTTGTCACACTGCTCATATCTGTGTCCGGATCAACTTCGATAAAGTAGTCCGTATATGGTTTCTCTTTTTTGAGATACTTTTTAAACCAGCTGCTGTATCGCGATGTGTGATTCATTACCAAATCGCCCATCAGGCGATAGTCTTTACTCAGAGCTTCAATATCTTCCCAGCCTCCAAGACGTGAATCCACCCGTTTGTAGTCTACCACGGAAAACCCGTCATCAGAGGAGCTCGGAAAAAATGGCAAAATATGAATGGTAGATATAAAATCTTTCGCATACTCATTCAAAAATTTATGCTGAAGGTGAAGTTTAGTTACAGCTTCCCCCAAATTGGGCTGAACCATGTCAGCATAAGTTATCAGAATTTGATCCTGATGAGACCACACATCTACATATTTCTTACTCTCTTCTGGTGGGTTTAAATTATATTTTTCAAGCAGCGCATGGGTTTCACGCAGGCATTCCTCAACAGTATCATCATCATAAATAAATAAATAATGTTTACGCAGGGCTTTTTCGAACTCATCAGTAAATCGGGGGTAGCCTTTCATTAGGAGCAGATTTTTTTAATCATATGTTGACTTGATCAATTATCAAAACGTATAAGCCCAAAATAGTGACAGCACTTATTCGAGAATTGGAAACGCCCGGTTACTGATTCTTTGTTCTTAGGGCATGAACAATTTGATGGACCATCCGAAAACAGCACACAGACATAAATATCAACGATTTTATCTATAAATAACATCAAACAAACAATCTTTTTTACTTAAAGTAAAGTTTGAACCCAAAATGTAGCTAAGTATTTATAGACGCATTTCCTTTTATGGTAAGAACAGGAACTTTCTTATTTTTGGAGTCTACTAAATAAACGATACTTATGGACAGAAAAGCACTTCAGGAAAGATTTGGTTTGAATGGTGATTCGGCTGCTATAAAGCATGTGGTCGATAAAATAATGCAGATTGCTAAAACTGATATCACGGTTCTGTTGCAGGGAGAGACAGGGACCGGGAAAGATGTTACAGCACGGGCCATCCACTCCATCAGTGACAGAAAAAACTCTGATCTCGTTATTGTGAACTGTGGCGCAATACCGGAAGGTATTATCGAAAGCGAGCTGTTTGGTCACGAAAAAGGGTCATTTACAGGGGCTCACGACTCGCGAAAAGGATATTTTGAAAAGGCCGATGGTGGCACAATTTTTTTAGATGAGATCGCAGATACACCCAAAAATATTCAGGTGAAACTTCTCCGAGTTCTTGAATCGGGCGAGTATTTCAAAGTGGGGTCCAGCAAAATGAACACCACCAATGCCCGGGTGATTGCCGCAACCAATAAAGATCTTTGGGACGAAGTAAACGAAGGCAATTTCAGGGAAGATCTTTATTACCGGCTTGACACCGTCAAAATTAAACTTCCCCCTCTGAGAGATCGCCAGGATGATGTTGTCCCTATTTTCAGAAAATTCGTAACAGAGTTCTCTTCGCGGTACGATTCAGTATTTAAAGGATTTTCTGACGAGGCCCGGGAACTGCTTATCTCGTATCGCTGGCCCGGAAACGTGCGGGAACTTCGCAATATAGCAGAACAGCTGGTTGTCCTCGAAAAATCGCAGTTTATTGATAAGGAACGGTTGCAGAAGTATCTGAAAGGGCGCCAGCACCGGGGTTCGGCAGACAACCTCCCGGTTGTAGCCTCAAAGGATCCTAAAGACAACGATACAGATGATTTTAGCTCTTCTTCGCAGGACCCAACCCTTATTTACAGGGCACTTGTTGAGATGCGAACGGACCTGTCTGACTTAAAGAAAATGCTGGCAAAATTTATCTACTCTTCATTTAGCAACAAAGACATAAAGGCACTGCCGGAAGCGATGCCCCGGGATTTTGACCCTAATGACATTTCCGTCTACACCAACAAGCATGGTGAAGAGAGTCTCGGCGTTCGCACTATGGATACCGATTTGGATGATGAGGATGAGGATGACGAGCCATCGATAGACTCCTTTTTTACCGACGACGACATTCCTTCAATTGAGAAAGCTGAAAAATTTCTTATCCAGCAGGCACTCAAAAAATTCGAAGGCAATAGGCGAAAGGCGTCTGAGGCTCTTGGTGTCAGTGAACGAACTCTTTACAGAAAGTTGGATCAATATGAGCTTCAATAAGCTTAGGTTTATTGCTATTGGACTTCTGTTTGTTTGCACCTCGTGCATGAGCTACAGTTTTACAGGAACGAGTATTCCAAACGACGTTAACACGGTCTACATCCCTTTTTTTCCTGATAATTCTCAAAGCGGCCTCGGCGACCTCAGCGACCGGCTTTACAATGCAATTGTTAATCGGTTTGTTAACCAGAGCCGGCTCTCATTAAATAACGAAGAGGAGAGTGCAGACTCCTGGATGGAAGGGGCGATTCAGTCGTACAGAAACCGGCCCTTTAGTGTTGGCGGCGATGAGCAGGCTAACCTGAATGAAATACAAATTGTCGTTCGGGCTACTTTTCAGTTTGCCAACAGCGACGAACCTATCTACAGTAAAAGTTTCACAGGAACAGCAACCTATGACGTACTTGACAATCCTGTAGACGGTGAGCTTGACGCGGCTGCCGAGGCTTTGCAGCAAATCGCAAATAACGCCTTTAACGATGCAGTAAGTAATTGGTAGCGAATCAAATATATTTTTTGTACTATCAATATTCTGTTAAAAATCTCTATCAGTAGGCTTTGCCCCATCGGAATACCTTCGAACAGTGTTGGCAGGATAAATTTTTAGCAACGTTTCCCTACATATTTTTTAAATTAATTTTGATTGATGGAATTGCCCGCAGGACCGGTACCTGAATCGTATCAAATTTACCTGGATCAGTTTCACAGCGATCCGGATGGCACACTTACCAAACTCGAAACCCATGTATCAAAGCGTAACAGCGGCGCTGTAGGATACTATATCCTCGCAGTCCTTAGCCGTACAGCCGGGCGAACTACAGACGCCATTAAGTATGCGCTGTCTGCCAAAATTCTAGCTCCTGGCAGTGAATTCTTCAGACGACTTCCCTACTATATGCAGCATCCCGATTATTTCGATGCCTGGGTTCCGGAATATGCGCCTAAAGAGAATGGAAAGGAGAAACAAAAACCCCGCAGCACGCATCCAATTCGTGATCTCGATCAACTAATTTCCAAACTTTCAGAAGCAGAAACAAAGCGTATCCGTATGCCCGAAGCGGATATTGATACTGAGAAATCTGTAGAGGATCTGAGTAAACGCTCTGCCGACGTTGATGATATCGTTACTGAAACACTTGCGTTAATTCATGAAAAGCAGGGAAACTATCAGTCTGCGATAAAGGTGTTTAAGCAGTTGCGGCTGGCAAATGGCTCTAAGCGTGAGCACTACGACGAACAAATTCTGCGTTTACAGGAACTGATGGAAAAGAAGGCGTCAGAATAAAGTGCCTGCTCAATCTCATCCGGTAAAGGATTTTTCAACCTAAGTTCGGTAAATAAATCAAGTTATTGAAAATCCCCCTTTCCGAAAGGATGCCTGTGGCAAAAAAAGGGTAGAAAGGGGGATGTTCATCAGAATTTTGGAATGTAGTTGCTACGAAGTTAAGCTTTAACTGACAAGGGTTAGCGACATTGACTCTTCACCATGAATTATCTGATATCAGTTATAGGTAGCCCCAAGTGGGCTAAATCACCAACACAGGGCCATCGCCCTGTGAGCAGGTTACCGGCTCTATCATGCAAGCCCTGAAGGGGCGACAGCCTGCTAATCGTCCTTGTGAGGCTTGCGCCCTTTTCCCTACAGGGGAAGTGCGGGATGACACCCTTTTTGGACGGTTTCATTGTACCATTTTTTTTAAAGTTAGCGCTTTTAGGGGTCGGGGGTGAGTCAGAAAGACTTGCAGTGCTGAATTTAACAGAAACCTTAATTTACTTAGGCGCCATTTCTTTGGAAATCAATTTTCTCACAGCCTCAATAGGGAAG
>Ga0306867_1000758_pt1 | contig 17026 bp, 16 predicted proteins | sample AntRauTorckE6831_FD_190432 | JGI IMG/M metagenome (GOLD analysis project Ga0306867, IMG submission 190432) | Saline lake microbial communities from Rauer Islands, Antarctica - Metagenome Torckler E6 #831 (v2) (version 2) | ecosystem: Environmental > Aquatic > Non-marine Saline and Alkaline >... | reverse complement strand
CGACGAACTGCTCCAACGTTCGACCAAAACAGCAATCAACTGTGACCTCTCAATTGAGAGTACCAGCGGCAAAGTCTAGACCGCTTTGCAACACGACCCATATCTTCAAGAGGAATGGGGAGATGTCGCCCAATCCTACAGTGGTGGTGGGTATCGCAAAATAGGCGGTGTAACTTATCTCAGTTCGGATGGAACGCCTGATCGAAGCACTGCAGGAATGTACTTGTCAACCGGGGGGTATCCAGTCGTATTTGCTCATAAGGGTGAAACAAACAGGCAGACCTCGACTTCTGCTCGCCAAATATCCTCAAAAGAGAGAAATAATTATGATTGGGGGAGTGTCAAACCAATCGATCCATACACTGAATGGATAGAAGGACTCGTAGAACCCGGTGAACTAATCATTGTGCCGTGTGCTGGAACAGCCCCCGCTGCAATTGCAGCAGAGAAAGCCTTTGGAGACAAAGCGCGGTATATCTGTATTGATACTCAAGATGGTGCTCACCAAGCATTTGAAAGGCGTAGAGATAACGAACTAGGAAATGTCGAACAACAGAAAATAACCGACTGATTTTGTAGCCCAGCGGGACGACTTTGTCGGCTGTGTGCTCCGGGATCCACGGAGAAAGAGTGTCAACCTTAGCGTGACGGAAGCGGCCGGGGTAGGGGTGAATTGGTGCTTCAACAATGCTCGACCGCATGGTTGAGAAGGCTCGCCAGCAGGAAATATTTCCCGTGACACGACGACAGAGCGGCATGTCCTCGTGGCGTTTTTGTGCCATGTTGGCCTCTCGTATCGACGGATCGAACCGTTTGTGGATCGGTCGTGTGAGGCGATCAGACAGTGGTTTCATCGGTTGCATCACTTCTTTGAGCCGGACTCCCGGGATCGTCAGAAAGTTACCGTCGGTTTCTACTTTCGTCTCATCAACGGCGAATAGCATTACGTCTGGGCGGCAGTCGATTGTGAGACACTCGAAGTGCTTGCCGTCGCGGTCTCTCCCCGCCGACCAAGCCTCGATGCGTTACTGTTTCTGAAAGACGTCCTCGAACGGTGCCGCGGTCGCCCGCTAGCCCGGGTCGACCGCGGCCCGTGGTACGACTGGACACTTGAGCGATTAGATTGTGAATACGAGCGTGAAACGTAGGGAAATCGGTCGCTCATCGAGGCCTGGTTCGGGACTTTCAAATGTCGAACCAGACGCTTTTATCACCGATTTCTCTTCCACAGCACCGCCAGTGCAATTAGATCGTGGCTCACTGCCTTCGCCGCACTCCGCAATGTAACGCTTAAACGTTGACACCCTCACGATGAGAGCGTGGTTTCTGTAGGTAACAGTATCGAACTGTGAGAAATTGCAAATCAGTAGTTGCAATTATTATCATTTTTATTTTAATATCACCAATACACCAGATGAGGGGACAAAACTGTTTCAAACTGATAACGTTGGATACCTCCCTTTGAATAAGCGTTATTGGAAGCGAGCGCGGAAAATCAAAAAGTCCGATTGCACGTCACATCAAAAGCATAGAGGAAGAGGGGGTTTGTGAGAATCAAATCTGATTGGCGTACTAAGATGTGACTGTGACCGATAGTGACCGGATATTTTTATAAACAATACATATACAGTATCGGGACATAGTGAACCCGTGAATCGACCCACGCGTTCGTCAGGGGGACCGATACTACGATGAGTTGCTGGGGGAGGTGGGTCGATCAGTGGCCTTGGTTGAGGGCAGACAGTGGCAGTGTTGCGTTGGAGGGGACATAGTCATACTCCCATGGGCTACGTCAAGCCTCTGCGTTGAAGACGGTGAGACCGCAAGAGATGGATGGGGGCCCTTCCATCTCCATCGGCCCGTTGGAGGCGAGATCCCAACGTCTCTGTGACGTGGGAACCGTCTTGTTGTGTCACCACATCGGACGTGCACATCCACGGTGACAGCCCATTTGGTGGAGGCCAGTACCGGATGTAATCTGGTGCACCATTGAGCTGTCATCAAATACTCAGGAAACATCGATTAAAAAGCCAGCGACCTATCATATTAGGAACTCTTCTATGACGATTCCACCTGTATGCAATAGTATTGTGCAACACTATTGACGCCCGAGAAGAAATGGCCGCCAATGACTACCTACATCTCCCCAATCGGATTCAATACGACCAGTGTGACGCGGGCCCTACTGAACCACGGAATCGATAATAGCGACGTTGTCGTACTGATTCGCCCCGAACAAGGCACCGATGACGATCGGGGTGCCGAAGCGATTGCAGATGTCGAGCGATTGTTGCAGGAAATCGAACCGAACATTTCGGTCCGAGTCGAGCAAATTCCACACAATGATTTTGAAACGGCCGTGATACAGTGTAGCGACATTATTCAGACAGCAGATGGGTCTGTTATCGTTAGTCTCAGTGGTGGCGCACGGGATGTGTTGTTACCGTTGACTATCGCCACGATGGCCCACGAACGCGATATCGAGTCGACGTTAGGGTATAGTGATCTCGATGGGCAGGTCCGAGAGTGGCCTCTGCCTAACGTGACGGCTACTGTATCCGACGGGGCCCGAGAGACACTGGCTGCAATCAACACCAACGGGTCCGACGTATCTATTCCAGAACTCACCGAGCGGCTTGGGTGTGCAAAGAGTACCATTACCCGGCACGTCAACGCCCTCGAAAGCGAGGGGTTGGTGACAGCCAGGATGGAGAATCGAACAAAAATCGTCTCAATGACGCTCTCCGGTCGACTACATCTGGCGAGGTCGGACTCGGCATGATGAATTCTATAGGTACGTCAAAACCAGAAAATGTTCCACTATCTCGGGAAGTTATATCGAAAGCTGTGGGAGACGCTCCTAAACACGCCGTCTAAGTTACTCTCTGGAATCAATAATCTCGCTTTAGAGGCGCGGTCGAACTAAGAAATTACGTTATCCAGAACATCTGGAGAAATACTCTCACGTTGCTGTGTGACTCCTTGATCAAGTACTTGCCCACACATCGACAGTACCTGACGGATATTTCCTTGTGCTCGTTGGTGAATTAGATCCAAACACTCCTGCTCGAAGGGATCAATATCGGTCGACTCCCCATCACGGGCAGTAGCGAGATACTTCCCGACCAGTTCCGTCAGGTCATCTTCTGTGAGCGGTCGGAGCGCGACCTCGTTGCCGATCCGCTCAGAGAAGGCATGATACTCACTCATTACATCTTGCCAGACCTCGGGGGCGCAGGCGAACAGTAGCGAGAGCCCCGATCCATTCTGGTCCATGAGGTGTCGGATGCTGTTGAGTGTCGCCTGCTTGTTCTTTGGACTCAGTCGGGCAATCGCCTCGAACTCGTCGACGAACACGAACACACCAGTATATCCCAGCTCTAGGAGCAGATTTTTGAACGAGGTGAACGCTCGCACACCCATTGTATCATCGTCTAGTGCGCTGTGGATTTCCATTTCCTTGCGCTGCTCGTAGCGAATGCCCTCCGCAGTCAGCCACTGCCAAGCGTAGAGATTCGTATCCTCATAGACCATATGAACGATTGCTCGTGCGAAATCGGCGAATTTGGTGATGTCACTCAATCGCTGCACAGCCACCGGGACTATGTCGGAGAGGAGTACCCTTCCGTCGTCAATGAGTGACTCCATCTCGCTAGCTCCGGCTGGATTTGAGTCGGTTTCCTTGCGAGTGATAGAGGCAAGGAACTCGTAGGCGATCTCCTGGAGACGTTCGAATCCGATATCGTAGATGAATTCGTGATAGATATCGAGAAACCCTTCACCGGGTTGGGCAACGTATCCGACGACCACGTCCTCGCGGTCACGGACCAGCGAACGAGCATATTTCAGCGTATGGGACTTCCCGTTCCCGTACTTCCCAGTGATCACGAGATGTTTGGATTTACCCGTTCCCAGTAGCGTCGACGCCGTCTCACTGACGGTGTCAGCAACGTGCTCTTGTCCGCAGTACACCTCGGGATCTTCGTCGGGTACCGGACTGTAGGGAAATGGGTTTTCTTCGAGACCGTACATCGAGTAGTCGCGTTGTTGATCGGTAATGTTGAATGCGTTGTCGCTCATGATTGTGTCTGTGTGTACGTGATATCGCGGTCGTGAACCGCGAGGTAGTAGTAGTGTTTGTCGAACTGTTCAACGCCAGCCATCACGCGGTCGGTCGACTGTGATGTGGAGACGAGACCGTCGTCGTCTGCGGGCTCTATCTCTTTGATCCCGAAGCGGGCTTCTTTCGCGCCCGTGTCGACAGGTGCACCGGATAGCTCGAGTTTGCCAATATTCTGTCCGACAAGGTCGACAAGGGCGTCGTCGAACGCCTCACGGGTACACCCAGTACGCTCACAAACGGTCTCGCGGAGTTCCGGAATCGAGAGATACCGCTGTCGGAGATTGACCCCCGTACTCGATTCGAGTTCGTCAAATGCCGTTAAGAGAATGAATTGAAAGTTCGTCGGAACATCGGATCGTGTCACGGGGTAGTATGTCCCAGAGAAAGCGTTTCGGTGGATGCGTCCAAGACGTTCTGCCCAGTCACCGACGACTTCAACGCTTGTCTGATTGAATTTATACGACGAGAAATTAGATGCGGCTTTCAACTCTTCAAGAAGCTCGTCGAGTGATATCGGGTGGTCCTTTTGAAGAATGTCGAGGAACGCACGATAATGGGGGCTCCGAGTTTCCAAGATATCGCTCACTGTGCTCCATCGCTCATCCCGAACCGCTTCGAGAAATGTTTCTCCGACATCAGTTGTCTTGTATTTACTATGCTCGGCCTCAGGTTCGATGATTTCGATAAGATCGATTCGTGCGGCTTCGAGAATGGTCTCGCGGGCGCGACGGTGGGTTACATCGAGAGTTGTCTCGATTTCGTCGGTCGTTGTAGGATCAGAGGTACAGATGTGAGTGAGTTCAACGAGACGGGCGAGTGTCACGGGTCGAACAGTCGGTCGGTCATCACTCATGTGAGCCTCCGGACCTGCTGTTTCGCCGTTTGATATGCTCGCTGAGTTACCTCGTTTCCTTGGAACCGCAGGTCAAGATATGCCTCCATATCTTCTCCGGACGCGTGCATATACCGGAATCGGCGGAGTTCAAGAGCTAATGCCCAGAGGTTGTGTTGGACGAGAAGGTCTCTGTCGTTCCGTATTTTCTCGAAACTGCGTGTGCTACAGACAGGACAAGCACAGGGCAGGTGAACAAGGTTCTCGATATTTTTTAGTGGTTCACCACCGAAGCCCGGCATGAGATAATTTCTTTTTGCTGCACTCCGAATAAATGCAGAGGAGTCGAAGCTATCAACACCGATATACAAAAGTAATGGCTGGTACGTTATCCCACCTAACCCATATACGTGGAGGTGTTTGTCAGTCGCCCGTCTGGCCGCTAGTATTATTTTTGTTACTTTTTCGTAGTCAGTACGGATCGGGACGAGACTCCCGACAGCATAGCCGTCGAATTCGCCGTTCCGTTCGAGATGGCGAATAGTATTCTGTACCGTCTTGGGGTCATACCCATGAACACTTGCTAATAGTGTCTCATCACCATCGTGTGCATCACTCGCTTCCAAGGCGAGATCGATACTACGACTGATTCGTTGCTGATTTACTGCCCGTCGATTGTCTCGGGAGAGGGGAGCATCAACAGTCCCGAAAATATCCGCGCCTAATTCACGTTGCGTTTCGAGAGTTTTTGCTGGAGTGGTGTCGATCTCCTTGTTCTGGAAATCGTACCCGCCACTGTCTGCAAAAATGATCGTATCATCAGCAACACCCATCTCCTCACGGAGTGTTGCTCCATTTTGTAACCGATCCCACTGTGCCTGCCGGTTGCGTATGGCCCTCGCATTGACCATCGCAGTCGACAAGTCTGGAATGCTATCTGTGTATTCTGGTGTATTGTCACTCGATCGTTTTCCGATATTACTCACCGGAAAAAGTACAGGGGTCTGTAATTTTCCGTGTGGAGTGTCGAGTTTTCGTTGTCTGTACAACATATATGATGCGCTGTGCTTAGCTCGGCTCAGTCATAAAGCTTTGCTTGAGCAAAGTTATAGGCAACAAATCCAAGTGGTTTTGTCGGTTCCTCTAAGAGAGAATATAGATGGTTTCGGAAGACGTGCGTGAACTCATCGGTCGAAAACGCACAATGGAGGTTCTCGAACTCCTGATTTCTCGTGGTGGGATGAACTACTCCGAAATCGAAGGTCAGGTTAATTCATCGAGCGATACAATCTCCGAGGCGCTCAAATTGTTATGTCAATATGAGTTGGCAGAACGTACTGAAGAAAGTCCGCGTAACGTTCGATATAGACCGACAGAGACCGGTCGCGAATTTGCTCAAGCAGTCGAGTCAATCGAAGACATACTGAGAGATTGATAACGTCTATCGGTCCTGTTGAGACCCACAACGGCTGACAGCAGTTACATGCTGAATATAGAAGATGAGTTCAGCAGTCTCTTCAACCACGAACAACAGCTATACTATACCATACGTTTTTATATCAATTTAACAGTTGTTCGGTATGACGGAAATTGACCAGGATGACGTATCCATACTTAACGAGTTCGACTGTGAGTCATGTGAGAAGGGGATCACCCTCATACAATTCAAAGGGAAATATATGACCGCAAAGAGTGCAATTGTTCCCGCTCTCTTTGGTGCAGGAGGTTACTCATTAGGTGGATCCGCAGGAATAGCTGCGCTGGGAACGGCAGCCAGTGCCAGTTGGCCCTTAGCAGCAGTTGGTGCATTAGTCGGTAGCTCGGCAGTTTACGTGGCAGGGGCAACAAAAGACTCGTTGCAATGTCCTCACTGTGACTCCGATATAGCAATAAAATAAGTATGGGGGAACCGGTGCACGCTGTGCATCCAGCACGGCTACTGAAATATATTATCGGTTGATAGTTTCAACAAGGCCCATATCAGAACTTCTCGATTGCTGCTTGAGTGGAGTCTTCTTCGAGATACCGACACAGGATACTGACTGCATCAGGGTCCAGCTCTGCCATATCACGGACGTTCTGTGCAAAGTTCTCCATATAGGTGCCTTTTAGCCCGATTACGATCGTTCCGTGGCGTTTGGCATCTTCCGTCCGCGCGGAGACTGACACGATATTGTCGTACTGTTCGTCGACTAAGTCCCGATTGAAGACGACACCAATTCGATCGGGTTGGATTCGCTGGACCGTACGGTCAATATCAATACTCCGATAGTAGTCCGAACCAAGTGTGAAAAACACAATGTCATACTCGGACTGGTCCATCACTCGGTACAGATCATCTTGTATACCAAGCCGGTCAGAGCGTTCACGGATCTCAGAGACGTTCATCCCGCTGAAGGTAACCTCGTATGGAGGTAGCCGTTCCTCTTCGTCGACTAGTCCAAATCCGGCGCTGATAAAGTACCGCTCAACACGGTGTCCATCAGAACGGAGCTGCCGAACGGCATTCGATATTGCTTCTTGCTGCCGCCCAGTGTACAATTCGTTGGCTTTGACGCCGATGGCATCGTCTCGACTGAGCAACTCCTCTTTGGAGGAACTGTCAATTTCGTTCATCCCGAAGACCTGCTCGCCGTTCGGGACATACTTTGATCCGGAACACTGGTCGATAATGAGGACATCTAAGCCGTTCTCTGCATCCAAGACTGGTTTATGTGGAGCAAAGTCCGTGCTAACTGAATAATTACGACCAAGGCCGTCTAAGAGATCTTCTCGCAACTCCTGTGGATCATCGAAATCGTGGATGTCACAGTCGATGTCTTCCATCGTGTCACCGAGTGCCTGTGAAGTATTTTCCCCCGGGTTGAACAGATAGAGCTCGTCATACCGACCGAGGTACTCTTTGAGTGTGTTCGCTGTTTTTATCGGTGCAAAAGAGATCGTACGGGGAGTCTCTGCCCACCACTCGTGGACACCATTGGCGTCGAACACACCGATCTCTGCGACCGGGAGATCATGGACCTCACTCCAGAACGCTTCCTCCTTGTCCAGTAAGTACTCTTCAACGGTTTCATAATTGCTGAATGAGGCTGATCCTTTCGTTAAAACGAGCGTCTTCGGGAGTGCTTCCGAGAACTCGTCGTAGAACTTCGCTGTATTGTGGAAGCCTCGACGGCGATTTCGATCGTTTCCGCGGAAAATACAGACCTCTATCCCATGCTTGGTGCAGATCGGACAACCACAGTCTTCCCACGGTTTGTTTGAGAGGGTCTCTTGATACGCTTCGAGAAGATCGTAGTTCCCAATCCAGATAGCATAGTCCTGAATCACAAACCAGAGACGTTCGAACGTATCCATCCCATCAGTTCTGGATTCCTCGCGCTCAAGTATCTCGACCATCCTCGGGAATCTGTTTAGCACACTACGTGCGGTAGCAAGCGGTTCAGTGTACTCTGCGAATGGTTCCGGGTTCTCTTTGTTATCCGACCGGAGGAGTTTAATCAGGCGACCTCGCAGATCATCGCTGAAATACGCCTGTAGTTGACTGGCGTATTCGAAGTCCTCAATTAACGCTGCTTCCACATCGCGAAGACGAGTGGAATTGAACCGTTCTTGATGACGGTGATTCTTGATATATGTGATCGTGGCTGTAAGCGTCTTTTTCGCTTCAACTTTCCATTCTCGAAGAGCTTCTGCTATCGATTGGCCGTTCGCGAACGCACGTAGCGCAATGAGTGTCTCACGACCGCGCAACGCAGTCTCGATAGCATCAGAGAGATCCGCGCCGTGTTTGGGATACTGAACACGGATAGCATCGTACCGCTCGTCCCCGTCAACTCGATAGTTTCGCCCGCCTGTCCAGGCGGAGCGAAGCATACTCGCACTGTCGAAACTGGACATACCGGATCGGCCGATAGTTTCGAACGCATCGGATTTGGCGAAGCCGAAAACGTGGGTGTCGATACGAGTCTGGTGAGACCGCTCGTAGTCTTTGATTCTCTTTCCAACTGTTTTGACGATTTTCCGGACCTCGTGGACAGGACTGCCAGCGACACCACCAATTCCGAGATAGTCATACCCGATGTCCAGTACCTCATCGGCTGCGGCAGCGTAGGATTCCCCAGTCCATCCCTGAATGGCGACCATCAGACGGAACGGGTAGTCGCCCGCTTGGTACAGTTCCCACATCTCTGCCGCGTTCGCCAGCGTAAGGTCGTAGCGGAATTGCTTGTCGTCCTGTCGATACACGGCTCGCGGATCGTCATCAAGCCTCTCCAAGACGGTGTCGACGCTACCTTCGAAGTCGGCAGCAGTGAACTGGTGAGGTTGATTTTGCGTCCGAATTGAGGGTTCGTATTCCCCGACGTACGCTGGCCAGTCCTCGGGCCACTCATCGATCATGAGGTCGACTGCATCAGTAAGTGTAGACGGTATCTGGGACTTTTTGACGTCATCACCAAGGGCACGTTCGTCCAAATAGAGACGCCCTTTTTCTTTACCAGATCCCAAAACGAGGTGGTCAATCGTCACGCCGACCGAGACATCCAGCGTTTGGTAGAAATCGAGCATGTCCTGATTCCCGTACGGTGGGAAGGGGAGCGATTTGTAGCCCCACGCCCCACAGTCACTGATGGTTGGAAGCCACTCCGGGATAGAGAGAATCGGATCGTCGTAAACGCCGTACTCTGTTATGCGGTCTGCTTTGTTTGTCGTCGATTCGACCTGTTCACGGGAGATAAGTACGCCATCAATTGGTGTCGAATCTTTATCGAAGATGTCCCAGATATAATTCAATTCGCGATCTTGTCGATGAGGGTCTGACAGCTCGTCGTTCTCAAAATCATAGCCAGCATCCACAGCGTCATCCCATTCGGGTACATAGAACCGCACTTTTAGATAGTCACCTGTATCGGTGTATCACAGTCCGACTTATAGAAGTCTCCATTCCGACACGGCGACTTATGTAGAAGTCTACTATTATCCGATTCCACTCAGAAGATCAGAGATATATTATCCGCAGTAACAACTCACAGGACCTGTATTTTCTTCCTCACGATCTGCTTCAATTTCGCAGGTGAAAACTCAGCCTCTGGATAGAGGATGATGCGATCCTCTTCGACGTTTTCGACTCTTTCGACGTCAGAAACGTCCCAACTAGAATCCTCAGCCCCCCACCAAGTATAGTATGAATCATCTCCTGAAACTGAAAAATCAAGAATACCAGTTCCACTCACGAGGATATGATCTACTTCTTCTAAAACGATGTCCTCAGTGATCGTCGACATGGTCATCTATGTTTTCGGAGTCATAACAAAAGTCTGTATCCCACGGAACTGAAACACAGCTTTACCGATTAATTCGGAGAGATCTTTCGTTCATGTATCAAACAGAAACGCACGAATACCGGTGTTGAATCGTTTCCGAATAGCAATGAAAGCAGCAAAGCAAAAAATTATATACACTCATTAGATTACTTAGGTCATACTTAGAGAATACCAAAGTAATATGATTGAGGATCAAAGTTGCCCGTTGATCGCTTGCTGCTCACCGGTAGAGAATCAATTTCGAATCAGCAATGAGGGAAACAGAGGAACATAATGGCTACTGACACGACAAAACCGACACTGACTGTGTTGTTTGCTGGATCAGTGATACTCGCGAATGTTTTGGCAGCGAAATTGACATGGTTTGAGTTGCCGGTTTTGGGTGGTGTTGCTGTCCCTGCTGGATTCGTCGCGTTCGGTGTAGCATACCTCGCATCGGATCTATTAGTCGAATATCATGGACGAGAGTACGCAGCCGCGGTTGTGAATGGGACAGTGCTCACGTTGGTTGTCGCATATGGGCTGGTGTTTTTGGCTATTTGGATGCCATCGGCTCCTTTCTACGAAGGACAGGACGCATTTGTGTCGACATTAGGTGATTCCGCATCCATTCTATTGGCGTCAGTCGTAGCATTAGCACTTGCTCAGCATCTAGATGTCTGGCTATTTTCGAGTCTCAAGGAGAGGACCTCGGGACAGTACCGGTGGCTGCGCAACTGTGGGTCGACATTTGTGAGTCAAGGGATCGATACTGTTGTGTTCATTTCGCTTGGGTTTGCGATCTTCCCTGCAATCGGACTTGGCGGTGACCCGACGTGGGGATGGGGGCTAATCTCAATCATCGTGGGGCAGTATATCGTGAAACTAATTGTGGCAGCCATAGATACGGTACCGTTCTATGCTGTGACTGAAGTATACCAGCGACCAGCGTGACGACTCGCCGAAGTGGTGTCTTCTAAGCAGGAATACTAGAGAGTCATAGAATATTGTGACATCAGTGGGCTGAGGACTTTTATTAGATATTCAATGTCGAGTCACAGAACATATCCAGACCGCTATTTAGTTGTTTGACGACCTATCGGTACTATAGATTAAATTGAAAACATACCTACAGAGATTTGATCGAAGGATGTGGGGTATCAATTTGGGTCAGCCAAGTCTGAATTCATCAAGTTCGTGGTGGCAATACGTGAAGGTGATCCACCAGTATTGGCGAGCAAGGCTATCGGATAGAGGTATTTCAGACATCAAACCCCGCCTCTTGAAGTGCGTCAGCAATACTCCCAAACTGGGCTCGATATTCGAGATATCCAAATTCTGTGTGTTCATCTATCTGTTCTGCAGTCGGTGCTTCGCCGAGACGTTGGTAGAGACCCACTAGTTCTATCAACAGTTCCCGTGTCTCTGGACCGCTAGTATCCTCAGAAACAGAAGTGTCTGGAATCGGCTCTTGAGGTGTGTCTGAAGACCAAACTAGCCCAACGTCACCGTCCTGGATACTCTCGATGTTTTCAACAACTGCACGCTTTTCAGCTGCGATGACACGTGGTGTCGGGAGGTTCCCGTCCGGCCCAAACCGGGTACATAACGGGCAGACTTCCAATGAGACCCCAAGATCAATCTCCCAAAAATTGAGCTTCTCGGTGTACTGCTGCTTGCAGACGTCACATATTGTCGGGTCATCGATTGGGTCGGCGAAAGAAAACGCTTCAAAGACATTAGAAAGCGATTCGTAGTCTCGTTTCGCTTGCTCGTAGTTGTCCAAGGCAGTCTCGTAGTCAGACTCGTGAAACGCTCGGTCACCTGCTGTCGTGTACTCCCGAGCTGAGATAACGAGTTTCCGTATCGAATGATGTGACTCAGACAATTCGAGGCTCTCTTGGCGGACTCGAACATGCCGTAGTCGCTGCTCAAGTCGCTGTACGTGATCAGGTGCGGCTTCAGAGGCCACCGTTATAGCCTCATTTAATGCATCGGTTGCAGTGTTGTATTCGTCTGCAGCTGACCTAGGTTTTTCGTGGAATTGTAGCTCATCGCCTTCATCAATCGCATTCTCGGCCAGATCAACGAGGTCGTCTATATGCTGTATTTGTTCAGCTACTTCGATATCAGCAATCCGATCACGAATATCTTGACAACGTTCCGTGAGCGTCGACGGATCGTCTGCAAACTCTTGGGCACGTTGGAAATGAGAGGTTCCATCCTCTAGGTTCTCGATGGCCCCCTCGTAGTCGCCGTGATCCCACGCATCTTGGCCTAACTGTTCGAATCGCTGGCCTTCCTCGAAGTGAGTGGTCCGACAAAACTCGTCACGATCGTCCCATCGTAGCGCCTCCCATCGATGGCTCTCGTCGCTGTGCTCCTGGATATGATTAGCTACGTCCCTAATCGTTCCGTCGAACGTACACATATGGACCGGACACGCCACGGCCCTATCCATCAAATTCTCCAGACAAAACTATTGTTACGTCCGTCACTACTAGGAGATTTGTTCAGCTATTACTTCATATTATAGGTCGTTGAAATCACAGCCTGACGGCAGGTAGTAAAACAAAAGCAGATTCTGATGGTCAGTAAGGCGGAATATGACCAGTTACCTGTGTTTGGGCTGGTGTAACCTTCTCCGCCCTACTCACTGTCTTCGGTCACTGATTGAACGGATGGCTTGGTAACCTCACCATCACTGCTAATAATACGTGTATAGTGGATCGATGTCGTACAGTCTGACACAACTAGCGTAATTAAACAGGGCGTTGTCAGTTGACACGTCTTGATCTGAGATGTCCTCGGTGAAATCAATGAGTCGGTATGTCGCTTTTCCTTTCCATCCACATTCACATTTTGCCTCAGCTGTAGCTCCATTATCGTGACCGAGATGAAGATTGTATATGGTGACCCGTTCACCACACTGGGGGCATCTGTTCTTGATTTGACTGTACATGTGACCGTCATACAGAGTTAGATGTGATGGCTCAAGTCCATGATCTGCAAGCACGTCTTCAACAGCGGATTCGACTTGGCGAAGCAATTCTGTCCGGTCGGCGTCGTCACGAGGTAAATCAACGTTGTGGGTGGCTATGCTAATGTGGTCTCCGGTCCCGTTAGTTATGTTTGTCATGTGAAAGTGTTTAGTTAGGTTCTCTGTGTAGTTCGTCGTTTGGTGTCCCTGACCACGTGCTCCAGAGGTCAACGAATGGTTGTGAGATGTAGTCATCGCACCAGCAACGCGTGATCCGCCGCTCGTCAGAGTTGAATCCGGACGATGTATAGATTTCTGGGGTGTATCTGACTGAACGGTCGCTGCACGTGTTACATCCGTTGAGGTCTTCTGCTTCGTTTATTTCGAGTGTTTCTTTGGTGCTTGGTCCGTGGTCCAAGTGGTAGATTATCTGTTCAAAATTCTGTTCGAACACGATTAGTTCGCTATCTAGTCGGTCTGTGGAATTATGCATAAGCACACCTTTCTAAGTCCAGTCTGATTTAAATGTAAGCCCTGAGAGAATTTTTGCTAGGATTCCGGGATATTGTACCGTTCACAGAACACAAATCCACCCTCGATGATCAGTAGTCACGCAACACGATATTGCAGAAATTAGTAATCAGCAACTGGATACCCATCCAGAGTTGGGGTGGTCTCGCGGGCAGACGGATATGGCGACGCAACGGGTGAATTGGCTTCGAAGTATGGGGTTGATCGAGAAACACGGCGATGCGTATTCACTCACTTCCGAAGGGAGACTGTTTGTCGAATCTGCGGTCGAGAAATAGGCGGACTATGAGACATCGCCGTCTAGCGGGGAGGTGTCGGCTGGGACGTACGAGACGACGGTTCATGCTCGGATGGTTGATCCTGAGTTTCGGGCGACTGTGCTGGCCCGCCATGATACGATGTGTCCGGTTTCGGGTGTCGACCATCCTGGTCTGTTGGATGTAGCGCACGTGTTGTCGTGGAGTGATTTCCCGGAGTTCCGGGCTGATATGTCGAACATGCTGCCGTTGAGTAAAACGCATCATGCGGCGTTCGACCGAGAGTTATTCACAATTGACCGAGACTATCGACTACAGGTAAATCCAGAGTTTGAGACAAAGAATGATTTGTTGCAACGAACAATCATTGACCGGGCTGGTGAGCGAGTTGAATTACCAGACGGGAGTGTGGACACAAGCTACGTGGATCAACACAATGCAGAACTTGAGTGGGTATAATCGTTGCCAGTAGCCGATAAAATCACTCAAACAGGACTCTGAGCTACCGACGGATCTAGTAGTAACTTAACCAACAAAGAGTGTGGATGATAATCATCTGTTGGTTAACAATCTACCTCTTATCCAACGTGTCAAGGCTTTCTGTGAGGTAAACACTTCAAATTTAGTTGCAAATCTTGTCGATTGCAGACACTCGCATGGAACGATTGTTCCACCGACTATATTTTGACGATCAAATAGTGGCCCCGTTTGTCCCGGACACGACTCACTATCCAGTATCGAGTCGACATCCCGGTGTGGTTATATGTATACTATCACTGATTTACTATCTGTAATGGAAGGGAACCTTACCGCATGGATGGATCAGTTGACCACAGAATACGAGGATCTAGAGACCAGTCGCTCTACAACCCTAGAAATTATCGGCCGGTCAAGTTCTGAGCGTGACTGGCAGGCTATGCTGGCATACTTTCTCGACCCCAGCGAGTCACACGATATGGGGACAACTTTTCTCGAAGCCTTCGTTGAGGTAATCGCAGATCATCCTGAAACAACGGCCACTGGCTTGACAGACCATCTCGATACCGTAATCGTGGAAACTGAGGTGTCGACTCCACCCAGTGGGTATGCTGATCTCCTCATCTGGGCTCAGGAAGAGTGGTTCATTTGTATCGAGATGAAAGTCGAGGCAGAAGAGACCGGCAACCAGACCGAACGGTATGCTACCACACCTAGTCTCGGTCCGCTTGTGAAAGCCAGTCACGAAGCCAGAGGAGGGGAAAGCCAGTACGTATATCTCGCTCCCCATTATGCGTCACCCCCGAAACAGGACGACGAGTTTGCAAAAGTCTCGTGGGGTGAAATTATATCTGCGCTTGAAGGACAGATTTCTACCAACGATGAGAATTCACAGAGTCAGGCTCAGCTATCCGGCTTCCTCCAGACCATCAAAAAGTATCTCACCATGGACGAATACAATAAAATCTCCGAAGAAGCACAGCTCTACGCCAAGAACAAGTCTACTGTGGAGAGCATACAATCGGCATATGATGAAGAAATTGTTCTACTGAAGAATACAATGGAAGAGGCCCTACAGGCTGATTTTAACTCCGGCGAATGGAAGATTGAACAGAGTAGTGGCAATTCTCGTTGGGTAAAATTGTATAAATCACAGTGGAGTGATTTTTCTGTTGATATCGAGTACGAACCCCAGTTCAAACTGGATGCAAACCCACCCCAAATATCTCTTGGAATCGACATTCAGAGAGGACAAGAATCTCAAAGAGAGGTCATTAAGGAATCCCTGATCAACCGTCTCGAAGAGTCTGTGCTGGAAGAGATGGGTTGGGCAATCACCGAGAAAGATATGGCCTTTCTCCTGAAAGTTATTCCACTGGATGTTACTTCTCCACAGGCTAGTATCGATGAGACGGTTCAGGCGATCCAATCTTTTGATACAACATTGGGCCACCACATCGATGCTGTCGTGGAGGAACATAGCACTGATTAATTGTTGTTTATAATACGATTTTTTATTCAGGTCGGAACGCGCAATGAGCACGTTCCAAGCGCAATTACGGGAATCAACCTGAATGATAATTTTGTATTACTATCAACTGTTAACACAATGAGTGAGGTTCAATCGCTGTCTATGCCGCACAAACCCGCCAGAAATGACAATTTTGGAAGTGTCAGATACCCCTCGGTCAGTTGTTGGATACCGAGTATTATCCCCCGAACAAGGGTCGACACAGTTCGCGGCTGGTAGACTGTACAAATTTGTAGTCTAATCTGTTGATAAATTATCCATGGCGAATATCAATAGTGCACTCGGGACCTGTAAAGAGTATTTCTCTGGTATCGGACATCCCTGTACTGAATACTGTCGACAGAATGCTGAGCCGAGACAAGAAAGAGCGTCGGATCATACCCGAAAGTCTCCATACCAGTATATTAGCGTTAGTATTTACTATGTGACAAATACTGCTAAAGCGGTGCTATTTTGTAGAATAAAAATCGCTTTAGAGTACTCATGGAGCGACAAAATGCGGCTGCACCCCGCTACGAATGGCAAATTGCGCTCGAAGTCGACGGTGAAGAACGACTCTCACAATACAGGGGACATGAAAGCACATCGTCTCTGGGTAACCTGTTTGCGATGTGGGTTCAAAATCGAGGAGATTTCTCACAGTGGACCGATGCGAGCGAATTTGGAGGAATTGTTGCTCAGTACAGCGATCTCTCGTCATCGACTGTCGCGGTCTGGCTGGGATTGACACCAGATGAACTTCCAACACCGACTGAAATTGAAAACATGGTCGCCCAGGTGGATTGTGATCTGACTTGTAAATTAAAGAGTCCAGATGGCGAACCAATGACACTCAAACGGATTGTGGATGATTGAGGTCCTGGACAATATCTTGATCATGTGAATCTGCGGGTGGGAACTATCCATCATTGTCTGTACTACCCAAACAAACTAATTGGGTGGACAATATATTCACAATTGAAATGGTCCAGACAAAATCCTTCGAACTGACC
>Ga0306867_1000751_pt1 | contig 17121 bp, 15 predicted proteins | sample AntRauTorckE6831_FD_190432 | JGI IMG/M metagenome (GOLD analysis project Ga0306867, IMG submission 190432) | Saline lake microbial communities from Rauer Islands, Antarctica - Metagenome Torckler E6 #831 (v2) (version 2) | ecosystem: Environmental > Aquatic > Non-marine Saline and Alkaline >... | reverse complement strand
TCTTATTATTCCATGCTAATATATTCAACGGCATAAGCCTGCTTTGAACACTCTAATTTTTTCACAGTAAACGATGGGCATCCCCTGCACGACAACCTAATGCCACACAGGTTCCACCCAAGGATGGCAATGGCAAGTTACTCAGACAACAAGTGCCCGGAACCTGCCATAAACCACAAATCCAACTACGAGCTTTTTAACTGCAACAACTTTAATATACGCTATTGGAGCTGGAATTACCGCGGCTGCTGGCACCAGACTTGCCCTCCAATTGATCCTCGATAAGGGATTTAAATTGTTCTCATTCCAATTGCCAGACCTATAAAGGCCCGGCATTGTTATTTATTGTCACTACCTCCCTGTGTCAGGATTGGGTAATTTACGCGCCTGCTGCCTTCCTTGGATGTGGTGGCCATCTCTCAGGCCCCCTCTCCGGAATCAAACCCTAATTTCCCGTTACCCGTTAAAGCCATGGTAGGCCAATACCCTACCATCCAAAGCTGATAGGGCAGAAACTTGAATGATCCGTCGCCGGCCGAAGCCATGCGATCCGCAAGCTTATTATGATTCACCACATCACCCCGAAGGGGTTGGTTTCTATCTAATAAATACTACCCCAGAAGGGTATTGACGCATGTATTAGCTCTAGAATTACTACGGTTATCCAAGTAGTAAGGGACTATCAAATAAACTATAACTGATATAATGAGCCGTTCGCAGTTTCAAAGTAAAAGATTTATACTTAGACATGCATGGCTTAATCTTTGAGACGAGCGTATGACTACTGGCAGAATCAACCAGGTTGCTATCCTTGTCACGCATCCCCGCAGCTGGACAGAACCTGCTGGGGGCTGCAGATACCACCCCACACAGATCCTTTGACAGATCCAGAGGGGCTTCTCCTATTGTGAATTTTCGAACCGCATCTCCCAGCACTACCCATCAACTGCCGAAGCAGCGAAAGGACACTCTGGAAAACTTGGCTCTTCGGAAGCCTTTGCAAACATACCCCAGTCCCTGACGCTTGCAGGCATCGCAGAGGCTCTTACAAGCTCTCGCGCAGCACTGCTCGCTGTCAGCGACCTGAAAGTTCAGTTGTTTTCCCCCGTCGCGCTTTCGCTGCAGACAGGGTCAAACTTTGCTGAACAAGTGGCTGAGGAATACTGTTACGCATGGCGCAGCAGCAAACCAACATCCTGGGACGGCACAGAAGCTCACAGAGCATCCGCACCACAAACACGCGGTTCTATCCCTCTGATCTGGCCACAACACGAGATCGCAGTTTGCTAGAGGCAGCCAGAGCTACCAACAAACGCGCACCCGACAGTTGCAGCCATTTCGCAGTGCTCACTGGGGAGTGGGACAGGGGCGAACCCTTTTCCTCCTTCCTTCGTGAAGAACTTCTGGGAGTGGGAGAGGGGCGAACCCTTCTATCCTCCTTCCTCATTATGTACTCTAAGCAGGCAGGAAAAATATTTAACCGCTTATTAGCTAGTTAGTAGTAAAGACTACCACTGAGGAGTCTCAGCAAAAACTTCAAATTCTCCTATGAGGAATTTTTTTGCTGGCAGATCTCAAAATGCGCGCAAAATAGGAGCAAGTGAGCGACTTTTCGAGCTTTTTCACTGGACGCGCGCACAAGTGCTAGTTAACACTATGGCCCACTACTGTGCTGTAGCTACGTACTGCTCCTTTTCACACCCTAGCTAGTACAGTAGTTCTACGTACAGAGTAGTAGGCCCTCCCAGCCTCCCAACCAACCACAGAGCCACCCACACCACTACGCGACCAACACAAACAGTACTGTACTAGGCCCCTCCTTTACTGCAGCAGGGAGGATGCCAAGCCCAGTGAGCAAAACATACTCGGAGTACCTTCTTTACTTGACAAAGAACAAAGTAGCTAGAAGGAGGTTGTAGAGTGTAGTATATATTATTATATCATCTCTAGTATCATCTCTGCTGCTGCTGCTGCTGCCTGCATCCATGATAGCACCAACTACTACACATTAGAGTAGTAGTGTAGGTTAAGTTCTCCATCTTAAGTGTAACACAAATTGCACAGTATGAGGGCATCACTGGGGAAGTGTGGCTTTAAGAAAAAACAGAGTAACCTTTACTCTAGCCTACTATATAGTATTGCTTATTGAAAATAACAGGGGCCTTTTTAGCAGCAGAGTAACTAACTTGCTCTGGTGGCGTGTAAGAAGTAAATACTGCACACAACACCAAGGTCGACTAGCTGAATTGTGCTTCTATTAGCTCTAAAGAGAGTATAACAAAGATTGTACCTCATGCGCGAGCACAAGGGGATACTAATATATGTATTTTGTAAGTTGTAATTTGTAAACTAATAATCGACTGGTGAACCGTTCTTAGTCTCCTCATCTCTCACTTAGCTCCCTTCCTTATAATACCAACGCCATAGGACAACAGGCAGGTAGATCAGACATAGTTATAGACAATCCTCATCTGCTGGGTCAGGGTTGTGTGAGGAAACAGTAGAATGAGGCATTTTGGCGCTGTTGGCAGGTCTTTCATACCACGTAGGAGCCCAGGCCGTGGCATCCTATCTGCCAGTCTGGTGTGTTAATCAAGCTAGATCAATGGCAATCTCTTGAAAGGATGCTTGACTCATAGTGATGGGGTTGGTGTGGATCCAAACAACTCTGCAGGTCTGTTTGTCTCTCGTAAGAGTGGTTACATGTGAATGGGGTGATGATATATCAGCAATTGGAAGCTAGTATGACACAGGAGTCCCTTTCCACAGCAACAACAGAGGGGCAAACTCAAAAAAGGGGCTAGTACGGCTTGTCTATATTAATCTATATACTAGGTGAGAAACAGTGGTGTGTTCGTCATTGTTGGGCACATCAAACGTTGTTGTTGGAAGAACGAGCCAGAGGAGCTCCTGTAGTGTGTGCTGTGATGTATGTACTGTTGAAGGTCAGACCCTGATGATGATGTTTGTATCAACAAGTGGAGAATAAAACCAAGTAGAACAATGTGCTCGCTTTCTGTGTAAAACCAATAATAAGATTGCTTTGTGTTGTCCTACTTGCCATAGTGCTGTTTACCCATCGTTCAACATTTTACACAGAAAGCCGATGTGCCGCCAACGCTCACAAGAGGTCGAGCGGGGGCCGAGTGTTGTACGGAGAGAGCTGCAGTTGAAGTGTTCGAGAAGCAAGAAGACAATAACTATTGTGCTGAGCGCAAGAAGGGGTATACAGCCACAAGAAGTGCCTTCAGCCTACCGCTAGAGCAGAAGTGCCGTGAGACTGGTGGACACAAGCGCAGCAGAAGTCGAGATGGAGCACCCACAGCAACTCAAAAATAAAGAGGAGGAACAATCGCGAGATCGATCCCAAGACAAGAGAGTAGGGAGGAGCACGGAGCAGACCTACTGGATAAATCCCGGCCGTACACAAGGCGAGACGGACACGTGTTGAAGAAGTGGAGGAAACACCAGGGAGACGACGGTAAAAGAACAAGAGCGTGGTGTTGACTACAAAGAGTGATCACCAAGAAGAAGCGCAAGCACAGCGTTGGGCCAATATAGAGGTCGATTGCAAAGAGGAGCGCTGTGGAGAACAAGAGTTCTACCAGAAGAAGAAAATGACCCACAGAAACGCTAGTGACCAGGTCACCGAGTCGTCCGGTGTTGAAAGAACGTGGTAGGACAACACAAAACAATCTTATTATTGGTTTTACACGAAAAGTGTGCTCTACATTCTACTCGGTAACTGACACCCTTGTGTCAGCGGTCTGACCTTCAACAGTTTTAGTAACTCGTAACCGGAGCACTGACGTCACTTTTCCAACATCCGGCAAGGGTGCTGGTTCAGGAGAGTCCTGAGGCAAGAAGAACTAGAGTTGCTGGTTCATGCACAAGGGAAAGCAGGTGTCAGACAAACAGAAGAATCAGGGGGGTCTTACATGTATCTATGTGCTCAATATGAAAGACCAGGCAGAGATGTATTTACCCACCACAGAAGCTATTGCCAACTTCGTGGTGGATGTGGGATATGGCAAGGACGTGCGGATGTTGATGATACGAGACAAAAAGAAGGCGTGCATCAAGACAAATCCTCCAGCAAGACCAGAGTCGGCTCAAGGGCAGCTTGAGGACTGGAAGATGGAACTGAGTATTTACTACTGGGTGTCAAAAGAATACACAGAGCACAAGGCCAAAGTTTTCGTGGTAATTCTAGGACAATGCTCTCATTCACTGTGGAGAAGTTGGAAGGACGAACGTGTTCAGTTCTTTGGAGGAAGATGACAATGTGGTGGGGCTACTGAAAGTAGGGAAGACTTGTGCTGTTGTGGAAGGGAAAGCTATCTGGCAGCAAGGATGCTACAGACGAAGAAAAAATGCGCTAAGAAACTTGCCAATGGCAGTCTTCTGTGGAGAAGCTTGGCTCTGTGGCCCAAAGGATCAAACAACTTCAGGTTTGCTATAATCTTCTGCAAGTCTATCGGTGGGTATGTAGGTCAAGCGGTTCTATGGAATGATACCGTCCCTATCCGAATGCTACCAGTTCCTTAGGGTCAACCAAGGGGCTGCAAATGGCTTGGAGCTACAGAGGTTTCGACTCTATCGTGCTATCAAGATCTAAGAGATGTTTTGTATCAATAATTCATAATATACTAAGCTTATCTATTTCGCTATGCGAATCTCGCTTTCCTGGATGCACCCCTGGATATTACCTCGTTAGCAGTCATTACAAACAGAAGACGTATATGCAAGAGAATCGGAATGGATTCAGAAGACGGGTGCCGCTGCTCCTTAACATAGGGCATAGATCCATGTTCTCTTGTCATGATTGATATATATATATATACTTAACACTACTAGTGATGCAATCATGCTTTGCCACTCATCCTTAAGCACCCAACATTTGTCTGTTTACCAGACAACAGAGTTACACGGATGATGCACTTCTTCTGTACCATCGAGAAGAGGGCGGACGAAGGACATACGGGATCGCTCGCAGTATGAGTTATCAAAAAGTTCAATGTGCCCAACGAAGCAGGAACCTCCAGTCTTATTGAAGATGACGGGACTAGATTCGCGATGACAAACACAACACAGTTTCTTACTCCCCATTTGTCAAAGCAAGTGACGGAGATCATGGATGCTTAACAATCCATCGTATCTCCTTCCCAGAAGAGGACGGGTATAACCCCATGGTGCTGCCTTTGCTGAGAATATCGGCAGGGTTATTGTCTCCGGGGATGAAGTTGAAAGTCATCAACTTGGAGGCAATTGCTTCGTGGACACGGTGAAAGGACAGCATGACATGTCGCTTGTGCAGTTTTGCATGGGGAACACGCACTGCTGCTGTTCACGACGGACTCGTTGTCACCACAAGTGTGAGTAGCCCCTTTTACTGGAACACCAAGATAACGAAGCGTGATCCGCATCGAGATGTTCTGGTATGTCACGATCCGAGCTGCAACAAATTCGGAGCCGTAGGTGGCAAATCTTACGCTATACTTCCCCATGGCTTAGCGTTGCTTCAGCAAGCCATTTGCTTTGGGGGACACCAGACCTCCACGTTTGGATCGGGGTTGGTATTTAAGGCTCCAAGTTGGTATTGAGGGCTTCTCAAAGAACCTTACACTATACTTCCACATGGCTTAGCGTTGCTTCAAGCCATTTGCTTTGTGGGACACCAGACCTCCACGTTGGATCCCAACAAACTAGACAACTGGGCACTTCTGAATATTCGATGTGATCTCAACGCCAAAGCGTACCGGCCCTAACCAGAACTCCAGCCAAGGCCCAATATTTGGTTCAGATACAAACGATGTTCCATATATCTCAAGGGAGAAAAGCTTTCGCAGTTTCATATCCCCTCCATCTATGCAAGGGTGTACCCACACACACTAACATACTGGCAGAAGAAACATGGACTCTCGGACGACAATGTAAATCTCCACATCGACTGGGAGTTGCTCCGACGAGCTGCCAAACACATCCCAACAGGAACCAGACGCTGGCTAACCAAACATGCATCTGGCCACTGTGCGGTAGGCAGAATGGAGTTGAGACGCAAACATCAAAATCACAGCAACTGTCCAAAGGTGTGGCGAGACCGATGAGACTACTTTACACGTCCTCACATGCACAGATCACCGCGCAAAAGATAAATGGCAGGATCTACTGAACAAACTCAGCACCTGGATGTCTAAACACCACACCTCTCCCGAGATCCAGTCAAGTAGTATCAAACTACTTACAAACTGGCACGACTTCGGACAACCTCTTCCAGCAAGGCATTTCTCCACGGCAATAGCACCAGCTTTCTTAGAGCAACAGGAAATAGGGGTATACAACTTCCTTTTGGGACGCGTATCTTCCCAACTAACCCAGCTTCAGGATTCCTACCTCATGGGTGTAGACACAAAGCAGAACTGCTTTGTGTTACGAAGCTAGAGTTGATTGTAGTCAAGCTATAAGCTTGCCTAAGTATAGTATTTAAATTTACGAGTACTCTAGCCATGTCCAGTGAGACAGACCCCGAAATCCCGGCGAAAGCCGATGAAGGTGTGAACAACGGGCAAAAAGACCCTAAAACAAGAGACGCGACAGCCGAAGAAGCTCACCATCCATCAGACGAAGCAAAAATCCGACAGCGGTGAGGACAGCGAGAGAAGCAAAGGCGACACAACAGAGGACGACGAGGACGACAGGAACAAAAAGCCAGCTGCGAAACCAACGCAGCGTAAATCTCCAAGACAACAAGCCGCGGCTGAAGGAGCAAAAAAGACTATAGCAAAGCCAAAGAAGACCAAAGCCAAGGCAGGCGAAACATCTGCGAAGAAGCGCACGAGCAAGAAAAGTGCGGAAGCGAAAACTGCAGCGGAAATTTAAAAAGCAGTAGGGGCAGCCGGAAAAATCAAAAAGAAAAAGCGTCGAAGGCCCCAGAAACACAAGAGGAGCCGCCGACGAAGTTAACAAGGCTCTAGCCTCACTGCATCTGGCACAGGCCCGCGCAAAGGCATTGAAACAGCGAAAGGAAGCCAATGAAAACACGGACACTAATGACGAAAAAGGCGACAGCGACAAAACGCTCACCAAAGAAGACCAAGTGAACGCAATTTTCGATGAGGTAAACCAAGAAAAAGCCATGAAAAAGGTGACCTTCAGCAGCCGCAGCGCAGAGCCGGGAACGTTAGATTTCTTCATGCACCAGAATAATGTGCCACGCAGCGAAAATCCAACACAACAGCTGCAAATCATCAAGCAAATGCTCGCCATGATGGAAACGCCGGAGAAAGCAGCAGGTATGTGCACCAAGCTGTACCGAGACGCAAAGAAACTGCAGAGCTCCTTGATGCCCATGATGCCACTGTTGGGCGTGCGCAAAGGTGCCCTCATAATCATGTATGAAGCAACATTTGTACCACGGCCAAACCTACAGCACTGCAAAGGTACCATTCAACAGGGGGATCTCCTAGTGTTTGATGGAAATCGCAAAGGACACCAAGATGCTCCCACGTAATTTGCGGTGAGGCCAGAGGTGCTCTTCGCGAAGCACAGGATATCGACGCCGTCCCTAGCGACTGTGCAGGAGAACGTAATGGGACTCAATCTCATCCCTCAGAAGGAAACACATCAGCCCGCGACCAGGTCGCAGCCAAGTACATGAACATCGTCATAGCCATGGTGACCGAGTCTCACGGCAACGACGACTATGCGGCGGCAAACCTACCTGTCCCGGAGCTGGACACACGGTACTTCCAACACGGATGGAAGGACTGGGTCAATACCTATCTCAACGACCTCCTTGATCCCGCCGAAATGCGGAACGTCAACGGAATCGGCGAGTCAGTGACAGACCAAAGCTCCGAAACAACGTCAGGCCTGCCGAATAACGACCCACCGAGTGGGTCTAGGGTCTGCAGCTTAAGTCGAAACCTGCCGAATAACACCCCACCGAGTGGGACTAGGGAATCGCAACCACCGTCACAGAGACCCGAGGCCTCAGGGGACGAAGGACCACCCAATGAGGGGTTATTTCCTGCTCAGAACGCAGAAGAACCATCGTCTCAGGGCCAGCGGGTCCCAGGCGAAGGTCAGGGCAGTGACCCTGGGTCAATACCTATCTCAACGACCTCCTTGATCCCGCCGAAATGCGGAAAGTCAACGGAATCGGCGAGTCAGTGACAGACCAAAGCTCCGAAACAACGTCAGGCCTGCCGAATAACGACCCACCGAGTGGGTCTAGGGCCTGCAGCTTAAGTCGAAACCTGCCGAATAACGCCCCACCGAGTGGGACTAGGGAATCGCAACCACCGTCACAGAGGTCCTCAGGGATCTCAGGGGACGAAGGACCACCAACCGAGGGGTTATTTCCTGCTCAGAACGCAGAAGATCCATCGTCTCAGGGCCAGGCCCCAGGCGAAGGTGCAGCAAAGGGCAGTGACCCCGGCAGTGACCGAGCAGCGCAACAAGCAAAGGGCAGTGACCCAACAGCAACGGACCAAGAATCGTCCGGCGAAGAGGAGCGCGCGAGCCGGAAACGGCGCCAGAAGCGTGCCGACAAGCGGGCTGAAAAGCGGGCCGAAAAACGATCCAAAAAGGATAGGCGAAAGAGGCGACACAACCGCTCTTCACGCCACGCATATGGGTCTAGCGACTCTGAAAGCAGCGACGGCAGCGTCAGCAGCGAAAGCAGCACCGAACAGCAGTACAAAGGAAAATGGACCGAAAATACCCATGCCATAGTGGCAGGCCACGCAGGCTGCACCATGGATGAAGCCTTAGACCCGTTCTGGCAAGCGTTTACCAGTGCAAGGATGCCCGAGATAGAAAGAGCCGCCTCGCCAAACTCTTCGGTGACCTCAAAGCCGCACACAATGCGCCCTGTCGAACGTTTAAGGTGCCGGAAACGCTAACAAAGAACACCACAAACCCCAAATTCGGACCATTAGCCAATGCGGAAGAATGGTGGTGCAACTTTGGCCCGGGACTTTTCCTCCCACAAGACTCCAACACAATTGACAGCCAACGACGCCTGCATGAAGACATGGAAAGGATGGGAAACCATTTTGTGGCTCATCCATCACAGCACAGACGCTCAAGGGAAGGGCGCCAGCAATGCCAGAAACATTCGAAAAGTTCGAAGCATCCATGCAACGCATGTCTGACCTCTACACGAAGCTATGGCCGAAGTCCCATGCCACAGCCTACATCCGAAAACTCCTAACGGACATTCAAGACAATGATGCTAAAATAAGACGCTCCCCGGATTGGATGCACACCCGAGCACCCAGCATCATCTGGCAGCTCGTCCAGCTTACAGAAAAGATGTTCGACGTCGAACTGACCCCATCAGACTTCACCGAGGCAGAGGAAAATGGAGAAAAGCCTGTTTTCTACGAACTCGGGGCTGACATAGATAGCATACCCATGCTCATCAACACCACCATAGGTGCCTGCCCAGACATGCCACCAAGTTTCCACCGACCGACAAATGTGGGAGGCGGAAGGCCTCAAGAGGACCGACAACAGGAAGAACGCCGCAGAGGAAGGGATAGGTCGCGCAACCGCCAGCGAGATGTCCAAAACCCAGCCTTAACGGGCGGGATCGCCTGTGGGGGCAAGGTGACGTCACACAAAATAGAGATGTCACCTCTCCGCCAGCGGCGAGGCTTCTACGACAAAAACTGTGTAGAACTTGTACCACAAAAGCAGGAACTTTTCCGGCGCGATAATAAGGCGACCATGACGGCCTCTGGCCTATCGTTCTTCGCTCCTCGCCCTGTCTCGCAAGCAAAAAAAGGGAGGGAGCCACACACATGCCTTGGTCGTCAGACCTGTACTGTAGTTGGTCTCGACAAGATCACCAACACTCACTATCTACGTCTCAAGCTCCACACGATGAGCTTCTGGAAGTGGATGGAGTCTTCTCTTTTTCAAATTCAAAAAATCGAGGTTTTGGTGATAAACCGACATGGCGTATCAACAATTCAAAACGGTAGCATGGCTGGTTGTTTCCACAGAAAACAACTCAGTAAAAGATATTCGAAGATCAAGCGACAATGGGCCGCCCTTTCACTCGAGGATCCGTCAAGCAACAGCAAGATGCCGAGGATCAAGAAAACCACCCGCCCGACAGGAAACCTGCGCAAATTCCAAAACAAGAAGGCAAGGACGGAGCTCCTCCTCGTGGGAGGCCCAGAAAAAAAACAGAAGCTGCTGAGAGTAAGAAGAAACCCGTAGCAACCAAGAAGAAGACAACAGCTGCAAATAGTAACAAGGCCGCGTCTACGCAACGCTTGGAAGAAGATGCCGCAGAGAACCCCAAATCATCTCATGGCGATGTCAAAAATGATGAGCTGGACGCGGCCAAGGCGTTAGCATCCATGGAAAGTGTAGCGCCCTCCAAGGAAGAAGAGCCCTCCGAGACACAGGAGCCCTCCGAGACACAGGAGCCCTCCGAGAAAAAGGAGCCCTCCGAGACAAAGGAGCCCTCCGAGACAAAGGAGCCCTCCGAGACAAAGGAGCCCTCCGAGAAAAAGGAGCCCTCCAAGAAAAAGGAGCCCTGCGGTAACACTGACACCGACCAAAAGGAGAAGGAAAACAGCACTGATGGCAGGAACAGCAGTAAAGCCTCTCCGAAGAGGAGTGCGTCCCCCAAAATACTTCAGCATGACAACGGAAATTTGCGTCAAACCAGCAACTACAGCAGCAGTCCACGGGGTGTTGACTACAAGTCGGGAGATAGTGTTCCTGAAAGGAAATGCAACCACTGTGGCACTGCTAAACCGTCTGGTTCTTTGTTGACCTTCAACTGCTGTGGCGTCTGTGGGCGACCCTATGACATGATGGATGATAAGGGCGTGCTGGAAAATAAACCTAAGCAAGTTGGGCAGCGTCCTACCACCACGGTACCGAATCTGCAAGCTAATGCAGCTGCTAAGAAGCGGCATACTATCAAAGATCTGAAAATCCCAGCTGCTGCAGCTGCTAAGAAGGATAGTCCCATATATGGCTCTCCTGGCTACTCCACTAATGAGGATGGGATCGGTAATGCAATTCAACGGATTGTAGCTGTTAAGACTTCTCGCAAAGGAAGGAAAATTGCTTCGAAGAGTCTGTCTTCTTCTGAATCTGACGCATCGCCAAGCAAAAGGAAACCTGCAGCAGCTCGCAAAAAGATGTCCACTATTCGCAACAAAAAGATAAAGAAGATATTGGAGGGTACTTCTTCTTCTGAATCGGAGACGGAAAGAGAGAAGAAAGCTGCACTTCCCAAAGATGACTCCTCTGATTTTGAGGATATTTTCGATACTACTGATGAGGAGGGCGTGGGCGAAGTCAACACTACGCGAAACGAGAAAGCCTTTGCAGATGTTTATGATGCTGATTCAGATTCTTCTCATTCTCGCCGATCCACAGAGAGAACACCCGTGGCTATCAAGAAGCATGGCAAAGCCTCTTTAAAAAAGTCTGCAAGCCTCCAGAGCGGAAAGAAGCCCAAATTAGTCAGTTTTGCAAATCCACCCAAGAACATTGATAAACGTGTTGTTGATCTTTATTCACAGGAAGGGCGATCAAATAAAATCAAGACTAATCCAAACTTGGAGATGGATACTACCCGTATGCTTTCTTTCCCGAACCGCAAGCGATGCAAAGACAAAGAAGACGAGCGGAAGAATAAGGAGCCTCTGATGACTTGTGCCCAGATCGTCAACATTGCAGACTTTGCAAAAAAGGGGAGTGCTTTGTGCTATTCGCTCATACGAAAAAAGACCGGCAACGTACCCTTACCCATTTGCGAGGAGAAAGGTGTAAAAGTGGTAGAGATCCACACTCGTGACTGGAAGAGCCTTACTGACCACACGCAGCTGCCCACTGATGCAATCCTTTGCTTCATGATAAATTGGTATGTCCATTTCTTTGATCCATAGCATGCACTTCTGTTCTCTGTGTCCTCACTTTGTCTCTCGTCTTTCTTGGCTTGTTCTTCTGGTAGGTTTTCTCGATACGGCATATCGAAAGATATATTTATTGCTGATTCCCTTTTCTATTCAAAGCTTCGCGATGACGGCAGGAAGTCTATGAAAAAGTGGTTCAAGGGTGTCGATTTGTGCAAGAAGAAGGTCATCCTTTTTCCCATCAATGAAGCTGAACATTTTTCAGTTGCTGCCATCGTTAATCCCAAAGCAGCTTTGGCCGATGATGAAGACTACGGTCTGACGATTCTATTCCACATGGACTCTTGCGAAGATGAGATGTTACACACCACCAATACTATCATTTCCAAACTTGTTGATTGGCTTTCCGCAAAAAAGAAATGGCAAAACAATGACCGCATAAGGGTCACAGATGATCGTGTAAACCATGTGTCATTTGACAGACTGGACACTGGTATGCGAAATAACCTGAATCTCTGTGCGTCCTTTGATTGGCAACTTCTTTTCTAACTTTTGCTTTCTCCGCCACTTTCATTATTGTTAGTCCCAAGTCAGCCAAGTGGGAGTTTGAACTGTCTTTTCTACACTCTGCAGTGCATGGTCGGTTGCTGCAAAACAACTGAAAAGCTTGTCAGGGACAAAGCTTTCCACACCGACACCTTCCTATTGGTGCTCGATCAGTACATGGCATTCGGGGAGAAGCAAATGCTAGCATATCGCCGGGATACCGAAACTTTGATTGGGCTTCTACGAACGTTTTCGCCTTGCCAAACAATCGGTTTACCCCCTCGCAAGAAAGTAGAACAAGGTAGAACTTTAAAGGTCCCTGTGAAGACCGAGGCCATTCCAAAGACGCCCGAGGATTATCGAAGCGCTATCGATCAATCCAGAGATGCACGCCAGCACAGAAAAATCTCTTCAAAGTCGGCCTTGCAAAGATGGGAAATAATAGCAACGGAGCGCGGAAGCTCAAAGGAGAGCGCCCCGAAACAGCTAAGCAGCAGCTCGCATTCAACACGAGGCGCTACATCCGTAAATCTATGAAGGGTATGCGGATAGTACAAGATATGAGCCTGCCCTTGTCAAGAGGGGATGAATTTGACCCGGACTCAAACGACGAAGATGATATGCTACGGAAAGTGAATGAGGGGCATTTCCCGTGGGTAATTCATGCGAACTGTTGTTTTTCAGAACAATTCCCAAACGACAATCGCGAAAAGAAGCACTTGTATCGTTCCAAGCCACTACTGACCTTTTTTGTTGGTTCTGAGGCTGCTTCAGAGAAATTTGAGCAAGCGCTTAGTGAGGGGAAGTATGAGATCAAGGTCACTTCGAAGCCTAAAGAGTATATGGCCGACTTTGTGCTACCGGAATCAAGGACCAAAAAGCCAAAGGGTAAGCCACAAAAGCTGAACGATCTGAAGCGGAAACTCGAAGAAAAACGCATTGCAAGACGCCGCAAGAATGGTGAAGAGATGCCTCCAACGTTCAAGAAACCCCGGCTCAACACACCAATCGCCTAGACGTCTCGAAAGTCGATGATGGTCTATGAAAAGGCATCAAGGCATAATTTATATTATAGTTATGAAAAGATTGGCACATTTCTATGGTTTCCTTAAAACTTTGACGCCCCCGTTACGTAATAGTACTAGTAAAAAACTGAGTGGAAAAGGAGGAGAGCACTTCCTCGTCTTCAACAAAAAACGAAGACTGTAGAATTTCAGCTCTCTCGACCTGCGTAGAAGTTGATGACCCGGTGCATTGTTCCCTGATCGAATCCTCCACCTGCCCCCGCAAGCCCACGAAAGACGCAAAATAGAGCTCTCTTACTTCGCACAAGGCCTCGATCCAGGCGTCTTTCTTGTCTCCGTCTTTTGGCAGCACGATGTCTGGATATTGCTGTTGTAAATCTTTAGCCTCCTTTATAATCTGGTGCTTCGTGTAGTACTTGTTTGGCACTTTTTTCAGCGTTGTAGGATCAGTAGATAGCCTTACGGTAATTTCGTGGGTGCGGTCCATGTCCGTTCGTTTCGCAGTGCAAGGGATTGCGTCAATCTTTACTTTCTCGCCAGTGCCAAGGTGTTCATACTGAAAATAAGCCTTCGCGCGATCAAGTCCTTCCGGAAATGCATTAAGCAATGCCTTGTCCATTTCCCCCCCTCGAGGAGAACGGAACACGCAAGATAAATCACAATAATCTTCTGCAATCTTATCATCTTCTGGGGGAACCGTTGCGTCCCATACCCTAAGGTCGCGCATGCGGACATAGAATAGGGCATAAATCTCCGTGACGCCGTTCCCTTTCAGTGTTTGCTCATTCCAGCCTATTATATTGGCCACTTCCTGGTCTGTAATGCATGGTGCAGCAAAGATATTTTTCCAACCTTGAGGGCCTCTCTCGGAACTCTTGCGCCATGAAATTTCTGGCACAGCGCGATACATTTTGCTGTCGTGGCCAGGACGATGGAACTTCCCCATGAAATCGCGAATATGTCCCATTGTCCATTCGATGCAGCGATCCGACCAGATTGGGAGGCCGTAGGGAGAAATTCTAGTGTAGATGAATTCTGTAAAAAGCTTCTTCTCTGCTTCAGATGAGGTTTCCCAGCAGCTTAGGAACTGACACAAGACTTTCACATAGCGGTAGGAGTTGGAAACAGCAAGAAAAGGCAAAGAAAGGCGCATACACGCAATGAATAGAGCAGGGTTGCCCTTCTTGCCCGACTTTTCGGAATCTCGAATCATGATGCATAAGATGGCAAACCGAATCTCCATGAGGAAATAGAGTGCAAGAGGATAATCTGCAGCACGTGAATTCATATGAGCTAGCACCTCAGCTGGTGAAATGCGATCTCGCCGGTGCTCAGCCAGGCAGTCTGCTGCAGCCCTGTAATGGGCCACCAGGTACGGAATTAGTTCATTAAGCGCATCGGTAGGATCCCTCGGGTACATTATCCAATTCCATCGCCCAATGGTATTCCTATAGCTGAACACTGTGTCCCCCCTGCCTTCTTGAAACAGCTTCCCGAACACACCAAGCATCTCCATTTGAAAATGCAAGCCACCAAAAAACCACTTGACAATTGAAAAAAGAGCTTCGTCCTCTCTTTCCTCTGCCGATTGACACCATTGATAGACAGGGGCTGCATCCCCAACGATTGCGGTGATTTTGCTTTGGATGGGCTCTTGATTGATTCCATTTGGCCGACTTTCCGGTTCCTCCTCGGCGCGACTGATCATGTTGTTAGAGGCTTGCATGCACCCAATTGAGAGGGCTTCCACGACATCTGCCAAGGAAAGATTTCCGTGGTAGGGTTCAACCGTCATATTATTTTGATCATACGTTGACTTTCGTTCTGTGCGTTCGACAACATCAAGATGAACTCCCAAGTTCTTATTGAGAACCATGTCAAAATCATAGACATTCATGGTAGCCATCCGTTGGCATTGTTCATAGCTTGGTACATCAGCTCTCATAGCGTATTCAGCAACACTATGTGTATAGTGAGTGAAAAACTTTGTATCACCGCCAGTCGGCCCGATTATACGTTGAGACAGAGCCTCGTCGCCACCCTCGTCTTGAGCCATCTGCTGGAAATTCTTTCGGTCCCGTGAAAGCATCTCGGCCTCTTCATCTTCCTCTGAGGAGTAGATTTTAACAGCACAGAGCTGCGCAAAGGATATTACAACAACAAGAATAATTGTCCATTGATCGTATCCTACCTCCATTCGAAAGCCAAGATTGTCGATAATATACATCACGAAATCGTAAGGGCTAGTGTCCACTCCCTTTATAGCTTCAGTGTATATGCCCTCCAAAGAGCTATCCTGAAGAGTTTTCTCGTCAGCAGAAAGTCTCATGCGTGTGAAGGCCCGCCTAGTTAGCCGTGGTGCCTTACAAAGATCAAGCTGATCTGACATCATCATTTGCAAGCGTTGGACTTTAGGTGAATTGATTCTGGCAAGCATCTCCATGGCAACAAAAACGGCCAGGTATTGCGATTGATAACCAGTGTTGCCCGCTGTAATTTTTTCCATGTCAAATTCAGTTTCCCCCGTGGCTAACGCATAGACGTATTTCAGAAGATGCCGGTCATCGTCATAAAAAGCAAACCTGCAAAGCTCTGCTGGAGTCATTCGTGGAGCCCTCTTTAGGCCAAACAAACTGTTCTCAATATCAGCAAAGAAATGAGGATGCATTAATGATAAGATTTGGAGAAAGGAGTAGCAGTCATCTTCCGTCTTCGGCCCGGAGTCGTCATCTCCAAATGCAGCTGTAATTGCCTTGACTACTTCTTCATTTGACTCGGAACAAGTATCAAGATACGACAAGGTGAGCCTTGAGGATGGTTTGCCTTCCTTCTTAGTCTCAACCTCATGCCACATATACTCGTAAGGATGGAAGATAGGGTCTGGGTCGAGACAGGTGTGCACTGTTGTTTTTGTTGTCTCGCCCTTATCAAAGTACTCGTGACTTTCGACCTTCTTGCCGCAGATACGTTTCGCTCCCCCCGTTTTTGTTTCAATCGTAGCTTCACCATTGTCATCAAAACATTCACAGATCATTGTCTTATCTCGCTTTGCAAGGCGATCGGCTAGGCAACGCCCGCAATAGACGTGGCCACAAGGTTGCAGTTCGGCATATTCAAATTCAACGACAGCGTGTTTGTTGGTGAGGGGTTGAGAGCTGGTGCCATTCGTTTTCTTTCATATACACCTCACATGCTCGCAGTAGACTCTCCTGTGAGTCATTGGCTGATGACTGATTATGCAATATTATTAGCTGATGAGCAGTACAATAGACTAGTCGTTGAGAGCTCTTTTCATGATGCTTGGCGATGATGCAGGCCGCCATCGTGGCCGAAAAATCTTCGAGATAAGGGAAGTGTTTTTGTGGTACACTTTCTACACAGTTTTTGTCGTAGAACGCCTCGCCGCTGGCGGCGAGGTGTCCTCTCTGATTTTTGTGACGTCACCTCGCCCCCACAGGCGATCCCGCCCGTTAAAGCCCCACAAGGGAACCCGGCACCAACGGGACCAGCAGCGGGATCGTTTCAGCCGCGGCTCAACGGAAACCACCACAGAAATTTCGTATCCATGTGGCTGACAGTCCCAATACACAAACGAAATCTTCCACTCACGTCAGTCTGCCACAAAGCCGGAACAACAGTACAAGCTGTCTTGGAAGCAG
>Ga0306867_1000743_pt1 | contig 17207 bp, 13 predicted proteins | sample AntRauTorckE6831_FD_190432 | JGI IMG/M metagenome (GOLD analysis project Ga0306867, IMG submission 190432) | Saline lake microbial communities from Rauer Islands, Antarctica - Metagenome Torckler E6 #831 (v2) (version 2) | ecosystem: Environmental > Aquatic > Non-marine Saline and Alkaline >... | reverse complement strand
TAAATCGTCTGCTAATTTCTTTGAGTCCTGTAAACCATAGGGCAGCTTTTTCATTTTCTCTACCGGTGTGATCTTTTACAGACAATCGCTCACTTTTTGGTAAATAACAATGATGAGCTTCATCATTCAATACCAGCAAGCGGCGATCCGGTTTAAAGCTACTCAGAACTCGTTTTACCATCTGATTGGGCGTCTCCGTCTCACTGGTTTTATTCCCATCTGCATCCAGTTTTCCATCGTAAATAGATCGCTTATTCCCTTGAAGAGTTTTAAGCTGAAAACTGTGATAGTTAGTAATTATAATGCGAGAATTAAGTCCACCTAAAAACTGCTCGTATTTTCGGGGTACCAGTTTTCTTTCAGCATAATAATCATTACGGTGCTGTTTACTTTCTGTATTCTCATCTACCTTTAGCACCTGCAACCGATCACGAATGGTAATGCTTGGAGACACCACTAAAAAGTAATCAGAAAAACGGGGATCGGACGAATAGTTTTGGCGATTTAAGTAATGATAAAGAATAAGCCCGGCCATTACCACCGTTTTACCAGTGCCTGTAGCCATCTTAAATGCAATACGTTGCAACTGATTTATCTTTGCATTTGGATCGACCGATTTCTGAGCATGATTTACCTGTTCTAAAATGGAGGTGCCTGGATTTGACCTTTCAGCAACTTCATTTAGCCAAATAGCAGCTTCCAAGGCTTCCCGCTGGCAAAAGAATAAATTTTTAAGCGGATCATCTTCATACTGTAGAAACCAATGTTGGAGTAGATCTTTGGTGACTCGTGTAACGTGAGGATATTCATTATTCCTCCACTCCTTTACTTGTTTCCGTATTTTATTAACAGGATGTGTTTCATATTCTTCAGCAAAATCATTTATCTCAAAAACATCTTTTTGGCTTCCCGTTTTTGATGGAAGCACCATATTTTGGTCGGGCACAAAAATCCTTCGCTCCTGTTGTACTTCTGTAAAATCTATTCTTCCATCACCTCTGGTCGCAAAATGTCTTTGCGGTTCTTCATAAGGATTATTCAGAATTGGATTTTGATCTTCTGCCATAAATTAAATTTACCCGAAAACAATATTTTAATGATGAAATGTTAAGCAATATTAATATGCAAGAATTTCAAGGAAGGTACAATTATCTATTTATGAATGACAACGTACTAAAATTAAATTTTCAAATAGGTTATTAACCTAAACAGCTAATTAGCTGAAAATCCGTATTTCTTAAAATATTGATATTCCGCTTCTGATAACTGCCACCCGGATTCCTGAGCATTTAAATAGACACAAGCTCTTTTCTCATCGTCCGCGATATTATCTAAATACTCTTGTTGATTCTTGAAGGCCTCAATAGCTTCATCATGATCCGTTACAGAAATTCTAATCTTAGTTCCATCCTGAGTATTTCCTTCAATGTAATGATTAAAAAGCCTGTAATCTTTTATCTTATAAATAGATGCATTCGGCAATATATCACCTTGGTTATCTTCTTTTAACTTTCTAACGTCCAAAACGGGTAGGCAAGAAACAAACAATGCATTATCAATTATATTAAAATCAAGAATTGAGCTTACCAGATTCGCTCCTTTATCATTTTCTATGACGAGCAAATGATTTTTGAAGTGAGAAAGAGTCTGTCTAAATGCTTCAATCCGTTTGTGCTGTTTAATATGCCATTCTTTATTTCTAAATAAGAGGTTCAGTACATTAATACAGTATTTAATATTTCTAATGATCCCACCCATCGGTCCGGAAAAGGAATTTTGCTTGGGGTGTACCTGCATATCCCGAAGACCTGCTAACCTATCTAATTTTTGCTTTAAATTACTTAGGAAATCTGTATTACAGATATCTTCTATAATTAGTGACAATCTTCTTTCCCACCTTTTACCATTTTTCTTTCTAAAAATTGGGATATCTAATTCCTTAGCTTTCAACTTTATACCCATCTCCATCGTAAGAAGTACTTTATTAAGTGCTTCATCATACATGGGCCAATGATAGTACGAATGAGCCATTAAATATTCGGAAGTTTCATAAGCTTCAATCACATCCTCTGGAACCTCTTGATGGAAAACACCCTCAATTATCAGCTTTTCTGCAAATTCTTCTTCATCACTTATTTGATAGCGGTCCCAACGTGTGTCAGGAGTATAAAAAATTTTCATATTCGGAATATTTTCTCCATTTATTTTAAATACACCTCATTCCTCTTCGAAAGAGCCGCCTTATTCTACTGATGAAACGGCTCAGAAAAATCTGCGCCCCATTCTTAATGGTTATTTTAATCGTTCTGCTAAATAGTAATCGAAAAAAGAGAATGGCTTTCCCGGAAAACGCTACGTATATCCTCATTGCTATGCAGAGAATATTAACTGTAAAAACGGTGCAGTTCTGTTTTAAGCGCGAAAAGTAAATATACTTGATTTAATCTCAGGAATAAGAAGCAGAAAAATTAATTTCGGGCTGCAAAGTGTTTGCACTCCGTTATTTCTCGGATTTGCTATGCAGTCAATATTTCTGATTAGTTTTATGGATTAAAAAGTTGAAACAGTATTAATTTTATTTAGACCTGTCACTATTTAATTCACTATTACGGACTCTACGTACAATCTCAACCAAATTCACTTCTTTGGGCCACCGGTCTTTCCAAATACCCACTGCTTTAGATAGAGGATCACTCGTATTTTCCTTAATGGGTGGTAGGTCTTTAGGGTTCTTTACTTTTTTTGACATAAGTCTGATAGTTAGTTTCAAATTTAGGCTTTAAATACAATCAATCCATTTTTTGAACATAAGTAGCACTTTCGAATAGACAGAACATCAAACGCCTGACCTATCATAAAATTTCTTTTTTCATCCAATATCATCGTAGATTGTCTATTTAAAAATGGACTTAATAGGCTCTATAACCCGAAAATAAAAAACTATCGGTGAGATTGTTAGAGTTCAGCAATCCGTCCAATCCTATGCATCTGAAGTCTACATGGTTTTGCATCTTCAGGTGGGAGTAGGGCTTCATTTCTATTCATAACAACTTACGCAATTATAAGGATTTGACTATTGTAATGTTTTGGCCATTACTAATTCCTAAATTATTACGGATTTAAAATCATCTGAATCCGTTTTTTAACTTATGCTGTTATGGTTAAAAATCGATAATCTCAATATGCTTTGCTTTATTTTGAATTATATTGTTTTATCTGATTATTCATTTAGAGTGTTAGGGCACGTATGTGTCTAATTATGGGGCTATTCGTATTTTAGCCCGAATTTTTCACTCGACTGCTAAAAAGAGTTTCGATAAATTTGAAAAGTATATTATTCATCGATCAGTAATTTTATTTAACACCCATAAAATGGGAAAACGGGTTTCAAAGACGGCTGCCCCATTAAAGTGAATTCTCTTGAAAATCCTATCCCCTTAATTGAGAATTTACGGGTTATGGGAAAATAGACTCCAAATATGGCTCAAAGTGACTTGAACACCGAAACTTATCGAAAATCCAATTTCTGTTACAAAAAGCTATTTTAAAGCAAAGAATAGCACTACAAAATTGAATACAGTGTTTAAAGAGTCTGAGTCCGTTTTTTATACATAATAGCTTACTTAATTTTACAAACCTGAATCAAAATCTGGACAATCAGTTTTATATTACCTTTTAAACAAATTTATGAGTGTAGAACCAGCAAGTACCCATCTTTTTTTGCTTAACAAGGCTTTTAATTCCGTAATTGACATGCTATTAAGCTCGGAATGATCCCATTTTTTGATCTTTCTGTTATTTGCGTCCCAACACTGCAATAAATATCTCGCAGTTGTGCAGTGTGCGGAATGGTTCGGTAACTGACCGAAAATATGGGCCAATTCCTTTATCAGCCCGTTTTTTTGTAGTTGACGCCGGTAACGCATCCGGCAGCGGTCGCTGCAATATTTAGCGTCGCTCCGTCTTGAGGTTAGATCTTCTCCACATGAAAGACAGCAGGGTATGTTTTTAATAGCCATTCTTATAAAATTGGACTTTGATTGTTGTACGCCCGTTTTTAGTTGGGATCATTAGCTGGCTTCACCAAATGATCCTGTAGAAATGCATTGATGCCCGCTCGGGGATACAGAATCTTCCGATTGAGCTGGGCATAGGGAATCTTGCCTTCATTACGGTAATTCTGTACCGTGCGCCGCGAAACGTGTAGCATCTTCATGACCTGCTCCGTTGTTAGCCACTGGTTATGAAAACTGCTGCTGTATTTGGGCAGCTCTTCTTTAACAACCGTTTTTAGGGCCGCTGTTATTTCTGCAAGTAGTTCTTCGTTAATGGTAAGCTGGAGGGTATAATCCATTTTGTATTAATTTATAATTACATTTTAGGGCTGATTCGGTATGGACCTAAAACTACTATTACGGGGTTTTATCAATTCTGAGACCATTTTTCTAATGCAGTTACAATTTGATCTATTTCCTTGGTCCTGTATATTCCCATTTAGGATTTCCTATCTCATCAGGTAAGTCTATTCTTATATCAAAATGGGTGTCTTGGTAATTCTGCTCCGTAATTAAAGCAACTTTCTCAGCATAGGTATAAATACTTTCAGACTCTCGACCTAGATCATTCTTAATGGTTTCCATATACCCAAAGAAACTATAAGGCTTGTGTAATAAATATGGCTTTTCATTTCTGTAGTATTGACTCTGCAAACGGTTATCCATGGCTTTATTGATTTGTTCCTTTGAAAAATGGTTTAAAGCTTTTTCAACACCGTTTACAATCTTTGCATCAGTTTCTTGTATGCTGTTATTAAACCTTTTATTCCAAGCTTCTATCACTTTTTGAAGGTCATCATTAACAGCTTCAAAACTATTAGTAGTATTTTTTTCTTTTTCTTTAGAGTTACTCTTTAGTGGGGTCAATATTTCACCCATCGAATGTTCAGAATCTGATACAATATCTGTATCAGGTTTTGCTATATCATTTTCTGACCCATCAATTATTGACCCATTACGTGCAACCTTATCCTGTAGGATAGACTGTTTAATTTGATAGGCAAAAGAATTTCCAGATTGATGTTTTAAAAGCATTTTCTTCTCTATTAAACTTTCTAATGCTTTTCGGATTGTATTTTTTGATAGGCCCGTATTTTCTTCAAACTGACTGTAAGAAATCATATCACTGTTCTTATGGTATCCCCATGTATTACGGGCTATAAGTAATAAAACAACCGTTTCACTATTAGCAAGCTCAGGTAAATAATCGTCTATTAAAACATTAGGTATCTTCGTAAATCTAAACTTCTTATCTAATCCTGACATAGTATCACTAACTCAAGTGAAAGATTCGTTCAATTACCTTTCGTTCAAAGTACTTGCGTCTGCTACCGCCAAATTGAATGGATGGGATAAAACGGTGGTGCTGGTCGTCAAGATTTGAACGATTCAGAATGGTACGATAATTCAGACCGGTAAGGCTTTCTACATCTCGGGCTGTGATATATTTCTTTTCGTTTATTTTGTGTTTATTAGAGTTGAGGAGCAGATCGAGCTTTTTCTCTATTCTGTTTAATGTTTTTTCTTCCATGGGTAAAAGATTTAATTAGTGATTATCTTTCACTCATAGTTTAAACGCCTTGGTATCTTAAATCAAAAAGTAGCTCTGCGGAAAATTCCCCAGAAGTAATGCAGAACGTATTAAAGTGGGGGTTAAACGCTCAGATCATCACCAGATCTGTTATTCAATTATTATTCCTTTATTTCTTTTCGCATCCCGAATCCACTGTTTAGCAGTTTTAATTATTTTCTTTTCAGCTTCTTGTGGAGAATCAATTTCATATTTAGAGATGTAGTATTTTACTAATAATTCTCCGAGTAACCCCTTTTTGGTTATATTTTTGTTTTTCTCGTATATATCCCAACAAGCATCAGCAACTCTTTTTTTGATTATTAAATCATCGGGATTAAACCTTTCCTCAAATTTTAATGCGTCTTGAATTTTCTCTGATAATGAAATTTGAAGGATTTTCTCTGCAATCTTTCGAATAGAGTTTTCTAGGCTTAGTAGTATGTTTTTCCTTATCTCATAAATCTCCGCAGGTTTATCTCTTATTTGACCTGTTATTTTTATATAAAAATTAAATACCGAACCAAATTTCTTTTTAGAGTAATCTTGAAAAGATATCTGGAGAGTATCTTCAATATCTATATCGTTGGCTATTCTTTTAAAACTACTGATCATTTCATTTTTCTCTTTTTTGAGTTCATCGAGATCAACTTTTTGCTCATACGATTTTTTACTTACCCCTTCATATTTTTTTCTTAATTTTTTTTCGATTGCTTGCCTGTCTTCGGTTAAATCCAAGTAATCTAAAAACACTTTGCTACTCGGTTCAACTGAAAATGCCTGCTTCTTAAGCGCAGTTACAAGGCAGTCTATATATAATTGCTTATTACTTTTCATCTATCCCCTTCACTGCATTCTTAACGTCTTTTTGATCTAAGTGCTCATAAATTTGCGTTACACCTATTGAAGAGTGCCCCATAATCTTTTGAACGATGTGGATGGGCACTCCTTTGCGCAGCAGGTCGGTAGCACAAGAATGGCGTAAGCCATGCAAAGTAACTGAATTGGAGACATCATCAGCTAATCTCACAAATTTTTTGAATGACCTCGATAAAGAGCCAGCACTCATCCCGTGAAATCGATTCAACCCGGTTGAACTGGGGAAGGCATATCCATCACTAGGTTTAACCTGATCTTTGTACCATTGCTCAAGCCGCGGCTTAAGTGGCTCCCGTATGGGGATCACCCGCTCCTTACCTGACTTAGTTGTGTTATCATCTGAATTGGTTATACGGATATAGCCTAAATCATCTGGATCATTAAGATTCCCTTTCAAATCTACATCTGTCCATTTTAAATTGACGGCTTCACTTGCCCGCATGCCGCAATAATACATGGTATTAATCATGGGTTTAAACCATAACCGCATTTGGTGCGGTTTAGTGACATAGCCTTTCTTCTTTTGCTCCTTATAAAATTTATCAAATGCTTTGAATACTTTATCCAGCTCTTCACGGGAAAGTGTCTTTTGTGCAATCTTTTGTGGTACTTTAGGCGGTTTGATATCGGCAGTAATATCCTCTTTAAGGATTTCCTTTTCGTGCATCCATCGAAAAAATACTTTCAGGTGCCGCAGGTAACTGGCTTGGGTTGCTGGTGCCAAATCAGAGCGAAAGCAAAATTCCCGAATATCCTTTTCCAGAATTTCCGTAACCGGCATCGTGCGACCAAGCTGACCTTCCAGCATATTTAAATGTCGACGGTAGTTATCTTTCGTTGTTTGATTGGCTTGGCTGCGCTGCTCAATAAACTGGTCGGCTGCTTTGTGTAGGGGAACATATTTACCCCGCAATTGCTGACGCTTTTTCTTCGCTTCCTTCTTAGGTGTCCATCCATTAAAGGGATCAATTTCTCCCCGCTCAAACCTTTCCTCGTATTCAATTAAAAGCTTTTGGGCTTCTCGCTTGATCTTTGTTCCTAAGCTGAGCGCTTTCTGTTTTCGTTTCCCATTTATCTTTTTAAAAAATCGGATATAATAAGTATTCCTCCTTTTTTTAAGACCAGCCATAGTTTAGTATGATTTTAAGTTTATTGGTTTGAGGTTTTTCCCCACTGATTAGCTATGAGTGCGATTCTGCAATAGATTTTTTGTAGATAGTATTAAGGTAATTGGCATTTTAAACGATCAGTGAATAAATGTACCAACTTTTGTACCAACTATTTACGAAAAATGTTGCAGAAAATGAAATGATTTCATTTTGGGATTTTTGAATATAAGAGCAAAAAAAGCTCTAAATTGCCTTACAGGTTTTTAAAACGGTGTTTTAAGGGTGTTGGAAGGAAGGAAAATAAAAGTGGGCCCGGCAGGACTTGAACCTGCGACCAATCGATTATGAGTCGACTGCTCTGACCAACTGAGCTACGGGCCCTTTTGAGGCAATGATTTTACGAGGGCTGCAAATTTACAAGGTTTCCATTCCAGATACAACCCCTTTAGTATTGATGATTTATGATACTTGAATGATGAATTTAAATCCAAAATCATCATTCATAACTCATCAATCACACCTACTCCTCGGCAGGCATCGGCTCTTGCGTTACAAGCTTCTCTTTATCTAAAGAAGTCGCATCCTCCTTAACCGCGCGGGCCTGCTCGGCGGGACTGGCAAATAAAATCCACCGGTATTCTCTCCACCCATCGGCTTTTTTTAAATCTTTCCAAATATCTATGAATTCGTGGAATACCAGATAGATCGGATTATACGAGTCGGGTGGTTTGGTGATACCGTAATTGGGCGTATCGAGTTCGGGCTGGAAAGTGCCGAACATGCGATCCCAGATGATAAGGGTGGAACCGTAATTTCTATCCAAGTAATGATCGTCTTTGGCATGATGCACGCGGTGATGCGAGGGCGTGGTAAAAATATACTCAATAGGTCGGGGCAGCTTGTCAATCATTTCCGTGTGAATCCAGAACTGGTAAAGCACGGCAATTTGGTGACAAATAAAGAACACCACCGGATGAAAGCCCGCCATGGCCACCGGCAGAAAGAACAAAACCTTAAAGCCCTGCACCCAAGAAAGCCGAAAAGAAACCGAAAAATTGTACTGCTCCGAGGAATGATGCGGAACGTGCGTGGCCCACCAAATACGCTGCTCATGGGCAATGCGATGCGCCCAGTACCGGCAGAAATCAAGGAAAATAAAACAGAGCGGGAACGACCACCAGGTGTAAGGAATACGCCAAGGCATCATATTATAAAAGAACAGAATCAGCCCAAAAATGCTCAGTTTGGTGATGGAGCTCACCACAACATTGCCAATGCCAATGGCCGTAGATGCCCAGAAATCTTTGGTTTCATACCGGCCCTTATTTTGCCAGGCACTGATGCCCCACTCAATAAAAACAAGCGCAAACAACACCGGAGCCGCATAAATGATGATGGGCGGCAAACCCATATTTACCAGTTCATCAATAGTAATTAATTCGGGCATGGAAAGGTTTTTCTCTTGTTAATGTAGGCTCCAAAATATCGTTTCCGGGTACCAAAAAAAAGAACTTATTTTTATTCCTGATCATTGGCCAATTCTTAAAATTGAAAAACCTATTTTACACCCGTTGAAGTATTTACCGATTAAAGAACCCAATTCAGAGAACCTGCGAGAGCGCACGGATCCTCGCAGAGTTCGCTTTGGTTCAATATCCGCAACGCTCGTCCCGAGAAATCGGGAGACGCTGCGAGGTTGCTCGATCCATATTTTAATCAGTAAAGGACGTTCAGTTAATAAAAATAAGGCAATGTTAGCAGATCTTTTTATATCATATCTTCCCCGGTTGACCCTCCTTTTTTTGCAGCCGGTCAAGACCGATAACCATTCCCAGACCGATTAAAATACCCCAGACACCGCTCCAAAAATGCCCTGTTTTTGCCTCCTCCGAGGTGATGAAAGGAATATATGGTTCTGAACGGATAAGCTTTTGGCTAACCGTTTCAATTTCTACTTGTTTTAGATCATCAAAGGTTGCATTGGGGTTGATGACATCCCCAAGTCGTTCGTATTCGGGCTGATTTTTATCGCGTGGATTTTCGCGCAGATTCTGTGCTCTTTCAGAGGTAAATTCAACCACTTCCGTTTTATCTATAAACTCAGTATAGATGCGATCTTGGTAGGGCCAAATCACAAACAGCGAGCCGATCAAAAATCCAATCAAAATAGCAAGGGTGTACGCATAAAAATGGTCGAGCAGCCACGAAAGCAGTCGCGTGAAAAGCATCAACCCCACAATAGCACCCAGAATAAATGGCGCCAGCACCCAAAGGGCGCTAAAAGTATCAACCGTACCTAATTTGCCCAGTTGCGTTAAAATAAAGTCATACTTGCGAAGAATGAGCAAAATATACGAACCGGAAATGCCGGGCAGCACCATGGCGCAAATGGCGATGGATCCGCTTAAGAAAATAAACAAGGGTGATTCGGAGGTTTCGGCCGGTACACGGGTCACTACCCAAAGGCCGATGGCGATGCCTGCTATAACCATTAAACCATGCGCCCAGGAGAAATCATCAATGGCTTTTATCAAAATAAAAATAGAACCTACAATCAGCCCAAAAAACAGGCCAAAAATGAGCTCCGGATCGGTAAACATATAGGTTTGCAGCGGCACTACTTTGGTGAAGAAAAGAACGGCGCAAAAGATACCCGCCAATAGAATTCCCAGAAATTTCCAGTGGACCATTAGGAAAGCTGTTTTCCAGCGGAAGGCGAAAAAGCGTTTTAGGAATTGCAGATCAAAGCTGCTGATGGCGTGAATCAAGCGATTATAGATCCCAACGATCAGCGCCATGGTGCCCCCGCTTACGCCCGGTACAATATCTGCCGAACCCATTAAAAAACCTTTAAGCAGCAAAAAGGGTGATTCTTTCCAAGAGGTACGGTCTGCATTCCGTTGTTCTTCTGAGTGAGGGTTTGCAGCCAAGTGAATTAAAAATTAAAAATTAAAAATTGTTGTAACCACATTGGCCGCAGAGGTACGCAGAGTAAAATCTCAATCTCATCCCTAACCTCTGGTTCGGCACGAAAAAAGTAGCATTGTGTTTCGAACCGGAGGTACGAAACAAGATGAAGTCGGGTTTCAATTCAGCATTCATCATTCAAAATTCATAATTCCTAATTACCCTCATCCTTCCACCCTTTTTCACCCACCAGCGGCACAAATTTGAAATCGCGGTACCGTTCCTCTTCAAACTCATTCTCCCGAAGTTTAAGCACCCGAACCATCTCCTGTTTTTTTGCATCACCCACCGGCACCACCAGCCGCCCGTTTACATTAAGCTGGTCAACCAGATCATCCGGCACCACGGGAGCCCCCGCTGTAACCACAATGGCATCGTAAGGCGCATAAGCCGACCAGCCAAGCGTACCATCGCCCAGCTTCATTTCGACAGAATAGCCCAGTTCGCGAAGGGTGTCACGCGCTTTTTCATAGAGTTTTTTGTGGCGCTCTACACTATACACCTTCGCTCCCATTGCACACAAAATAGCGGACTGATAGCCTGAGCCCGTGCCAATTTCCAGTACTTTTTCTCCGGGAAAAACTTCAAGCAGTTCCGTCTGTCGCGCTACTGTATAAGGTTGCGAAATGGTTTGCCCTCTGCCAATGGGTAGTGCCGAATCCTGGTACGCCCGGTCTTCCAAAGCAGTGTCAACAAATTTATGACGGGGTATATGGTTAAACGCATCGAGCACCCGGTCATTTTTAATCCCTTTCTCGCGGAGTTTATCAACAAGATTTTGGCGGCGTTGCTTAAATTTCAATGGTTGTCTGTGCATTTTTTTACGTTAAATCTACCCGAAATTATCGTTTGCTGAACGCAATGGACACTTAATGATTAGAAACAATAATAAGGAACTTAAAGGTTTAAAATGATTTTAATTTTGTGGTATTCGGCGCTTAACCTGTACCTTACTGTCTTGTAAAAAGATTATTAATGCAAAACGAACATTTTATTATGAACACCCTTTGGAAAATAGTCGGCGGTTTCTTTTTGCTCATTGTTGTGCTTATTATTGCCTTAAACCTCTATTTCACCGATGAGCGCCTCAAAAATACGGTACTCCCCTATCTCAATGATGCGGTAGGCCGCACCGTAAATGTGGAGAGCATGTCCCTCTCCTTCTTTACCACCTTTCCGCAACCGGGTGTGGAAATTAACAATATGAGCATTCCCGGCGATGCCAAAGGCGATACCCTGCTTTCGCTCGACCGCCTGGTAGCCGGAGCGGAGCTGTTTTCGCTGTTTGGCGACCAGCTAAAGATCTCCGAACTGGTAATCAATCGCCCCCGATTCACCTACATAATTTATGAAGACAGCACCACCAATCTTGACTTTCTGTTTGAGGAAGATGAGGCCGACAGCGCAGCTTCTGAAGGTTCTGATATCAGCATCCCCTATTTTGAAATAAGCAACGGCTATTTCGGCTATGAGGACTATACCTCAAACACATCCGCCGCCTTTGATGATTTCGACGGCGACCTATCCCTCAATTATGCCGACTCCATCGAAACCAACATGGATGTGGAAATTGGCGGATTTTCTTCCACCGTTGACAGTGTTAATTATGTGGACGGACTGCCGTTGAGTCTGACCCAAAAATCTACCTTTTATCCCGACCGTGAAATCATTCAACTAAAAGAAGGCACCCTTTCCATACGCGGGCTGGAAATGGACCTTGCCGGTTCGCTCAGCAATTGGAGTGAAGCGTTTACCGTTGATCTGCAGTTTAATTCTTCTTCCGATAATTTTGGCGACCTGCTCCGACTGATGCCCGAAAATGAATATACGCAAGGGCTTGAAACTGAAGGTTCGCTTGATTTAGGCGGAACTATCAGCGGTGCCATCACTGAGGAGTCCGCTCCTAACTTTGATATTCGCATTAACGTAGAAAACGGTTATTTGAAAGACCCCGATCTGCCACAGCCGGTCGAAAATATACAGCTCAACGCCAGTGCCACCAATGAACTTTTAACCGTTGAAACCCTCAACGCGGTAGCCGGTGCAAACAGCATCAAAGGATCAGGTAATTTAAACGATCCGCTCAAAGAAAACGGCTCTTTTAACATGGATTTTGTGGCCGATGTAGATCTCTCTACCGTCAACCAGTTTTATGATATCACTGAATTCGGCGTTGAAAAACTGGGCGGGCAGCTTGATGTAGATGCCAAGGCGGAAGGAACCCTGGATCAACCCGAAAAAGCTACATTTGACGGCAAAGCCATCATCGCCAACGGGCTGCTTAAATACCAGGATGTACCTAAAGCCATCACAAATATCAACCTGAATGCTACGGGAACCCAGGATCTGCTTACTATTCAAAGGCTGAATTTGCAGGCCGGCCAAAATTCTCTTTCGGTTGATGGAAAAGTTCAAAATCTGCTGGATGAAAACAGCCGGCGCATCAACAACATGAATACGAATCTGCGGTTTGATCTGGCTACGCTCAAAGACTTTTACCCGATTGATGAGGATACCCTGCGCCTTGCGGGAATGCTTACTGCCCAAGCCAGACTCGATGGAAAAGCCAACCAGATTGAACAGGCCGTGCAAAGCGGCAGTATTAACCTGAAAAATGGACTTATTGATTATAAAGAATTTGATGCCCCCTTCCGCAATATCAGCCTGGAATCGATACTCGAAGGCCCTCGCATGACTATTGTAAATGGCAGCTTCAACAGCGGTGATAATAAAGTACAGGCTTCCGGTTTGATCGATAATTACCTCAGCGAAAACCGAACCGTAAATTTAAAGACGCAGGGGAATGCGCGACTCAGCGAAATCAGCAACTACTACGATCTGAAACCGGACATTACCAATTTGAGCGGGGATGCCGATTTTAATCTCACAGTAAATGGCCCTGTTAATAATCCTTCGGCATTGGCCCTATCGGGAAAACTTACCATTAACAATGGAAGCATGGAAGGTGAAGCACTGGAAGAACCGGTTAAAAATCTCAACGGCACCTTTACCCTCAAACCCGACAAAGCTACCCTCAGCAAACTCACCTTTATTATGGGTTCCTCCGATTTTGATTTGAATGGCACTCTCAGTAATTATATGCAATATTTAAAAGAGGAAACTAAACGCGAAATCACCCCACAAGTGACCGGCCAATACTACAGTAAAAATCTTAATCTCGATGAGTTGATTGACTGGAGTGATACCTCCTCCACTTTTAACCTGGAACTGCCTGATCTCAATAGCAAGGTAAATGCCAAAATTGATCGTATGACAATAATCGGGGTAACCATGCGCAACCTGGTCGGAAAAACGACCACTACTCCAAAGCAGGTTAATTTAACCGAGGCCCGCCTTGAACTGTTTGAGGGCAAAGCCACCGGAACCATGCAATGGGAGATTCCACCCGGAGAACCCTCAACCTTTAACTTTAAAGGAGCGCTGGACAGTCTGCGATTGGAATCATTTTTTGAGGAATATCCCATTCTGGGACAGGATAGCCAATTTTATGAGTTCATCACCGGTACCTTTAGCACCAAGGTCGATTACACCACCAAAATTACGCCCGACTTAGAACCACTCTTGGCTACCACCGTGCTCAACGGCAATTTTGGAATGAGCAAAGCGCGTATTAACAATCATCCCATTCAGCAAAAACTGGGAAGCTATACCGGCATCAATGCCTTGAATGATGTGGTGCTGGACAAATGGCAGAGCGCTATTTCCGTTACTAATAGCATCCTCACCATTAATGATCTTTCGCTTACCAGCGATGATATCGGCCTGGAACTGAACGGTACCCAGCACCTGGAAACCGACAAGATCGACTTTAGCGTAGCGCTTCTACTCCCTCAACGATTCAAAGGCGCTATTGCATCTGTCATTACAAGCCGCGCCGCCGATGCACTGACTCGCGATAACGGCACCATTATGGTTCCGCTGCGTATTACCGGTACGTATAGTGACCCTAAAATTCAACCCGCCCAGAACGTTATTAAACCGTTTGTAGAAAAGTCTTTGAAAGATAAAGCAAAAAATACGCTAAAAAATTTGTTCGGCGGGGATAAGAAAGAGGAAACTAAGCAAGATTCAGCTAAAACTGATACCACACGAGCGGATACAACCTCAACCCAATAGAAAAAGAAAACCTCGCGCCCCCCGCTTATCTATGGCTGTGATAAGCGTCCTCGCTTATCACAATATGCGATTGTGTTTTAGTGGGCTGCACCTGGTACGAAGTTTACTAAACTAATGCGTTGACCGATTAAAATATGTACAAAGAGCAACCTCGTAGCGTCCGAAGGTCCTACGAGCGTTGCTTAATGCGCCGCAACGAACGCTGCGAGGAGCTGCGCACGCTCGCAGGTTCTCTAAGCTATTTTTTTAATCGGTACACGGGTTAAACTAACAAAAAACACACCCTGTTAATTTTGGCGCGATCACCGTATCTTAGGCCATCAAATTAAATTCGTTCAATTTATAGGTGCGTTTTTCTGCCGATGAAAGACCTTCATATTTACAATACCCTAAGCCGCGAAAAAGAGAAGTTCGAACCTATTAATAAAGGCTTTGTGGGTATGTATGTTTGCGGCCCCACCGTTTATGGTGATCCTCATCTGGGCCACGCCAAAAGCTATGTTTCCTTTGATATAGTGGTTCGATACCTATGCTATTTGGGATATAATGTACGGTATGTGCAAAATATCACCGATGTTGGTCACCTTACCGATGATGCTGACCAAGGTGAAGACAAGCTGGAAAAACAGGCGCGGGCCGAAAAGCTGGAACCGATGGAGATCGCCGAAAAGTACACCTACAATTATTTTCGCGACATGGATAAGTTGGGGGTACAACGCCCCGACATTTCGCCGCGTGCGGCAGGCCACATCATTGAACAGATACAAATGATAGAAAAACTCCTCGAAAAAGGGCACGCCTACGAGGTGGACGGCAATGTCTATTTTGACGTCTCTTCGGATGAAAACTACGGCAAACTAAGCGGCCGTTCCGTGGAAGACCAGGAAAGCGGCACCCGAATAGATACCGCCGGCGATAAAAAAGCACCCGAAGATTTTGCGCTCTGGAAAAAAGCGGATGACAGTCATATCATGAAATGGCCTTCACCCTGGGGCGATGGTTATCCCGGCTGGCATGTAGAATGTTCGGCAATGTCCACCAAGTACCTCGGCGAACATTTTGATATCCACGGCGGGGGACTTGACAATCAGTTTCCACACCATGAGTGCGAAATTGCCCAAAGCGAATGTGCCTTCGATAAACCCTTTGCCAACTACTGGATGCACAATAATATGGTTGCCCTTGAAGGGCAGAAGATGGGGAAATCACTGGGCAACGCCATTTCGCTGGATGAATTTTTTCGGGGTGATCACGAGATGCTCAGCCGTAAATGGGACCCGCAGGTGATCCGCTTCTTTTTGCTGCAAAGCCACTACCGCAGCACCACTGATTTTTCCGAAAGCGCCCTCGAAAGCGCCGAGAACGGTCTCGAAAACCTGCAGAACATCTTGCGGTTGATTAAAAATGCCGAAGCCGGTTCCGGCTCTGCGGTGGATGTTGAGGGACTAAAATCAACCATAGAAGAAAAGCTTAATGATGACTTTAATACAGCGCAGGCCATTGCCGTTTTGTTTGATGAACTTAAACCGGTGAAGAAGGCTATCAATAATGAGAACGCACCTGAGAATATTAAAGAGCTTCACACCTTTTTAAAAAAAGTGACTGGCGATGTGCTCGGTATCTGGCCGGAAGAACGTGAGGCCGAGAGTTCGGAAAGTGACCGAACTGCCGAACTGGTGGACATACTTATTGATATGCGCAATAAAGCCCGCCGAGATAAGCAGTTTGATCTGGCTGATGATATCCGCGACCGGCTTGCAGGGCACGGCATTGAGTTGCGCGACAGCCACGGCAAAACAGCCTATGAGATACATTAATTAAATTAACTGCTGGTAAACGGAGGTACGCACAGGATTTATAAACTAACGAAATCAAATTATCCTCTGTGTTCCTCAGCGCACTCTGCGGTTTAATTTCTATAAAAAACTTTAAAATATCAGATGCAATCAACCGACCATCTTGTTTGGAATGCCGATCCTTCAATTGTAAATATTGGAACTTTCTCCCTTCCCTTCCCAATCTCAATAGTTGGGGTATTTGCAGCAATAGCCGTTATTTATTATGGCTATGAAAAATTAACGCCGGAAATAAAATCAAAAAAAACCGATCAACCCAAACCCGAGACCTGGAAAACATGGATCTTGGTTCTTGGAGCCTTCATTGGTTGTCAACTATTATTTGTGGCACTTGATATTACGGTTATTCAGCAAATTGGCCCCATCCAGCCGCGTTGGTACGGCGCTTTATTTGCAGGCGCGTTTGTATTTGGCTATATCGTTATGCTTAAAATATATGAGCATGCAGACTATACCCAGGAGGATTTGGACGTACTGCTTTTTTACGTGCTTTTTGCAACCGTTATCGGGGCACGGCTCGGGCACGTTATCTTCTACGATCTGGGTTATTACCTGCGTAATCCGGGCCAAATTCTTGCGGTCTGGCAGGGCGGACTGGCAAGTCACGGTGCGGCCATCGGCATTGTATTAGCCA
>Ga0306867_1000742_pt1 | contig 17223 bp, 13 predicted proteins | sample AntRauTorckE6831_FD_190432 | JGI IMG/M metagenome (GOLD analysis project Ga0306867, IMG submission 190432) | Saline lake microbial communities from Rauer Islands, Antarctica - Metagenome Torckler E6 #831 (v2) (version 2) | ecosystem: Environmental > Aquatic > Non-marine Saline and Alkaline >... | reverse complement strand
AACTCCGTTTCCACCCATAAATCGTGTCTGATCCAGGTTTCAGGATTGGAAAATTCCTCGATAACCTGCGTCATGCCGTCTTCGATGACGGGTGCAGTAAGAGTACCGGAATCTTGTGCCCATCCGCTATGTGGCAGGTATAAAAAGCTGAAAGTAATTATGGTATAGAGTAGGGCTGTGAGGAGGGATTTTTTCATGACAAGGGTGTGTAATAGAATTGAATTTATAGTAGACGTTAGAAAGTAGCTTTATTAAAGACTCAGTTCAACCGGGAAGTTGATGCAAGTAACGGATGAATCACTAAAACTAATTTAAAGTAGGGAAATCACCTACAAACCATAGGCACGGGGGTGTACAGCTTTTTAATAATGACATCAGTAAATTTTAAATAAAGCCTAACCCGGGGGAGAATGGAGGATAATCGTCTTACGCATCTGACAGGTATGACGGAATCAACAAACTGGCACCAGATATCTGCTGAGGATGCAATGGATTTGTTACGCACATCTGCGGATGCAGGATTGAGCAAGAGTGAATCTGCTGAGCGCTTGAAAATTTACGGCCTCAATGAAATTGAAACGGACGAAGGGGTTACCCGTTGGCATATCTGGGTCCACCAGTTTAAAGATCCGCTGATATACATTCTTATTGTTGCCGCATTTTTAACCCTGATATTGCAGGACTATGTCGATTCTGTGGTGATATCATTCGTGGTAATGCTCAATGCCGTGATTGGATTTTTCCAGGAATCGAAAGCTCAAAGCGCAATCCTGGCCCTCTCAAAACTGGCGGCTCCAAAGGCTCATATCATCAGAGATGAACACGAGATGGAGATACCGGGCAAAGAGCTGGTTCCGGGAGATATTGTTCTGCTTACATCAGGCGGTATTGTAGCCGCAGATATGAGAATTATTCAGAACAGAGGGCTGGAAGTGAATGAGTCGTCATTGACGGGGGAATCTCTGGTATCACGGAAAATGAGTGAACCGGTTGAGACAGAGAATCCGGTTCCGGGTGATCAGGTGAATATGCTGTTTGCGGGTACCATTGTGAGCCAGGGACGAGCCAAGGCAGTTGTCGTTCGGACAGGTAAATCTACAGAACTCGGAAAGATTGCCACGTCGGTGAAGAGTCTGGGAATCACGAGAACACCGCTCCAGCAAAAAGTAGAACGAATGGGCAATATGATTGGCCTGATGATTATACTTTTTGCTGTTCTGATTTCAGCGATTGGAATCTACCACAATATGAGCTCGTATGAAATTTTTACCACGGTTATAGCGATGGCTGTATCGGCTATTCCGGAGGGGCTCCCTGTAGTTCTTACGATAACGCTTGCAATCGGTGTGAGGCGGATGGCGAGCCGAAGTGCCATTATCCGGTCGCTTCCAGCAGTGGAAACTCTGGGAAGCACAACTATTATAGGATCGGATAAAACCGGAACGCTCACTAAAAATGAGATGACGGTTCGGGAAATCTGGGCTGATGGGAGGTTTTATAAAGCTACAGAAACCGGCTATGATCTTGCCGGAAACATCACGCTTGACGGAGTTGAAGCTGAGATTAAAGAATCCAGTGGCCTTTATCAGGCGCTGATTACGGGCACGCTGGCGAATGAGGCCAGTGTGGAAGCTGTAGAATCGGGTGAACCTCAGGGTGACCCAACAGAAATTGCGCTTCATGTTTCGGCCTGGAAAGGGGGTATCACACTTTCAAATAACAGACTCAGAATGGAAGAGATTGATATTCTTCCATTTGAACCGGAACAAAAGTTTATGGCCACTCTGAACAAAGGCACGAATGTAAAAATGCTGTTTTTGAAGGGTGCTCCGGAATCATTACTAGAAAAGTGTACTCATATGCTGGTTGATGGGGACCGAATTTTATGCGATCAGGACATGGTGCGGGCGGCAGGGGATAAGCTGGCTGCTGAAGGTCTCAGAGTTCTGGCTATGGCGTATAAGGAGCACAATAGTGGACATATGATTCTTCCGGAAGACCTTGAAACAGGCTACACGCTGGTTGGGCTGCAGGGGATGGAGGATCCGGTTCGTCCGGAGGCTGTTGAAGCAATCCGGATTTCGCAAGCCGCCGGGATTCGCGTAATTATGATCACAGGTGACCATCTGGAAACGGCAACTGCAATCGGGAAAAAGCTTGGCCTTGGCAACGGCGAGACACATACAGCCCTGGATGGGGCAGCTATAGACAGGCTGAGCGATGCAGAGATTGATAGTTTACTGGAGCGGACATACATTTTCGCGAGAGTTTCACCGCAGCATAAGTTAAGAATTGTGGAGCGGCTAAAGAATTCAGGTCATATTGTTGCTGTTACCGGTGACGGAGTTAATGACGCCCCGGCTCTGCGTGCGGCCCACCTTGGCGTGGCGATGGGTGAAACCGGAACAGATGTAGCGCGTGAGGCCTCTGATATGGTGCTTTCAGATGATAACTTCGCCACGATAACGGCTGCGATCGAGGAGGGCCGGATTGTTTTTTCAAACATCAGGAAAGTTACGTTCTTTCTGCTTTCGACGGCTGCAGGAGAGATGATCGTGATCCTGGCGGCCGTTATAATGAATTGGCCGCTGCCGTTTGTAGCTGTTCAGATTTTATGGATAAACCTTGTGACCAATGGCCTGCAGGATGTGGCACTTGCATTTGAACCCGGTGAAAAAGGAATTATCAACCGGAAACCGAGGCCGGTAAAGGAAGGGATTTTAACGGGCAGACTTGTAGGACGCCTTGGCGGCGTTGGCCTTGTGCTGGCAGCAGGAACTGCCTGGATGTTCTGGTGGACGATGGAAGAGACCGGAGGCAATCTCGAGGTAGCCCGGACAGTGGCGATGACTCAGATGGTAGTTTTTCAATTTTTTCATGTCTTTAATTGCAGATCGCTGGATCGCAGTATTTTTAGCGTTAACTTTTTTTCCAATAAGTTTCTGTTTCTTAGTGTCAGTGCTGCACTACTGGCTCATTTGGCAGTTCTGCAATTTGGGTTTCTGCAGACGATATTTAAAACGGTGCCGCTCACTACAGAACAGTGGCTGATGATTGTTTTGGTTGGTACTCTGGTTATCATTGGCGGTGAAATTGACAAAGTGGTAAACCGGTGGAGGAAAAATTTTATTGGATGACCCGGAGCGTTTTAGAATCAGAGCTGTTATTCCGGAATTTTCATCTCGTGTAAACAGCCATCAAAAGAAAAGCCCGCCAAACAAAATTTGGCAGGCCATTTCTCTCTCTCGTAATTGATGTGAATTGGGTCGATACTACCGTTCTTATTTAGCCTTGAATTTCCGGGGAGTAAATAATAGATGTTGTTTCTCAATCCCGGTTTTTAAAGCGAAACAGCTCACACGACACTTTCGATATCAGTAAAAAAATTGAACCGGAGCACATTCAACAGGCGCTTAAGTAGTAAGTAACTGCCAACATCCGGCGGTCAGTTTTTCCGGAGTATCTAATGATCACCGAGGTGAAACATTAAACTGTGCTCTCGAATTCTTTTTCCAGTATGTTAAAAGCATCTGAGGTAGTATAACTACAATTAAACTATATTCTTGTAAGGCTATTCAGTTTCTGTTGTAGGAAAAGTTTGACAGCTGAATTCGGTTTTAGTCGCAGGCCCTTGTCTTGACCGCATCAACCTGCTTTCAAACCGTAAAGAAGTTTACCGATTATTAAAAAAGGGATCTACAGAAAAGTTTGTGGGTAAGTAGATGAGGTTGTTTGTTCAGCGACCTGGCAGTGGCCACGCGTGCGAGTTTTATCTTTACAATTTTTCTTTGCTGTTCGCGCGGGCTCCTGCAAGAGTCGCGATTGCCGGCTCTTATTTTTTTGTAGTAACAGATATCCTCTCCAATTCACAACTCTGGCAGGAACTTCGCTTCGCCACGTACTCTTCCAGGTTGTTTTGTTCAGCACCATGTTACATTTTAATAAGATTCAACAGGGTAAATACACTACAAAAGGGATCGCTGACCATTGAGATTTTTCGAATTACTACTCTGTTTTACTTTGGAACATAAGACCTCTGCCCACAAACTTTCCTTTAGATCCACAAAAATAACGTGGAAATTATACAGCTGCGATGACGAACTATTTGATAAGCTGCATAAGAGATTTCCCTACTATAAGGTAGGGACAGGTCTTACGTAGATATTTTCAGGAATTGAATACATTACAATCGATGATATAAAATGATGGAGTGTAATGGAAGCTCATATCTACCTTGAAGCAGAAATTCCGATGGTGGGATCTGCAACAGATTTCACATACAAATGGTGTGTCAATATGGGACTTCAGCCCGATGAAGCGGCGAGAATGGCGCTGGCAGCGGATGAAATACTTACAGACATTGTTCTGTACGCCTACCCGGAAGAAGCAGGCTATATCGAGATATGGTACCAGTATTCGTTTTCTGAAATTGAAATAATTATTCAGGAAAACGGAGAGCCGTTCGATCCCGGTAAATATCTCTACAGCCTGGAAAAGGCGATGAATGAAAACAACTTTGACGGTGCATCGCAGGAAATCGTCCGTAAAATGACAGATCAGTTTCTCTTTCTGAACCGGGGAAAAGATGGCAAAGAATTTCGGCTGATGAAGCGATTTGTTTCTGATGATATTCGTAAAACAGTAGGTAAAGGTAATGAGATAGCAGATGCGGATCACCCAGGAAATGTGGCAAATCAATATCTTATTACGCCTTTCACAAGTGAAGATGCAGAGGATATTGCAAAACTAATTTACAGATCGTACAGCTACACCTATTCAAAAGAGGAGCTCTATTTTCCAAAACGCATTGAAATGGCAATCCGCCATAACTACAAGTTCGGAACCATTGTAAGAACTGAGTCCGACGTGCCGGCCGGTTACTTTGCTGTTTTGATGAGTACCGATTCCCTGATCGGTGAAGTGGGAGAAGCCGTGGTATCACCGACCCACCGCAACCGCGGCCTGATGAAGCGAATGATGAATAAATTAATAGAAATGAGCCGGGAAAGAGGGCTTTTAGGGTTATTTGGTGAAGCAGTAACCGTTCATACATTCAGCCAAAAAGTGAATGAAACGTATGGATTTAAAAGTACGGCACTTGTAATTACGTCATCTCAAAAAAGAGTTTTTAAAGGGTTGAAAACGGAGCCTTCCGATATAATGAGCGTTGTCGTAGAGTTTCTGCCGCTTTCTTCACGCCGGCGTAAACCGGTCATACTTCCAGACACGTATTCCGATCTGTTAACCGAAATATACAGACAGTTCAGAACGGTGCCGGCCGAAACGTCAGAGGCTAATACGTCGCAAAAAGAACATGAGGGTACCAATTTGGATTTAAATATCAATTATGAAAAAGAATCTGCGCTGATCATTGTACGAGATGTTGGTACTGCATTTGAAGCGAGCTGCAACCGGATGCTTCGAAGCATTGAAGATGTAAAACTTTTGGCAGTTTACATCGACCTGCCGTTAAATCAACCGCGAACAGACTCAGCCATTCAGTGGCTTAAAGAGAAGGAATTTATTCTGGCAGGGTTGATGCCATTATTTCACAAAGAGACCGACTATCTGAGGATGCAGAAAATCCGTGTTCCGGTAGATTTTAGTCTTATCCAGACGCACTCAGACATTGCCGGCAAAATTAAAGATAGAATTCAACTTGAATACAATGCACTACACAAAGAAAAAGGAGAGGCTTGAAGTTGTGCTGTCAGGTGATTTTAATCTGAAAGCCGTTCGGGTGATCAAAGAGTTGCTTGATGACCGAAAAGCATTGGCCGTTGATCTTACGAATTCGCGCTTTGTAAACAGCAAGGCCATCATTTTCCTGCATAAACTTATGACCGGCAAACCCGCTGTAGATGTTAGACTTAAAAATCCGCCCAAAGTTTTCTTTGAACTTCTAACTACCCTGCAACTTCACAAAGTATGGGAACTGGATAATATCATTGAACCCTAAATAATCAGCATCATGGATAATAAAGGCCCGATTCTTACAACTCTTAATCTTGAATTTTCTGTATGGGAGCAGGTCTTTACTGTACATCCGCTGGTTATTGTGGGGTCAGTAAATTCCGATTCGACTTCAAATTTTGCCCCCAAACACATGGCATTCCCGCTTGGATGGGATAATTACTTTGGATTTGTGTGCACCCCAAACCATCAAACCTATCAAAACATCAAAAAGACAGGTGAATTTACAGTTACGTATCCAAAACCTGACCAGCTGGTACTTACCAGCTTAACGGCCACACCGAGACGCGATGACTATACGAAGCCGGGGCTGGAGTCGGTTGAGACATTTGAGGCACTGGAGGTGGAAGGGAATTTTATAAAAGACGGGTATATATTTCTCGAGTGCAGGCTGAAAAATATTGTGGACGGGTTTGGTGAAAACAGCCTTATTCTCTCAGAGATTGTGTGTGCCAGGGCGTGGAGTGATGTCATAAAGAACCCATCTCATTCAGATAACGAAGCGATATATAACCACCCTCAACTCGCATATATCTCTCCGGGCCGTTTTGCTGTAATTGATGAAACGCAGGCGTTTCCTTTTCCTGATAATTTTAAGAAATGAGATATGATCAAAAGTTTTGACGTAGTAAACGTTATGGATGAGTGTGGAGCTCTGGAAAAAAAATTTATCAGTCTGCTGGGACAGCTGGTAAAAAATGAAACCCCGCCCGCCAAACCGGGATCGCACAAGAAGCTATTTTCAATTTTGGAAAATGAGCTTCAGTTGCTCGATTACGACACGGAAATTTTGCCCGGTAAAAAAAGCGGCGGCCAGCTTTATGCCCGTCCCTCTAAACGGAATGGTGGCTGTTATCAGATGCTGCTTGGCCATGTAGATACGGTATGGCCAGAAGGCACGCTCAAGAAAATGCCGTTTCAGCGGGATGATAATGTGTTAACAGGACCCGGAATCTACGACATGAAAGCCGGCATTGTGATGATGATTTTAGCTCTCCGGCTGATCAGAGACCTTGGCTTGAAACCGGACGTGGCTCCTGTTCTGTTTATTAATTCGGATGAAGAGACAGGAAGCAGGGATTCTGCCGAAAGGATAAAAAATATGGCCCGTGCGATGACCAGGGTATACGTGCTGGAGCCTTCACTGGACCCTGACGGCAAACTGAAAACCCGAAGGAAAGGTGTTGGACATTTCGAAGTGAAAATTCAGGGCGTCTCTTCTCATGCAGGTATTGAGCCTGAAAAGGGGAGAAGTGCTATAGTGGAACTTTCCTACCTGATTCAGAATTTGAATGCACTGAATGAGCCCGAAAAAGGAATTTCGGTTAATGTGGGCAAAATTGATGGCGGAATCAGTACCAATGTTGTCGCACCTGAAAGCAGTGCTTCAGTAGATGTTCGTGCTCTTACCAAGAAGGATGCAGAAAGGATTGAGCGTGCAATCAAATCGATTGAACCTTCCACTCCGGGAGTAAAGTTGGAGATTTCAGGAGGCTTTAAGCGTCCGCCACTTGTTCAAAACAAACGAAACAGGGACCTTTGGCAGGCTGCGCTATACATTGGAAATGAGCTGGGTATAGATCTTACTGAAGGAACTTCTGGGGGTGGATCCGATGGCAGCTACACAAGTTTGTATACAGCTACGCTCGATGGACTTGGTGCGGTGGGCGACGGGGCTCACAGCCCCACCGAAATGGTACTTCTCGAAGAAACACTCCGGCGAATAGCTTTGCTTGTGAACCTGCTTCTGCTGCCGGATAATCGGTAAGGAGGATGGCCAAAAAAGCAATCAGGGTTGAGTTGTTTTATATCTGAATTGCGCAAGTATGCCAGCAATTCGTACGGCAAGGGCACTATCGTACACTCAGGTAATTATCTTAAAAGCAACATAGTGCACAGTAAAAGATCACCGAAAAACTATTTCTCAATTTTGGGTGTAGCAATTTCGATCTCAAGTAAAATAGTATCAATAGGATGAATTATTTCATTAAACCGCTTCTTTGATAATTCAGGTTAAAAGACAGCAAGGTTGGCTTCTGCTTCTGCCTCCGTCACTTTCCGTATAACGCCGATTACACTATCGGGCACTACGGAAATTGAATCGATACCACACTCTACGAGGAATTTTGCGTAATCGGCATTATCGCTCGGCGCCTGCCCGCAGAAACCTATTTCAATGCCCGCTTTATGCGCACGTTCAATCACTTCCCTGATGGCTGTTTTTACAGCCAGATTGCTCTCATCAAAAAGATGGGCCATTTTAGCTGAGTCACGGTCTACACCCAGAATCAGCTGTGTGAGGTCATTAGACCCAATAGAGAAGCCATCAAAGTATTTCGCAAATTGCGTGGCAAGAATGTAGTTTGATGGGATTTCGCACATCATGTATACCTTAAGGCCGTTGACACCGCGTTTCAAGCCACTTTCCTCCATTATCTGTAGTACTTTTTTCGCCTCGCCGAGAGTTCTGCAGAAGGGGATCATCACTATGACGTTGTCCAATCCTATGGTCTCCCGAACCTTTTTAAGGGCGCGGCACTCCAGTTCAAACCCCTCGCTGTATCCCTCACTGTAGTAGCGTGATGCGCCGCGCCAACCCAGCATCGGGTTTTCTTCATGGGGTTCAAAATATTTACCTCCGATCAGTCCGGCATACTCGTTGCTTTTAAAATCACTGGTTCGGACAATTACCGGATCGGGATATCGGGAGGCTGCAATTTTTGAAATACCACTCGCCAGTTTGTCTATGAAATACTTTTTCAAGTTGGGATACCCTGCAGTCATCCTTCTGATTTTGCGAAACTCTTCTTCATCGGTAACCCGCTCCGGATGAACCAGGGCCATCGGGTGAATTCGGATATGATTACTAATAATAAACTCTATCCTGGCAAGTCCGATCCCTTTTACAGGCATTTTCCACCACTTAAAAGCTGATTCAGGTGTGGCGAGGTTCAGCATTATATTTGTTTTAGTCTCTGGAAATTCGCCGGTATCAATCTCTTCAACGTTGAATTCAAGAAGGCCGGGATAGACCTTGCCGGTATCGCCCTCTGCACTCGAAATTGTAATCTCCTGTCCATTTTTGAGCTGCTTGGTCGCTAAAGTTGTTCCCACAACTGCAGGGATACCGAGTTCACGGCTTACAATAGCTGCGTGACACGTTCGCCCTCCATAATCTGTGACAATTCCGGCCGCATTTTTTAAAGCCGGTATCCAGTCCGGTTCCGTCATTGCCGTCACAAGAATTGTGGTCTCGTCAATTCCGGTAAGATCTGTGGTGTCGTTAACTAATTTCACGACTCCATTAACGATTGAGCTGCCAATGCTGAGTCCGGTTAACAGTGGAACAGGTGTTTCAGCGGCTAATGTGTAACTTTTAAAGGTGAGGTCACCGTTGCGCGAATGAATGGTTTCCGGCCGGGCCTGAACGATAAAGAGTTCGTTTGTATAGTCATCTTTTACCCATTCAATATCCATTGCCCGCTTGTAATGGTTTTCTATAATCAGGCCCCATCTGGCCAGTTTCAGTATTTCATCATCTGTTAAAACAAATGATTGTCGTTCATCAAGCGAAGTCGTTACATTTTCGGTGCTATTGCCCTCATCGGTTGAATAGATCATTTTTAGTTCCTTTGATCCCAGAACTTTTTCCAGAATCGGCGTTTTACCCAGATCGGTGAGGTGGGGTTTAAACACATAAAATTGATCGGGTGTTACGGTGCCTTTCACAACATTTTCTCCCAGCCCCCAGGATCCGTTAATCATGATTACGTTAGGAAATCCGCTTTCTGTATCAACAGTAAACATCACGCCGGCTGATGTGTTGTCGGCACGAATCATTTTCTGAACGCCGATTGAAAGAGCTACTTCGAGATGATCGAAGCCCATCTTTTCCCGATACACGATGGCGCGGTTGGTGAAGAGCGACGCATAGCACTTTTTGCAGGCATCAATCAAGCTATCGATGCCATTAATGTTCAAGAATGTTTCTTGTTGGCCTGCAAAGCTGGCGTTCGGGAGATCTTCGGCTGTTGCGCTGCTCCGGACGGCTACTTCCACCAGATGCTTTTCCGGATGGGTTTTCCCGTTTTGAATAAAATTGCTGCTCAGTTCGATGTACGCCTGCCGGATGCTATCGGCTAATACGATTGGAAAGGTACTGTTGGTAAAAAGCTTCCGGATGCCCCGGCCCGCATCATCAAGCGTTATTTTATTTTGGTGGTACTGGTCAAGGAAGTGACGGATTTTATCCTCAAGCTTATTAGATTTCAAAAACAACCGATAGCCATCTGCAGTAGTCGCAAAGCCGTCGGGAATATTTACTCCCTTTTCAGTAAGGTGAGAAAGCATTTCACCAAGAGAGGCATTTTTACCTCCCACTTTGGGTACATCACCAAGGTTCATATTCCGGAAGCGAATGATATAAGATGATTCTATCGAGTTCATGACTATTCAGTTTTTATTGTGATTGTGGATCCAGCTATAAAAGTTGAATGCTATCATTTTAATCAAACTCAGTTCGCAAACAGGTTGCGAAGGGCAGCCCATAATTTTATAGAAGACCAGCGCTGTAGTTAATTTACCCTGTAGTTTAAGACGTTAAAAAGCCCCGAATCAATTGTCGCGTCTATAATCAGATTCACCGACAGAATCCCTGCCGGTGAATCCTTTATAAAAATCTCAGCTTATTTTGATTTCTTTTGGTTTTTTGGCTTCAGTTTTAGGAATCACAAGCTTCAGAACACCATTGTTAAAACTTGCCTGTATACTTTCTTCCTTAATCTTTTCAGGGAGAGTAAACGATCGGTAGAATTTTCCCTGATACCGTTCTCGGCGGATATGATCTTTCTTTTCAACCTTTTCTTCCATTTTACGTTCGCCGGTAATGGTGATTCGGCCATCCTGGAAATTCACTTTGATATCCTTCTTCTCCATTCCGGGGATATCCAAATGAAGCAGATATTCATTTTCATCTTCAGTGATGTCTGCACTTGGAGCCCATGTAGCCAAAGCTTTACCTCCGTTGTCATGGTGTAATGAAAATGGCACGAGATCATCAAAAAAATGATCCATTTCTCTTCTTAAGGTTTCCAGCGTGCCGGGCTCTCCGGTTCTTTTTGTCAGATTCATAATATTTACCTCTTGTATTTTGATGGTCATTTTTGGGGCATGGTCCCCCTTTCTATATTTAAGAAACGAATAAATAGTGGGATGTTATGGAGCCTTAGTACGACAACTGTTGTAGTAGATGGGACTCCTTAGGTATTGGAGTTTTCCCTACACTTTTGATGCTTCTGTTTTTTGAGGTTGACAAAAGCAAAGGATGTCATCATCATTTAAACCAGAAGAACGTTTGCTATACGTCAGACCGTGGGGGGAGCAATCAGTATCAAATATGGAGAGTGACAGAGCTATAACTGCTTATATTTTCAGAAATAGAAGAGTTTACAGCAAATTGAATTAAACTTCACTCTCGTTCTCCACCCATTTCACTGCGTGAAAAACAAGGGCCGTTGAATTTTTGAAATTCATTTTATCTTTGATGCGCGACCGATAGGTCTCAATTGTTTTTACCGCCAGGTGAAGCTGTTCAGCTATTTCGTTATTGCTTTTCCCCTTTCCAATAAGTTCATAAACTTCCAGCTCTCTGTCACTCAGAATATCAACAGGCGTTTCGAACGCATTTTTTTTACCCGACATGGCATTCATCAATAGCTTTTCGCTAATGTCTTCACTCACATAAATGCCGCCATTCAGTACTTTTCTAACAGCTTTGATGAGTGTATCGCAGGACTCAAATTTCATGATGTATCCCTTGGCTCCGGCTCGTAGCGCTCTTTCTGCATACAGAGATTCTTCATGGCGGGAAATAACCAGTATTTTTTGGTCTGAATTCTGAAATATCAAATTTTTCACCAGTTCGATACCATTCATACCGGGCAGTGATATATCCACAAGAAGCAGATCCGGCTGATATTTTTTAACGGCAAGCTCAGTCTCCTCAGCTCGTTCAAGCTCTGCAACAACCTCCAAACCTTGTTCTGATTCCAATGTTTCGACCAGGCCTTTTCTTACGAGAGGATGATCGTCTATAATTATGATTTTTTTTGACAGCGGATTGCCCATAATAAGTGACGTTACAGGTTCATATTTCAGCCGATTTAATTCTTATTCATACGTACACTAAACAAGGTGGTGCCGGTTTTTGGGAATGATACAGCGTACTCGGGTACAGTTGTCCTCAGTTCGAGACAGTTCCAGAATACCCCCCATAACGCGGGCGCGATGTTTCATGATTTTCAAGCCGGCGCCCTGTTCAGATTGATTTAACTCGTTTTTATCAAATCCTTTTCCATCATCATCCACAATGAGCGATGTGTAAAGTTCATCTGATGATAGCCGGACGGTAATAGTAGTTGGTTCCCCGTGTTTAATGGCGTTGTTTATAGATTCCTGCGCGATTCTATAAAGGTTTTGAGCCATATCATTTTGCTCAAATTCTACTGCATCCGCTTCTTCAAACCTGCATCGGATATCAGACATGCGGCTCACCCGTTTACAAAGGTTCTCAATCGCCCGGCTCAATCCTCTCTCTTTGAGGTCGGCCTGTACTATGTTTCGGGAGAGGTTTCGGGTGTATTCATCTGCTTTTCTTACAAGATCGGAAATTTCCTTTACCTCGTCAGCTCCCGGAAGTGCGTTGGCTTCCAGTTTTCGGTACAGTATTTCAGAGAGCATTCTGATCCCGGTCAGCATTTGACCAAGGTCATCGTGCAGCTCCCGCCCAATCTGAATTCGCTCCTCATTGCCAATGCTCAAAATACGCCTCTCGAGCTTTCTGCGTTCAGTTAGGTCCCTGATGATCCCTGCATATACACGAGTTCCCTCCAGTATGACTTTGCTCGCAGATAGTTCAATCGGAAAAATAGTACCGTCCTTTTTTAAACCATCGATCTCCTTGCTTATACCGGTATCTGCTTGTCCACCATCTTTAAAATAATTGAAGAGATAGTTTTTGTCGTTACTGTTTATGGGATAGGATACGAGTTTGTCCATGTTTTTTCCTATCAACTCCTTTTCCTTGTATCCGAACATCTTCAGAGCTGAGCGATTTGCAGATTTTATGCTTCCGATCCTGTCAATTGTAATCATGGCATCAATACTGGCATCAAAAATGGCCTGGCTAATAGCTTGATTTTTTTTTAGCCGGCTGCTTATATACTTCAGTTTTTCGATGTCACAAATGCTAATCACACAAAATGCGGTTTTTCCCTCAGCAGTGTTCATAATAGAAGACTTGACATCGAGCCAGATGCATGAATTGTTTTTCTGTTTAGCATGCAACCGGCCATAGAAATTTTTTTCAGTTGTCCATCTTTCCAGAATTTCTTTGAAAGACTGCTCTTGTTCCTCAGCATAGAGCAAGCTCAGCGGTTTACCAATCAACTCATCTTCCTTATAGCCCAACATGTTTTCACTGGCGTGGTTAATGAATATAATACGACCCCGCAGGTCAGTGATGATGACACCGTGAAGAACACTCTCAAAGATTTGATACTGATCGAATCCACTTTCGTATTCCATCTTACATCTGCAGTTTGAAGTAACCGTTAAAATGTTCTGTTTTTTTAAATGCTCTTAGAGATCACTTTTAAAATCGAACTCTTAACTAGATTTCTTTTCTCTTGTATTATTATTTTATCTCTAATTATAGTTAATATCAATAAGTCATTGATATAAAACGGAGAGTTTTAATCCCATTTTCGCGGTAATTGTTATTGTTATTGTTGTGTTGTACTGGTTAGTTTCGTGTTAATCCGGATTTTTCACGCTGAGGTGTGTATGAGTACCATAACGTGTTCAAATTAATGTATGTACGTTTTTAATCTTATAGCTCAACTTTGGGTGTAGATTATTTGGTGTATAATTCATGTTGAATAATTGGGGCCAAACATGGTGCGCATTTTTTAATTCTGAAGTTTTGGTGTCTCCCAATTTGGTATTTCATCAAAAGATCTGACAACCTCCTTTAGTATGTTCCAGTCCGTATAAATATAAACCTGAGATGTATCGGTAGTACCTCCAAAGCGTATGCTGATCATCCCCATCATACGCGTCCAGAGACGGTTTTTGTCCGTGGCCTATGTCTCGCAAGCCGGCCGGATATGCTGGAAGAAAGTATTCAACATCCTTTATCTTTATACGAATGATTGCAATCTGCAGGCGGAGTGCAGATCGGTTACCGTAACTCTGTAGTTAGCTGCTAAACAGTTTTACTCTTTGTGATTCGCTCAACGGTCACTTCATAATATAGCTGGTTGCCTGTGAAGTCAACGTGCCCTTCAACCACACGGAGATGCTCACCGGGGAGGAATGGCAGCTTTAGATCAGGTAATCCTCCATCCTGATCTGCTATCGATATAGCACCCCCCTCGTTTTCCCATTTCTCTTGTAGCTGGATGTAAGACGTTGCGCTTTCCGGCGAACTGAGTTTTATCTTCACCTGAATAGTTTCGGTTTCCATAGCTGCCCGGGTTTTATTCTTATTTATACTACAGTTAATTTATTCGGTGGTTTGGTTTTAATAGTCAGTGATTCACTACCGGTGCAATAAAGGAAACACTACAAGTTGTGTAGTCGGAAAGTTTATGGGGCTATTACCTTACATCTCTGATTTAATCATGTGTGACACCATTGATCTGCTATCCTTTTGCGGGATTATCCCCTACAAAAATACGCGGAGAAACATTACGCCTTAAATGGTGTGGATTTACAAGAGAATCCATAAGAAGATTAGATCTTACATTTGTAACAGGAATTCGAACTATTTCACAAAAACAGATCGTCATGAAAAACAAGAAAATAAGAACATTTGCCGGTGTACCTGTCTTTTTATTATTGCTGATCATTGCGGGAGCCAGCCCGGTTTTTGCCCAGCAAAATAATCAGCAGCAAACTCAGCAAATGCGGCAGCAGATGCAGCAGCAGATGAACCAGAAAATGGACGATATGCTTGAGCGAACTCGCAACATGAGTCAGCAGATGAACCGGAAAATGGGACAGGCGAAAAATGAGCAGATGCGGAATCAATATCGGATGATGAACCGGTTTAGTGAGCAGATGGGCATGACGCTTGGCAACATGAAAAATGCTGCCGAACGGTGTGACCTGATGCTGAATGACCCGGAGATGATGAGAGATCAGGATATGAAGCAAGAGATGGAGCGGATGCAACGTCACCTGTTTGATATGACCACGGAGATGGAAGATGCCATTCAAACCATGGATCAAATGGCAAAGCGATTAGGAACTCGCCAGTCGAATTAACCGGAGGGAATCAGAATGAGCGGATACTACAGCTTACTGTTGAAAAGATTAATGCTGTTCGTCCTCGCTCTTTTTACCGGATTCAGTCTTGGTTTTGCTCAAGAGATACAATATAATGGCGGAGCCGGTTATTCTACCGGCTCCTATTATTTTAATGAGCAGACGAGTACGTTACATTTAAGTAATGGGCTGTCAGCCGGATTCAAAAGAGTGAGAGTATCCTTAAATGCCCCCTTTATCGTGCAGTCTACACCCTGGATATCCTATACACCGCAAGGAGGAATACCGACAGGTGGTTCCCAAAACGGCTCTTTAAAAAATCAGGGTACCGGACAAGGAATGGGCCCGGGCGGAGGCGGTCACAGAGAGGTTGTACTACCTGATACCGTTTCCTACACCAAAGCGAGCTTCAGTGATCCCTCCATACAGGTTGGGTTGAAACTTATTTCAGGTAGGCAAACCCAATCCACGATCACTCTAAACGGCTATCTGAAAGCACCGCTAACAGATCCATCAACCGGCTATGGTACCGGTGCATGGGACACAGGAGCCGGAGTATCGTTTTCGCAAGGCTTTGGCTTTTCCTGGATGCTCTTTGCCGATGCAACCTGGTGGTGGCTGGGCGACATGGATGATCTGCGATTAAATAATTCTCTTGGATATAGTGTAGGCATAGGCAAAATCCTTACCGGCTCTCCCTGGATGGTCAACGCGTCTGTGTCCGGTTTTACACCGATGATTGATGATTATGATCCACCGCTGAGCGTTATGGCCAGCAGCGGGTACAGGGTGAACGGAAAAGTGTTTCTCAATTTGTCACTTGAGATTGGGTTGAGTGAATCATCCCCGGATGTTTCAACCAGTGTGGGCTGGAGTGTTACGATATAGATAAAATTAAAATCTGAATATTAACTTTCTAAAACGGAGACTGATATGAGTAATCACGCAAATCTCGAAAAATATTGCAATGACACAAAATTCTGGCTGAATGAAATCGCCGAAGACATCGGCTATCCGGAAAAACCCGAATGGGCACTCAATATCCTAAAAGCAGTGCTTTTTACAATTCGCGACCGTACGACGGTTCAGGAAGTATTTCATTTGTCGGCACAACTTCCGGTATTAATTCGTGGATTTTATTTCGAAGGGTATAATCCATCCGGAAAGCCGATGAAAATATATTCGGAAGAATTTATGCATCAAATCAAAAGCCAGATAGGGCCCTCAATTCTTGTTAGCCCGGAAGACGCACTACGGGTAGTCCTGAATATATTGTATAAAAAAACATCTCGTGGAGAACTTGAAGACATTAAGCACTCTATGCCCAAAAATATTCAGAGACTCTGGGCGAATCATATGCCAAATGAACCCTCGATGCATTGATTTTCTAAAACACAAACTGAAAGTTCAAACTGTAATCTACATTACAATAAAGGAGAGTCTGCCAAGTCATTAGCAAAAGTAATAGAAGTGACTACGGCAACGGGCCATTTTTAGAAACCGTGAGGCTCAAATGAGCTTTCACCAAACCGGTTGCCACCCGCAGATTCTGTTCATACAGGTATCGGCAGAGCGGACGAGATTGAAGTTCTGACCGTATGCCATGTGAACTCACCTGTATGGCATAAGCAAAATGAATTTTTATCGGTGAGTGTCAAAGATTCTCTCAGTGAATTTAGTAATCGGAAACATGTGAAATGAATTTTTCAAATCGATGGAACTGGCAGTCATTTGATTATCAATTATCATATTACATGTGAGATGTCGAATTCCTTACAAACAGTGTCAGGGCGATCACGTATTATTCCTATGTGCACAGTTCTCATAACCGTCATCATTAGGTTGAGGTTTGATAGTAGCCTGAATAATTGACTTTTCAGAGTACCCTGTATGGAAAAATCGAAAAAAGAGAACAAGGGAAAT
>Ga0306867_1000737_pt1 | contig 17349 bp, 18 predicted proteins | sample AntRauTorckE6831_FD_190432 | JGI IMG/M metagenome (GOLD analysis project Ga0306867, IMG submission 190432) | Saline lake microbial communities from Rauer Islands, Antarctica - Metagenome Torckler E6 #831 (v2) (version 2) | ecosystem: Environmental > Aquatic > Non-marine Saline and Alkaline >... | reverse complement strand
AGGTCCGCTTCAACACGAAAGGCATCGACGGGTCCACGCAGACGCTCCCGATGGAAACGTTCGCCAGCGAGTACCAGGCTGGCCGCATCGAACGCGAGTACATCTCGATCGCCGGGTACTCGTTACGCCGTGGCGTAGACGGGTTCCGTCTCGCCAAGCCGTAACTACTGCTTCTACCGTCAGCTCTGCACCGTGTTCCTAACTTGCTCGTCAGCCACAATCCTCCCCAACCGACTCACGCCCGTCACGTCCTCTTACGGAGGGGCGGAACCGTGTTGCCCCTCCTCTGTTCCGTTCCCGGGCGTTCATCCCTCGGACACGCGCTCACGGTGACTTTACTGGCCCGACCAGGAGATTGGTCGGGACGTCACCGTTCACCGCGTGCCCGCCACAGCACACCACGAGTCCATGTTCACTCCCCGCTAACGGGCATCCACGCATGCCAGCAGGGTAACCGCACCGGTCCTTGCGGTACTCCTGTGTGCGTTCCGCAGGACTCCACAGGACCCGCCTTTGGCGGGCGGACCGGTTATCCCCGCTGGCACGACGAACCACTTCAGTACCCGTTTCACGGGCAGGTGAACTCATGACAATTACAGTCACAACAACCGGCGACTTCGACCTCGAACTGTACGGCTATCAGACCGACATGCCCGAGTCCCTCATCCGGAAGGCCCTGGCGGACCTTGCCGGATTCGCCAGGTCGTGGGACGTGACCGTCCACGACCCGGACGAACACGACCCGAACGGCCGCCTCACCATCCAGCACTCCTCGTACAACGAACACACGACCATCGAAATCGCGTCCCGCGAGACCGACCACTCCATCACGTACGACGTGTACAACCCGATGGAAACGGACATCCTCACGCGAGCGGAGGATGTGCCGCTTCCTGAAGCCGTCCGAATCGCGGTCGAGACGGCGAACGCGGAACGCCGCCGCCAGTCCACGATTCTCCCACCGTACCGGATCTCGTTCTCGAACGCTCTGAACCGCGCTCGCCCGTAGAACCGCCATCCTTCTCTCCGACGTTCCCACTCCACGACGTTCCAGCTCGACGACGGAGCGATGCGACCACCGGGTCGCGTTCCACCGCGATCTGTGATCGCGGTCCACTACCCGTCATGAGTCTCGTTGGTTGCAGGCACCCTCCCTCCGAGGCCTCACAGGGCCACCGCTCACTCGATTCGTTCGCTCCGGCCCCGCTCCCCTCCCTCACGGTGTTCGGGCTGCGCCACCGCTGAGTGTCCTTGTACCGCACCGCCGCTTGAACCCGCGCGCCACTGCGAAATCACTAAACGCGGTCTGCCCTCGTCCCTACCGGGACGCTACCGAGGTAAGCGCCGGGTCTTCCGCACGGCGCGACCCGTACGATCCTTCTACGCACGACGCGGATCGCACGCCGACACTCCGTGTCGGCTACCGCTTACTCCCGGTAGACAGGTTCGACCGCGAGCAGTGGCGCGCGTGGTCTTCAAACACACTGTGAGCGTTCGTCGCCGCGCCTGAGAGGCGCGGTGAAGCGCGGCGACGAACGCAAGCAACACAGGTGTTCATCAACAATGACAGCAATACTCGTAGAAGCTTTCGGTAGCATCGTCAACGAAGATCTCCGCGTCGAAGACGTGGACCTCGAAGAAGTCGCAGCAGTCGGTCTGCAGCGCATCGACGACATCATCGGCCTGGACGGCGTCGAAACCGTCTATACCGGTATGAACGGCGACGTCACGTTCGCCCTTCAGGACGCGGTCGAAACACTCGGTCTGGATGTGGAAATCCAGGCGTTCTACCCCAACGTCAGCAACATTGCTGACGAGGACGACATCGACTACAACACCGCGTGGAAGAACGGCTTCACGTGGCGGAACAACTGCCTCTTCGTCGAGGACGACGAAGACGACGACCGCGAGACCGTTGACGCGACGGTCCGTCTCGGAGACGCCGGCAACAACGGCGAAGCGCTCCTGCAGCATGCCCGACGCAAGGGCGTCCCGGCGCTCGACATCAACCTTGACGACCTCGTCGACAAGGACGCCGCGTACGGCGACGGCGAGACCGCGGAGACCGTCCCCGACCCCGAGGAAGCGCAGGCCTGACGGCCTGACCGCGTAACCGCGATTTTTTATTTTTCAGCCACAAGCCTCCCCACCCGATTCACCGCTCAGTTCACTCGCCTGGTGAGGGCCTACCACGAGGGTGGCCCTCGCTCGTTCGTTCCGCGGTTCATCCCTCGCACACGTTCTCGTCACGACAGACGATTCATCGTGCGCGCCACCGTTCGTGACCGCTATTCCCGGTGGTCTCCCCGCTCAGCATCCGCGGAGTGTGCTTGTACCGCAACGCCGCTTGAACGCGCGCGCCACTGCGAATACCACTCAACGCGGCCGTTCCTCGCCCCTCGCGGGGACGCTACCGAGGTAAGCGCCGGGTCTCACGCACGACGCGACCCGTACGATCCTTCTACGCACGGCGCGGATCGCACGCCGACACTCCCTGCGGGGCGAGTGTCGGCTACCGCTTACTCCCGGTAGACAGTCACGGCCGCGAGCAGTGGCGCGCGCGGTCTTCGAACAACCTGCGTCGCTTCGTCGCCGCGCCTGAAGGCGCTGGTGAAGCGCGGCGACGAAGCGAACAACACAGGTGTTCATTCAACAATGACAGCAATCCTAGTCGAAGCCTTTGGCAGTATCGTCAACGAAGATCTCCGCGTCGAAGACGTGGACCTCGAAGAAGTCATGGCAGTCGCTCTCCAGCGCATCGATGCCGTCGCCGGCCTCGATGACGTGGAGACCGTCTACACCGGCATGAACGGCGACGTTACGTTCGCCCTTCAGGACGCCGTGGAGACGCTCGACCTGGATGTGGAAATCCAGGCCTTCTATCCGAACGTCAGCGACATCGCTGACGAGGACGACATCGAGTACAACGAAGCCTGGAAGAACGGCTTCACGTGGCGGAACAACTGTCTCTTCGTCGAGGACGACGAAGACGACGACCGCGAGACCGTGGACCTCACCGTCCGCGTCGGAGACGCCGGCAACAACGGCGAAGCGCTGCTCCAGCACGCCCGCCGCAAGGGCGTTCCGGCGCTCGACATCAACCTCGACGAGCTCGTCAACCGTGACGCAGCGTACGGCGACGGCGAGACCGCAGAGACCGTCCCCGAGCCCGAAGAAGCGCAGGCCTGACGTAGCGGCCTGACGCTCTTCTTTTTTCGCAGTCCTCCCCAACCTCCCGACCCTAACGGGTCGCTCCCTCGCGTCCACTTCGTTCCTCGCGCCACGACAGCACAGATCCGCAGTTGGAGGGCGCTCGCGGCGGCATTCGCTTCGCTGCGGAAACGGACTGTGCCACGCATCTGAAATAAAACGGGCGGTTGCGCCCCTCCCAAACCACCTGGTCGGGCCGGACCGCACAGCATTATAACAGATGCGTGGCTGGTGTTGCGTGTCCGCGAGCGAATGCCGCCGTCCACCGGAGCCCTCGCCAGGTTCCCGGTTCACCTGTCGGTGACCCTTCCCCTGTCACCGTCACCCGGACGCACGATTCGCTTGCCCCGGACCGGCGTCTCGCCAACGTCGATAGAGAACACTCTCGCCGCACCGCTACCGACGTGGATCACCATCCGCTCATACGGAGTCCTTGACTCCGAGTTCACCTGACCGTCCCTTTCACCGACGGTCGCTTTCTCCTGACCTCAACCCGATAGAGACGCGCGTCCACCGGACAGCAACCGTGTCATTCCTTCCTTCGTGGTTCACTTCCCGGAGGGCTCATCAGGTAAGGGCCTCGGATTCCACTCCGGTCATCCGAAACCCTTACACTCATGACCGTTCCCACTTCATCGTCATTCACTCACCACTGAACCACACTCTCGTTTCTGACGCGCATCGAGTCAAGTGAACGCGTCAGAAAGCGAGAGTGAATACAGATGACTAACGACAACACCACCGCGAACGACAGTAGCAAGCAGAAAACTTCGACTCGCCGGAAAGTCCTCAAAGGCATCGGCGCAGTCGGTATCGGCGCGGGGCTCGGCGTGGGCGGCGTCTACACCATCGCGGACCAGTCCGACCACGTCGACACCACGGACTTCACCGGGCCGGAACAGCCCGAGAAGGCTCCGGAGGGGTCCGAACCGGACGACACCACGCCTCCGCGAACCACTCCGTGGAACAAGGAGAACATCGTGTTCTCCATCGACCGCGCTGACAACATCTCGGGCGACACGCACGTTCCCGTCCAGCTCAACAAGGCCGCCGAGTTCTGGAACGACTACATCGAGAACAACGTCCAGTTCGACCTCACGCTCACGTTCGAACCGAACCACTCGAACCCGGACATCCTCTTCATCCAGGAGAACATCGTGGATTGCCTCGGAGAGTACGAGTCTCCCGCCGCTGACCGCGATGACCTCGCACAGGCACTGTGCGTGGAAACCCTTCGGGAAGCCCCGCAGGAAACCCCGGTCGAATCCACTATCTCCATGGGCGGGAACGGTGAAGCCACGTTCGGACTCCTCGCCAAGCACGGGCTTGGACGACTCATCGGGTTCGACATCTGGAGCGACCCGGTTGACGTGATGACGCCGAAAATCCTCTTCACGCCGTCGCACTACGCGCACCCGGACGCAACGTCTCTCCTCTCAACGCCGTCCCGAGGGGCCGGAGACATTCAGAACCTCGCTGACATGGGGACGAGCAAGGCCGAAAACCTCCGTGAATTCCCTACGAAAAAATCCCTGGAAAACGTGTCTAGTGAACTCAGTTCGTTCGTGAAGAACTCGAACCAGGACATGAGCCAGTGGTCGGAAGAAGCCGAAAACATCGGATTCCCCGGACTCGTTACGTCGTACGAGGAAGCCGTCCTGAACGACGATATCGCCTACACTGAAGAAACCATCGCCCTCGTAGATGACCTTCGAACGTCGAAGACGAACGAGGAAATCCCGGGCTCCGACGAACTCGGCGTTATCATCGAACGCCTGGAGACCATCGGTACCTGGCGGGAAACCCGCGAGGAGTTCGACGTTCAGATTCACCGTCACTGGACCGACTCCGTCTGGTCGGACTGGTCCGACGAGTAACGACCACCGCTCTCCTTCTGACGCAACGCGTTCAGCTCTTCTTTCGACACACCGGCCCGAGCGTGCTCGGACTCTGTCACGCAGTTCCTCCCCGTTCGTTCCTCGCGGAACGCCTGCACTAAGCGCGCTCCCGGTTGCGACACCACTCCCGATCGTCGCGGTGACGGACACGGAACCGGCTTATGCGCAGACCAGGGGGTCACCGACGTGACGCCGTCGCGCACACTCTACACGCCCGTCCGGTCGGACTAACTAGGAAGTGAAGCCCGACGCGGAACGGGCCGACGACTCAGGAGTCCAACCATGAGCATCAAACGACCCGGAAACCTCAACAGTACGCGGATGGTTTCCAGCACGTTCGACAGCATCAACAGCATCACTGAACGCTTCGAGAAGCAGGCGAGCAACGAGCACGCCTCGATCATCCTGCGAGACGCCTTCTGGCGGCGTCTCCAGGAACAACTTACCAACACTGTCAGCACGAAACGGCAGATGCTGGCCGCAGGCGGCTACACCGACGCCGCCCGGAAACTCCGCACCGTCGAAACCCTCTCCATCCGGACGGCTATCGAGGAGTTCCGCGGTGACACGCTGGACGTGCCGGACCGCATCCACGACGACGACGCGTGGGACCAGTTCCGCGCTCGCATCAGGGAGCACGCTAACGAGTGCACGTTCTAACCGCAGGCCGCGATTTTTCTTCACTGGCCTCGTCCTCCCCAACCGGTTGCGCGTCTCACTCAGATCCTTCGGATCACTGTTCCGATGCTCACCCCTCGTACACGTTCTCGTCACGAGCGACGATTCATCGCGCACGCCACAGCAAGAAGCTCTCACCGGCCAGGCGCATGCGTCGTCGCTTCCCTGTGACTCACCCGGTCGGGAAATAGAGACACCGCAATCCCGTCCAGTGACGGGATTGTCGCGCTGCGCTCGTTCACTGTGTTCACGACGGAGTCATTATAATCCCGACCGGGTTCAGACACTTGTATGGAAGCGAACTCCGCGTCTGAAACGCGTGTCGGTCACTGCAAGCAGGACGACACTGACGTCTACATCGGCCGCGGACGCGGTGGCCGCAACATGCAGGACGTCGAACCGGGTGACCGCGGGTGGCTCGGCAACCCGTTCACGCTTGACGACTACTCCCGCGAGGACAGCATCGAGCAGTTCCGCGAGGCGTTCGAAGACCGCCTCGGACGCGATGACGAATTCCGCGCAGCTGTCCGCGAACTCGCCGGACAGCGCCTCGGCTGCTGGTGCCAGCGCCTCACCGCTGACGGCCCGGCGTGCCACGGCGAAGTCATCGCAGAACACGCCGACCGCCTCGCCTAACCACACCGCCATGACAGAAAACAACGAACCTCAAGGCGAACCGCAGGTTGAACCGCCATCGTACCACGGACAGCCCGAACGCGTCCGCGATCCACGAGACGCTATGCGGCAACCCGTCGAAGAACCGGACCGTGAACAGCGGTTCTACGCGAACGGTGTCGGTTCCGTGACGCGGAAACTCCGTGACGCGATCCAGCAGACCACCGGGCACAACTTCGAGGAAGCTATCAGCGAGGTCGAAGACGCCCTCGACGATCTCGAAACGCTCGAAGAAGGACCGGATACGGACGACGACTAACCGCTCTTCTACCGCGTTCGTTACCACCCGTAGTGGTCGCGTTACGCAGGACACAACCCTCCCACCGGGGCCTCGCGGGCCACCGCTCACTCACTACTAATCGTTCGCTCCGGCCCCGCTCCCCTCCCTCACTCGGGATAGAACAGCACGGCGCTCGTTCGGGCTGCGCCACCGCACAGTCCACCCTTCAGCAGGCTGGCACGCCCCGGCCCGCTTCGTTGTCCGCTCCTCCGGGGGACTCCACGACGTTCACGGTCTCCACCGCGTCATCGCGTTGCGCGCCACCGCTACCGACCGGCCAGGAACCTGCTCGGGCCACTCCCTGCCTCGGCCCGGTTTTGGTTGCCGTTCGGGACGTCGGTCCCGGCGAGCGCACCCGGCGTCGCTGCTTTATCGAACGCCACGGCACAGACGATAAAAGCCCCGCACTCCCGCTTCCAACCCATCACTTCGTTCCGGGTTGGTTCGTGAGTGTCCGACTCGGATTCGCACTCCCGATGGTCGTTTGCGACGGTGCAATTATTCGCTGTGCCGTGGTTCGAGTCGCTGTCCGCGAGCCGGGTGCAGGAGCCCGCCGGGGTCTTCGACCCCGAAGCGGCGGCCCGTCAACACTAGGGCCGTCGTCAGGGTAAACCGTGGCCGCTCGCAGGGCCGGTCGGGTAGGCGCGGTGGTCTTGCTATCGCGTCTTCCCCGACCGTGATACCGGGTCGTTCCGTCCCCCTCGCCGGGAGCTCCCTTCCCGAAGGCGGGCTAGGCCAGCCTGCCTTCGGGTTTCACCTGCACAGCCACTATCCTCCCCAACCGATTCACCGTTCGTTCACTCGTGAGCACCTCTTTCAGAGGCGCTTGTTCACGTCACGGTTCATCCCTCGCGCACGCTCTCATTCACACGCACTGAGTGATGATTCACCGTGCGCGCCACCGTCAGTACTGCACTGAATTCGTGTTCGGCAGGACCCTCCCCATTCGTTCCCGATGTCCGCAGGCGAGCTGAGTACATCGGTCACCCTCACGGGCCACCGTTCCGCCGGCGATCTCGTCGAGCTCTCCCGCGTCGCTCGACGAGATCGAGGCTTCTCTCCGGCCCCGCTCCCTCACGTCCGCCCGACGTCCACTCCCTTCGGTCGGAATGTCGGGCTCCTCGTGCCAACTTCACGCACCGGTTCACTATCGCACTGCAAACGCTTGCGGTAGTCCCCTTAGTACAGAAATCACAAGGTGATCGGTTCTCGTTTCACTGACGAAGTTTACTGGACTGGAAAGTGAAGTACAACCCGTCTCTGCGCCGTTCCTACGGGCGCGAGGGCTGACTCCAAAGCGTCACACGCTCCATTCGTTCCCCTTGGGCGACGTGCGCGTTGCACGAGTTCCCGTATTGCCCATTTGGGTGTATCCGAGGGCTTTACTTAAACCTGCGTCAGACAAGCGTCACACGCACGTCACTTCACGACCCGGGTTCACCGCCGACCTGACCGCACCATCCCTACTGTTCGTGTCAGGCAGGACCCTCCCCCATGCGTTCCGAGTTCATTCGCACGGCTCACGAACTCGTTCACCCTCACGGGCCGCCGCGGTCGGCGCAGCTCGCAACCCGTGCGAGCGGCGTCGACGCGCGTCCGGCCCCGCTCCCTCGCGGCTCACTTCGTCGCCGACATCAGTCGTCGGCGACTCCCCTCGCCCGCGCCACTTTCCGAGACCACCGTCAACGTGTATTGAGGACAGTCACCTGATGTGATGCTCTCGCCATGTGAGCAAAATTCGCGTTGCGGTTCACTCCGTTTCACCGCCAACGCAGATAATCGCTCACATGGCTCGGTTACGGTGACTGTCCGAAACGGACAGTTGTCGAGTATGACCGACAACAACCCCACTGCAGACGACGTTCTCGAACAGTTTCGTAACCACCCTGACGCACCGGCGATCGCAGACACCGACGAACTCCTCTACCACGACAGCCGCGTGTACATCATCCACGGCCCCGGTGAGGTAACACGAGTGAGTGTTACGCTCACCGACGAACACGGACTCCGAATCGCCGGGGTCGTGTGGATCACGACCGAACGGCCACGCATCACGCCCGCAGATGACGTTATCGCAGTCGGTCGCATCACGCACATCATCCACGGCCCCGGCCGTGAAACGCGAGTACTTCCGTAACCTGCTGTTCTCGTTTTTCGCAGGCCCTCCCCATTCGTTCCCGACATCAATGCGAAGCCTTGATTGCCGGGAACCCTCGCGGGCCACCGTTCGAGTAGCCGCGTCGACGGACGTGGTTGCGTCGCAGCGCCTAGCTCTTACTCCGGCCCCGCTCCCTCGCGTCCCCGCCGACGTCCGCTCGTCACTCACCGACGTCCACTCCCTCCAAGTATTCAGTCGGGATGTCGGTTCCTTCCAACGGGATGTCGGCTTCCTCGCGCCACCTTCCAGGTACACCGTTCTCGTGTTACGCAGGCTGCCCGGAGCGATACGGGGTGTATCGTTCCACTGCTGCGCTCGACCACGATTCGTCGAGCGGTCAGTCCACCGCAGCGTTCCACTTCCGGTTCACCCTTCGATACGGTTCACGGGAAGTCGGTAGGAGGGCGTTGCACGGCGCTCTCACGGGAGCGGTCCGGTTCCGCTTGTCGTATATTAGCCCATGTCAGCGCCCACGCTGCGTCGCTGCCCGCCCCCGAGGCCTACGAGGGCCACGCGCCATCACCACGCCACGGCGTGGCCCCTCTCCTCCTCCTTGCGCGCCGTAGCGTGCTCAGGCTGCGCCAGGGCACCGTTACTGAATTCGCGTTACGCAGGATCCCACCCCATCCGTTCGTGAGTTCATTCGCACAGCTCACGAACTCACTTCACCCTCACGGGCCGCCGCGGTCGCCTCGCTGCGCTCAGTCGACACGCTCCGGCCCCGCTCCCTCGCGGAGCTCCCGTCACTCTCAGCCAGTCGTGATGGGAGCTCTCGCGCCAACTTCACCGTTCCCCGCACCGTCACCACTCGTATTCTGCAGGGCAGACAGGGCGATGCGTCGCATGCGTTCCACTGCTGCGCTCGACCCCACGATGCGTCTCGCGGTCAGTCCGTAAGGCTGGCGTTGCACGGCGCTCTCACGGGAGCGGTCCGGTTCCGCTTGTGGATACATTATCCATGTCAGCGCCCACGCTGCGTCGCTGCCCGCCCCCGAAGCCTACGAGGGCCACGCGCCGTGGCCCCTCTCCTCCTCCTTGCGCTCCAGCGGGTGCTCAGGCTGCGCCAGGATTACCGTCCCACACGGACTTCAGAAGTTATTCTTCCACCCTACGGGGAAATGATTATGTAGTAACAAATCGGATCGGTTGATATGACCGCGATGCGCGATCCGGACGACAAGGAGTTTGACGAACTTAGCGAAAACCAGAAAATGATTCTGTACCTCTTGGAAGATCACGACTACTTGGATTCATGGGAAATGCAGGAATTTCTTGATGTCCCCCGTGTATTCATCGCTCAGGTCCCGGATATGTGTCCAAATGTAGAGATTCCAGAAGACGCAAAACCAGGGATTCAAAAACAAGTATTGAATCAATTGGAGGAGCGAATCAACAACGGAACAGGACCGATTGAGGACCTGCAGGAGTACCATGACCTCATTTCAGTGAAAGACCACTGACCGGTCTCTCGTTAAACGCCAGTGTTCCACCGTCCATCACTCATGCACCGTGACGTACACCATTTCGTATTTGGCAGGACAAACCCTCCCCATGCGTTCCCGATCGTGCCGATCGGTCACCCTCACGGGCCTCCATCTGTCGCTCAGCTCGCAAACCACGCGAGACTGAGTCGACATCTTCCTGCCCCGCTCCCTCGCGTCGTCTCACCTGGACTCACTCCGTTCGTCTAGGTGATTCACGTCGCGCCACCTTCACTGCGTTCGTGTTATGCAGGAACCCTCCCCATCTGTTTCGAGTTCGACGCTACGCTTACGAACTCGTGCACCCTCGTAGGGCCACCGTTGTTCACTCAACCGGTTGTTCCCTCACGTCGTTCTGACTTTAAAATCGCTCCACGTTCATCCTTCACGTGATCGTTTTAGTCGCCTCTCCCCTCACTCACACTGCGCTTTCACTCACGGGCACTCCGGCCCCCACTCCCTCGCGCGCCGTTCACCGTTCCTCCTTGTAGTACACACGGCACCGCAGCGTCGTCACGGTCACTTCCGCGCGCCACCATTACCACCGGCCTCGCAGTACGCAGGCCCGCCCCACCGTTCGTTCACCGATCGCTGGTCACTGTCCCTTCCCGGGACTCCAGCATTAAGCTCGCTTTCGGTCCCTTCGAACACCGAACTTGGGACACGAAACCGGCTTAAAACTGGACCGGACCGACTCCCGGATTCACGCACTCGTCCGTGTCGTGTCGTTCCACCGCGCTCAGGAGTGAGCGCGGGTGAAGCGCGGCGGAACGACACCAACAACACATGAACGTACAACTGACTCTCGCAGAAGCCAGTCGCACCGAAACAACCATCAACACTATCAGCCCGAGCGAAACGGGCCCCGAGGTCAGCATCGATGACGACGGCAGGCCGGAACCGTGCACGTGCGTCTGGCCCGACGCGGTTGACCGCGTTGACGTGCTCCTCGGACACAACGCAGCGAACCAGGAACGCAGGCGCGTCATCGACCAGTGCCAGGACTGCGGCGGCGAGGTTCAGTAACGATGCCCGGGATTGACCCGAGCACCGTTCTGAACGCCGGTGAACTCGTCTCCTGCGACGACTGCGGCGACCGATTCCGCGTCATCGATATCGGCCACAAGCTCTCCGCGAAGGGGACTGGTCGCGTCGTTGAACACTACGACGCTCGGAGCGGTGAGCAGTGCGGCGTGTCGTTCTACTGCTCACCGGAGTGCGCTGACGCGAACGCCCCGCCCGGTATCGCTCTGGCCGACGAGTAACGCCCTGTCGTTCCGCTTCCCCTCCGAACCGGGTGAACGGCCCGCTCGCTCATTCCGTGAGCGCGCGGCCCTCCTGCAACGGAACCTTCTATGCGCGTTCCGCCGCACCTCAGTGTGGGTGAAGCGCGGCGGAACGCGGTCTTCATCAGGTGATTCCAGACATGCCCCACAACACGCTATCCGGTGAGAACCGAGACGGCAAACACGGCGTTGTAGACACACTCGATAGTTCGCAGCACGCGGTCGCTGTCGTTGAAAAGCCAGTCAACGACACGGTGCGTACGAACTACTACGTCGGGTTCGACAACGGGTTCGCGGAAGTCAGTCCCGCGAACAACTGCGCGAAGCACATCTCACGAGACGCCCTCACCGACCGTATTGAGGCACTACCGGGTTCTGCTACGGTCACCATCAAGCCCGATAAGCAGCTTCACGCCGGGTTGCAACGAGAAATCGCACAGCAACTCGCCACACTCCGTAACGACACCGACTGCTAACCTCACCGGACCGCGTTTCGTTTTTTACAGGAAACCCTCCCCATGCGTTCCCGATCGTGCCGATCGGTCACCCTCACGGGCCACCGTTCGAGTAGCCGCGTCGACGGACGTGGTTGCGTCGCAGCGCCTAGCTCTTACTCCGGCCCCGCTCCCTCGCGCTACTTGACGACATTCCTCGTCCCTCGGAATGTCCTCTGCGAAACGCGCCATCTTCTTCCGCCTCCCGCGAGTAAGAGTTCACGCCCTGTAACGCACCAGGCCAGAGTAAAGGTCCTGACCGTGCCGATGAGACAGGCAGGTCAGAACCAATACTACTGGCCCGGTACGAACCACCACGTACAACTTTCACGCATGAACCGAATACGCGACTCGCTGTTCATCAGTAACGCCCCGTCCGTCCGGGATCTCCCGGACGACCACGACTTCGATGAAGTCGTGACGCTCGGCTACCTCGACAGTTTCGGCTACGAACGACCAGCGGCATCCACGACGAACGACGAGTTCGTCTTCCCGGACGGCCCGCACGACTACGAACGGTTCGAAGCCGCAGTCGAGTACGTCCTCAACGCGTTAGACCGCGGTGACCGTGTTCTCGTGCACTGCCAAGCCGGTGTCTCACGCAGCGGTGGCGTGTGCTCCGTCGTTCTCGCAGACCACGACGACATGTCGCTATCCGACGCGCTACGCGACGTGCAAGCCGCACGCGACGTCGTGAACCCGGCACCGGAGATCCGCGACAGCATGACGCAGTACACCGGCGACGACATCGATCAGCCGGCAGTCGGTTACAACAACCTGTAACCGCGTACCGGTATTCTCGTTTTTCGCAGGCCCACCCCAATTCGTTCGTGAGTTCTTTCGCTGCGCTCAGGAACTAACGTCACCCTCACGGGCCGCCGCGGTCGCCTCGCTGCGCTCAGTCGACACGCTCCGGCCCCGCTCCCTCGCGTCGTCTCACCTGGCCTCACTGCGTTCGCCTAGGTGATTCACGTCGCGTCGTCTTTACAGCATAGCGTGTTCGCGTCAGGCAGGCCCTCCCTCCGGGGCCTCGCGGGCCACCGCGAACACGGCGATCGTGCCGATCGCGGTTCGCTCCGGCCCCGCTCCCCTCCACGCGACGCACTCACTCCGTTCCCGCGTCGCGTGGCTGCGCCACATCACCGTCGCTCAACGCCGACAACCCACGTTTTCGCATCACTTGCACGATGTGCACCACTACTAACACGGCCCCGGTTGCGACCACGAGGGTCGGACACGGACCCGTGTTATGTCGTGACCGTTCGCTCATCGTTCTCCGGTTGTCGCCGCCTCACTCATCGTTCACCATGCCGTCGCGCCGCGCCTGGAGGCGCTGATGAAGCGCGGCGCGAACGCCATCAGGTGAACATCCATGAGCAGCGAACATCTCTCCGAAACGGCCAGCACCGACACCGGCACCAGCATCGACCACACCACGCGCGTGAGAACCGTAACCAGCGGCACCATCCACGGGGACCGCGTCGAAGCACCCCGTATCATCTCCGCTTCCTCGTTCCCCGTTGACGACGACGCCTTCGTTCGGCTCTCCCCTGCCAGCGAAGACGACGCAACCGATTTCAACATCGGCATCAACTCAGACAGCATCAGCGTCCGGCCCGCTGAAGGCCCGGACGTCTGCATCACCGGCACGTTCGACGAGATGTCGAACTTCTTCGACAACCCCGTCACACGCATCTCGTTCCAGGTGCCGTACGAAGCCCGGCACACGTTCAGTGACATCCGTGACACCAACCAAGGCCACGCTGAGTACACCAACGGTAACGTCCCGCGGTGGAACGTCACTGACGAGTGGCTCGGTGTGGTCGTCAAGGACGTCCTCGACCGTGGATTCAACATCGTTGCCCGTCTCAGTCAGATCCGCGAGTTGTTCACCCCGCACGATGAACACACAGTCGGTGGCTCCGGTGAGTTCATCATCACCGACAAGGCACTCGTCGAACCCGACCACTACGAAACCGACGACCCGCGCCCCGGAACCGGGCACGGCAAGGGCGGGAACCCGCACGCTATCGAGTACTTCCTGCAGAACGGCGAGTGTCCCGTCCCGGACTGCGACGGTGAATTCGACCGGTTCCGCGGGCTCAAGACGCACGTCGCCGGGAAGTGCGCTCACGAACCCTCCGACGGCCCGCACCACGACCTCAACCTTCGACGGCACGAAGTCACCGTAGCCGACGAACACCCCGTTGAAGCCACCGCCGACTAACGCCCCGTTCCGCTTTTCTCGTTTTTCGCAGGCCCTCCCTCATTCGTTCGCAACATCCAGGCAAGCTGGAATGTCGCTTCACCCTCACGGGCCGCCGTTCACTTCTCCGAGCGAGCTCGTCGACCTCGTGCGCTTCCAGGCACGGTTCTCCTCAGTCGACGAGCTCGCCGTTCACTCCTGCCCCGCTCCCTCGCGTCCACCCGACGTCCACTCCCTCCGGTCGGAATGTCGGGCTCCTCGCGCCATCTTCCTCCGCATCTCGTGGTCGTGTCAGGCAGGACCCTCCCGCCGGGGCCTCGCGGGCCTCCGTTGTGAACGATATCCCTTCGTCGCTCACCGTCCTGCCGGGTTAGTCCTCTCTCACGTTGGTCGTTCGGCCGTACCGGGCGGGACGCCTCACTCCTCGGTATCTAGTTCACGGTCACTCCTGCCCCGCTCCCCTCCACGCGACGCACTCACTTCGTTCCCGCGTCGCGTGGCTGCGCCAACTTACGTTCCCCGACCGCAGTCTCCATGTGCCGAATCATCTATGAAGGCACAAGGGTTCCTGATGTCACCGCTTGACCATCATAGAGATTCGCCTCAAACCAGCAAGTAAGCCGCGCGAGGCGCGGCCAGGTGAATACCATGTCGTCCAAACACAACACTCGACTCAAAACCGTTGCCATGCTGGTGATGATGCTGATGACGCTTTCGTTCGCAAATGTTGGCGTTCTCGTTGACTCAGGCGCTGAACCAGTTCCTGAACAGGAACCCTCCTCGGAACCTGTTCCGAGCGAGGTGCCGGTTTCAGCCCCGACTCCGCCAGAACCGTCACCTGAACCGTCGCCTGAACCGACTGAAGACACCGGTACGCCTTCCATCCCGGAATCCGCGCCTTCGGGACCCTCTCCGTAACGTTATCTCCTTTTCACACACTCGCACGCTTCTATGCAGTTCTCGTGTTACGCAGGCCCTCCCTCCGAGGCCTCGCGGGCCACCGCTCACGTCGACATCACAGATGTCGGGCTCGCTCCGGCCCCGCTCCCCTCCCTCACTGGCGTTCGGGCTGCGCCCACACACCGCCGGTTGGTGAATCCCGCACAGCCCCGTCACGTGCGCCGTCACGCCTCGCCGCGATCCCGGTCACGGCACGAATCCCCTTCGGTAGGATTCAACTGCCGTGACACGCCCCCATCGGTGCCGGTCTATTGACCGGGCACGCTCGGGAATCGGGCGACAGACGGCGCACGAATCTCCGGGTAGAACGATGTTCGACCGTTTCAGAAGCGCCGTGAACCGCGCCACGAGCGCAAGCCGCAACCAGTACGCCGTTCAGGTCAACGTCCCGGCGGCCGGGTGGCTCACGTTCGCTACTGACATCCCGCACGCAACCGCAGTCGATATCGCGGACACCTTCACCGCGTACGACATCCACCCGGACGACATCGCTGTCCGGCCTGCTGACGACCTCGTCTCACCAGGAGCCGCGCACGTCAGCACAACGATGCACGACATCCCGCAACCGTACGAAACCGCGTTCAACACCGCTCCGACGCGCGTCTCACCGCAGTAACAACACTACATGTCCACTACCATGTCCAACAACGATACGCTCCGTGACGAAGCGCTCGACCTGACGAAGGCAGGCACGTGCCTGGCCCCGGTCCTGTTCCTCATGTATTCCATAACCGGGCTGTCGCCTACGGTAAGCGCGATCGGGACACTCGCTACCGTCATGCTGTTCCTCATCGGTGCCGTCACGCTCACTGCTGTCGCGTTCAACGCGGTGAACACGTGACGTGCACCACTCGCACCTGCACGCCGTGCGAACTCGCGTCTTGCAGGACAGTCCCTCCCACCGAGGCCTCGCGGGCCACCGCTTGACCAGTAACGGATCCTCCCGATGGTCGAATCCTCGCTGGTCTGCGCTCCGGCCCCGCTCCCCTCCCTCACGCTCACGAGCGAGCGTTCGGGCTGCGCCACAGTCCTACCAGGCACTGAAACGCTCCTTTCAGCACTGCAACGACGAACGCCCGCTCGCGTTGCTCTCCGTTCACTCCCTACCCGTTGGGTACAGCACTAACCCTGTACCGGTTGCGACACCTTGCGGTGACGGACCGGGAGTACAGTGGTATGTGCTGACCGGTCGGTCACGGACACTTGCCGCGCGCGGGCTATTCCACTTGGCTGCCGACTTCTCGCGCCGCGCCTGAAGGCGCTGGTGAAGCGCGGCGCGAGAAGAAAAACGGCAACCACAGATTCAACTATGACTCAGAAGATCCTCCTCGAAGCGTTCGGAAGCATCGTCAACGAAGACCTCCGCAGCGAAGGCGTCAGCCTCGAAGACGTCCTGTCCGCCGGCCTCGACGAACTCGAAGCCGCGATCAACATGTCCGACGTCGAAACCATCGTCACCGGGATGAACGGCGACGTCACCCACGCACTGCAGGATGCAGTCGAAGCCCGCGACATGGACGTGGACGTCGATGCGTTCTATCCGAACGTCAGCAACATCGCTGACGAGGACGACATCGAGTACAACGAGGCCTGGAAGAAGGGCTTCACGTGGCGGAACAACAAGCTCTTCGTCGCGGACGAAGACAGCGACACCGAGACCGTCGACATGACGGTTCGCTTCGGTGACGCCGGCAACAACGGAGAAGCGCTTCTGCAGCACTCCCGCCGCAAGAGCGTCCCCGCGCTCGACATCAACCTCGACCGTCTCGTCAACCGTGACGCCGCGTACGGCGGCGGTGACGAGGCAGCCAGCGCAGAAGCCGAAGCGTAATCCGCTAACCACGGTTCCGCTTTTTTTATTTCCAACCTCGTCCTCCCCAACCGATTCACCGCTCCGTTCACTCACGAGCACCTCTTTGCAGAGGCGCTGGTTCACTCCGCGTCTCATCCCTCGCACACGATCACCGGCACGATGGGAGTGCCGGTTCACCGTGCGCGCCAAAGCACCGTCTTCGAGTTCTAC